>FMJZ01001465.1_pt1 | contig 76089 bp, 80 predicted proteins | sample 1987881 | NCBI WGS metagenome assembly FMJZ01 (sample SAMEA4378227, study PRJEB15110) | soil metagenome | biome: soil; feature: Field; material: Soil | place: India | collected 2015-03-11 | depth 0 m
TTCACAGTTCCAGCTTCCCTCCATTTGCCCGTGTCAACGAACACTATTTCCCTTTCTCTGAAAAGCCCCCCCTAGACCATAGTATACGGGAGGCGCGCGCTACCCAGCAAGCTTTTAAGCTTATCTTAGGGGAACTGTTTTTGCGAAAGCACCTAAGGTTTTTAACCCTCCAACCCGACAATGACGCGGCCTTGAGCAGAACACTTGGCAAGGTTCCTCCGAGAATACTTGAGAGAATAGTGTTTTCAAACCTCGGTGCCACCAGCAGGAGAGTTATTGTCGGCCCAGGCATAGGCGTCGACAACAGCGTGATATCTTTAGATGGTGTTAAGATAATTGTTTCAAGCGACCCTGTTACGGGAGCTAGGGAGAACCTAGGCAGGATTGGCGTCGACGTTTCAACCAACGACGTAGCACTCACAGGGGTGAAGCCGGAGTTTCTCCTCATCGTGCTGATCCTCCCTCCTGCAGCTAGCCATGAGGAGATCAGGAGGATAATGAGGCAGGCCAGCGTTGAGGCCGAGAGGCTTGGGGTCGCTATTGTTGGTGGGCACACGGAGTACGCAAGTATCGTGGAGAACCCTGTTTTCGTGGGGACGGCAATAGGATGGACTAGGCGTAGGAGGCTTATTACGTCAAGCGGAGCTAAAGCCGGTGAAAACATAGTGATGGTTGGGGAGGCTGGTGTTGAAGGAACCTCCATTCTCGCTTCCGACCTTAGGGAGAAGCTGGTGGATAAGGGTGTTCCGTCGCAAGTCTTGGGGAGAGCGAGAAGGCTTGTTAAAAACCTGAGCATAGTTGAGCCCGCGCTGGTCTCCGCAGAATATGCTTCAGCAATGCATGACCCTACTGAAGGCGGTGTGCTCGGCGGTATATTCGAAATATGCGAAGCCTCTGGGAAGGGATGCGTCATAAACATTCAGTCAATACCAGTCAGGAGGGAGACTAGAATAATATGCGAGAGGCTTGGGATAGACCCTCTTAGGCTCGTAAGCTCCGGAACCCTTTTGGCAACAGTGAGCGAGTCTAAAACAGCGAGGCTGCTGAGAAAGCTTCACGAGAGGGGTTTTAAGGCACGCGTCATAGGAAGGGTGACGAGAAACAGGGGTGAAAAGATTGGGCTACTCGGCAGTGGAGAAATCAGGATAAACGAGCTTCCTCAAGACGAGCTTTGGAAAGCTATCGGCTGAATAACCTTGGCTGACCTATCCTCCTCCTAACCGCGTTGTAAAGCGGCACAGCTATAAGCGTCCCAAGGAAGGCTTGAGCAAAGTTCGCAGGCACCTCGAATATTGCTCCCAGCTGATATAGGAAAAGCTGATAGAAGAAGTATCCTAAAACCATTTCGAAACCCCCTATGAAACACGGCACTATTAACAACAGGTTCTCCCTGTAAACTCTCAATATAAAGATCAGCGAAGCCGCTAGAACAATAAGGATTGAGAAGAGGATAGGTTGATAGGCTACTGTAGCAGAGTATTTTCCAAGCAACGACACCTCAGCCTCCCCGGAGAAAAGAACTATGACTAATATTATTCCGAGAATCACTGCGGGAACCGGTAGGAAAACAGTTAAGAGGCGAGTGCTACGGGACTCGCTTCGCGCGAAAACCTCGTGGAGGAAGCCGGTTAGAAAGCCTTCAACACCTTTAATGATCAGGGTGGCGGGAGCATACACAGTATACCCTAAGAATAGGTCGCTCAGCATAGATCCTAATCCGCCTGCGACAAACCCTACAAAGGGGCCGAATAATAAAGCGGTTAGGAAGACCATGGAGTCACCCAGGTTAAAGTATCCCCTAGTTGCCGGAATGTAGATTGAGATGGATGCTGTCGCCACTAAGACCAGTGTGGTAGACAGGGCTGTTGAAGAGACAAGCCTAGCCTTTGAATCGTTTCGGCCGAGCACGAGTAGAGAATCCACCAATGGAATAAAAAACTTACCTTCATATCATCTTATATTAAGGTCTCTGTCTTTAGCGCACTACCCCCATACTTTGAATAGGGTTTCGGTTTCCAGGCATGGGCCCATCCCGCGGCTTCAGGGCTGCGTAAAGCCCGCTAAGCTACTTCTCAATCTTACTGTTTCAAAGCCAGTTTCAAAAGGTAGCATGCTGAAAACAGGATGATCGAGACTAAGGCTATTGCGCCGCTAGTCGGAATATCGTAGAGCAATGATACTGCAATACCCCCCAGCCCAGATATAACTTCAACTATGAAAGCCGCTAGCAGCATCATGCCTACGCGGCGGGCTAGCAGCCTCGAGACCGCTGCAGGGATTACGAGAAGCGTGACGGAAAGAAGAATGCCCATGGTTCTCGCCACGACAGCGGCAGTTATCGCTGAAACAGCGAATAGCAGCGAGTCGTATAGTCCAGTTTTAAGGCCGAATGATTCAGCAGTCTCAATGTCGAAGCAAATATAGATAAACTCCCCGTAAAACATTATGGTGGCAATCAGTGCAACGGTTGATGCAGCCGCCAGGCTGAGCACATCCATTTCTGAAAGTAGTAGAAGGTCGCTCACAAGATAACTGTCAACCAAAATCCTCCTGTCTATCGGCAGGTAGCTTCTTATGATCGTGTAGAGCATCACGCTTACAGCAAGGGAAACGCTGAGCATCATGCCCAAGGCTTGCTGACTGCTCCTACCGACACGGGAAACAAGTATGGATGTTGCCACGCAGAATACTATTGCAAATACAAACGGGTCTCCCACCCCTGGAAGAAAAGCCTGGATTAAAACACCTACTGCTGCACCCCCTAAGGCGGCGTGTGAAATCTCAGGAGTAATGTAGAGAGCTCCTCTTAAAAGCATGATTGCTGAAATCGGTGCTGAGAACGATGTGAAAATAACCCCTAGGATTGCTCTTAAAACAAACGGGTCAAGCATGTTTATCACCCAGTATTAAGATCCTTCGACCCTCTCTTTCAACAGTTCTTAAACAGGGATAGAAAGGTTTCAGCCTATCCTCGCTTAAAACCACACTTGGATCGCCGTATAAGCATACAAACCTGTTTAAAACAAGAATCCTGTCGGTAAGCTCTATTATAGGGTCAACCTCGTGATCCACGATAACTATGGTTCTTCCCCTCTCCTTCAACGTTTTGAAAACTTTAATCAAGTATTCCTGACTCTCGGAATCTAGCCCTGCGAACACCTCGTCCAGCAGTAGAAGCAGCGGGTCGGATGCTAATGCCCTCGCTATCAGGACCCTTCTCTGCTGCCCCCCGCTTAGCTCGTTGAAAAAGGACCCCCAGTGTTCCTCCATACCTAAGCATGCTAGAGCCCTTCTCGCGGATTCAACATCATCCTTTGAAACAGCTCTGGGAAAACTTTTTCTCAAGACTATCCCCATCAGGACGGCTTCGTTCACCCTTAACGGGGTTTCGTAGGAAACCATGTCTTTCTGCGGGACGTAGCCAACGAGCCTTCTGAGCCTGCCGTAGTCAGTCACGGGGTTTAACCCGAGCACTTTAACGCTTCCCTTGAAAGGCTTAACCATGCCTAGGAGAAGCCTTAAAAGCGTAGTCTTGCCAGCACCGTTCGGCCCGACGACAGTTATGAACGACGGGGACTCAACCTGGAAGCTAACATCCTCCAACGCCATGTACCCATCCAGCCTCACGGAAACGTTTTCGACAGATATCACTGGAACACTCATGATTTACTCCTCCTAACCAAGATTATTGTTTCAAGCACGATCACCAGCAGGGCTGCAAGCGTTGTCAGAAGGTAAATGTTAAGCCCGCTTGAAACAGTACCCCGCTCAGATAAGAGTGCACCGTAAACCTGCCCAGCATTATAGTACATTACTGAATCGTAATCCTTCACACCGCTTGCCGAAACTACTGAAACGTAAGCTATGTTGCAACCCGTATCCTTAGAGACTTCTCGCAGAGCATTCTGGATCCCACTCATCAATAAAGCAGTGTCGGAGACAACTATGCAAGCATACTCTCCAGACTTAAGCCCGTCGTAAACCCTGCTCAACGATCCTGGGCTTATAGCCTCGCCTTCACCAACCAGCACAGCACCTGCTTTCAAACCCATGGCTTCAACAACGTATTGCTCTTCATAGAAACCTATGACAACCCTCCTCCCAGACGAACCATGCTTCTCCGAAAGCCTTTCAAGAAAAATCTTTAGAGACGACACTTTCTCCTCGAAAAGCCTGTAGTTAAACCAGTATTCCTCTGAATGCTCAGGCCTCAAGGTTGAAAGCCTGTCTCTCAGAGCTCTCGCAATCAGGACAGCATTATCGGGCAGAAGCCAGAAGCCGTGAGTATTCCTCCCTCCCTCCAGCTCAAGAATAGTGCCATTTCTCTCAACCAGCTCAAGCAGGTTTAGCGATATTGAACCGGTTTCAACACCTCTTTCCTCTGCAACCCGTTTCACAAGGTCCTCCTCCCACTCCATGTGGCCGGTTATAACGATCAGGTCAGCATCGGAAGCGTTTCTCACAACACTGGGAGTAAGGGTGAAGCCATGTGGCTCAGCATCACCGGGAACAATCGAATAGACTTCCCCAGTACTGCCTGTTACAGAGGAGACAATCGGTCTCAGAATATCCAGCGTGACAACTATCTTTGTCTTCCCATCCAGCCTAGCATAAGTAGGCATGGGTAAAAATGTTAGGAGTAACGTGAGGAGCATGATTCCAACCGTGTTCCTCAGCAACCGGACCTGCCTCCTGGAATATGGTTTCTATGAGGACAGGTCTTAGGATGGCCGAGAGCACTACACATGGAGTCAACAATCTTATCAGGAAGATATTGTTCAACCATGCTCGCGAATTCGCAAGCATCCTCCAGACTGATTGAAAGAACCCTGTACACGTATGTTTCGAAAACCCTGTGGTTCCTGATTATCCTGTTGACCTCCTCCAATCCTTTTTTCGAAAGGCTCGCTCCCCTCCAAAGATATCTTTTAAGCATGCCCTTTTCCTCTAGTCTTCCAAGATATTCGCTTGCAGTCGCACATGAAACCCCCATCGCATCCGCTACTTCAAGGCTTCCAACCATATCTCTTCCTGAAAGCAGTTTGAAAACCATCTTAAGATACTCAATCTCTTTCCCAGTCAGGCTCTTCGAAGCATGTTTTGAAGCTCCCGATTCAGGCATGCGTTAATTTTAAGGAAGCTCCTAAATTTAAGTTTTCAAGGCAGGCTCCCATTAAGGGGCCTTATTCCACTGTTGATTAATCCCGTTACAGTGGATACGGGTGTATAAATAGGGTTTTTCAACTATTGTTTTTATTATGTTGCTATATTTGTTTAAAGCATGGTTGTGTCGTTTTGCGACACAATCCTTTAATATCTCTACGAATTATTGTGAGATAGGTTTGAAGGAGCTCAAACCGGTTCCGATTACATTTTCCTCCAACCATGTTCTTATTTGCCTTACGTTGTCTCCTTCTTTTCGGAGAATGAGACTTGGTAAGCGTGTCTGAAGATTGGGCAAAGAAAATACTTGTTTCTATCGATAAAACGACATATAAACTTGTCGGAGTACCTGATTGGTCAAGCCATCGGGGTACTAGGATTACTATCGAGCTCCATGTGGTGGAGGAGAACAAGGATGAGGAGAGAGCACTTAAAGACAGTAAAGTTTTATACAGCGACGAAATTAAAGAAGGCCGATTTATTACCGGAGAATTCTTGATGAGTGACGTATGGAAATCTACGGAGAACACTTCATGAAAATATTTGAAGAGCAGAAGGCGATGCTCGAAAAGTCTTTAAAGGTTAAGATTTTTGACCATAAAATTAGCATTTTTTAATCACGATGCTGAAAACTATGAGATTAGACTTGAATTTGACGGTCAAGAGATTGAAATAAGAAGGGTTTTCAGCGTTCCTTTTCCAGAGAAGACCTCATAAGTATACTCTGGAAATTTCTCGGAATGAAAAAACAGGAGAGATATGCTGGAGAGATAAGGCTGAGGAGGCTTATGTAAACACGTATATGCTGCTGAAGAAACACTTTGAAACACTTGAACACTTCACATATCCCAATTCTTCAGATATTGGAGGTAAGTATACTCTGAGATACAAGGGGCATCTATTTCACATAATTGTTAATCACTATTCTATGTCTATTCACTCGGATGCCCCCGTGAGCTATTCGATGAATTTAACACTCATCAAGGATGATCAGCGCGCAAATCGATGATGCGTGTACCAGCATGTTTTTGCCGTCTATTGACGTAAGAAAACATGTAAAGAGCCGATCAGGAACAATTACATCGGCTAGAGACAGATGTGCTAATATAATCCGGATTTTACGCTAGGCCTTGATTTAGATGAAAAGAACAAAAAAACACTCGAAAAGAGGATGGGACGATGAAAATCATTCCTTTTCAGACGAGAAAAAACTCCTCTTTCTCGCCGAACTTCCTGTATTTCTTAAGCATATCCTCTTTCAAACTGGGTTTAACGGTTTGAAGAGCTTTTTCAAAATCCTCCTTAGTCACCTTGTCAGCATCCCTTCTCAAAGCGTTTAAGCCAGCCTCCCTGCAGAGCGCCTCCAGGTCAGCCCCAGAGTAGCCCTCAGTCCTCTTTGCAACCTCCTCCAGGCTAACGCCCTCCAAGGGCATTCTCCTCGTATGTATCTTAAGTATCTGGAGCCTTGAAGCCTCATCAGGCGGGGGAACATACAGCATTACTTCAAACCTTCCCGGCCTCATTATCGCAGGGTCGAGAAGTTCAGGCCTGTTAGTAGCGCCTATTATGATAATCCTCTCAATAGGGGTTAGCCCATCCATCTCTGTTAGAAGCTGGCTTACAACCCTCTCGGTTACGCCGCTGTCAGCCATGCTCATACCCCTCCTCGGAGCGATCGCGTCAACCTCATCCAGGAAGATTATTGAGGGTGAGGCGAGCCTAGCTTTCCTAAACACTTCTCTTATTGCTTTCTCAGACTCTCCAACCCATTTTGAGAAGATTTCTGGACCCTTAATGCTTATGAAGTTGGCCTCGCTCTCAGTCGCGACTGCTCTAGCGAGAAGAGTCTTCCCGCATCCCGGTGGGCCGTAGAGAAGTATCGCTTTAGGAGGCGTTATACCTAGTTTTTCAAACTTCTCCGGGGTCTTTATCGGGAGCTCAACGGTCTCCCTGAGCCTCCTCTTAATCTCCTCGAGCCCCCCGACGTCACTCCACCTGACCGTGGGAACCTCAACGTATACTTCTCTCATAGCGGAGGGAGTTATTTCTTTAAACGCGTTCATGAAGTCCTCAGCCTTAACAACCATTTTCTCTAATACGGATTGAGGAATCCTCTCATCCAGCTTTATCTCAGGCAAGTATCTTCTCAAAGCCTTCATCGCCGCCTCCCTGCATAGTGCAGCCAGGTCTGCACCAGTGTAGCCGTGCGTTATTTCAGACAGCTTCTTTAAGTCCACATCCTTGTCAAGCGGCATAGACCTAGTGTGTATCTGAAGTATTTCAAGCCTGCCCTGCTTATCGGGCACTCCTATCTCTATCTCTCTGTCGAACCTCCCAGGCCTGCGTAAAGCAGGGTCAATCATGTTCGGAACATTCGTTGCGCCTATGACGATCACGTCACCCCTAGCCTTCAAACCATCCATGAGCGCTAGAAGCTGAGCCACTACTCTTCTCTCAACCTCGCCGCCAACCTCCTCCCTCTTCGGCGCTATAGCGTCAATCTCGTCTATGAAGATTATGCTCGGAGCCTTCTCCTGAGCCTCTTGGAAAACCCTTCTAAGCCTTTCCTCAGACTCGCCGTAAAACTTGCTCATTATCTCAGGCCCGTTTATAGAAAGGAAGTTGGCGTCAGACTCGTTTGCAACAGCCTTAGCAAGGAGCGTTTTACCAGTGCCAGGCGGGCCGTGGAGTAGCACGCCCTTAGGCGGCTCTATGCCCAGCCTCTGGAAAAGCTCAGGGTGTCTCAAGGGAAGCTCAACCATCTCCCTTATTCGCTGAATCTCCTCGTGTAAACCGCCAATATCCTCGTAAGTAACCCTTGGAATAGCCAGCTTCTCAGCAGCCTCTTCGCTCACTATCTGCATCCTAGTGTCTGGAGTAACCTTCACGAAGCCTCTCGGCTTAACCCGGACCACGGTGAGGCCGAGTGCTTGGCCGCCGAAGACCGGTACTGCAACTATATCGCCCTCGGTGAGGGGAGTGTCTATGAGCTTATCCCTAGCATAGTCTAGGAAATCCTCGTCCACGCTGGATATTCGCGTGCCCATTGGTGCTAACACGACTTCGCTAGCGTTCTCAACCTTATCCACCTTCCTGATCTTCACGTAGTCCCCTATCGCAACCCCGGCGCTCCTCCTTATCAGGCCGTCCATCCTCACTATCTTACGATCCTCATCCTCAGCGTAGCCGGGCCAGACTACTGCTGAAGCAGACTTCCTGCCAAGTATTTCGACAACGTCTCCAGTCTCAGCCTTAAGCTGAGCCATCTCCTTCCTCCCTATTCTAACTATCCTCCTGCCGACATCCCTCGGGCGTGCTTCAGCAACAACTAGTTGAACCTCACTCATGGTTTTCGAGAAAGGGCCCTGCCACTTAGATTTAAGCTTTCAACAAACCTGTTCACATTAGCCAGAGTAAAATAATCCTACTGTGCTTCCTTAGGCTCCTCCTCAATCTTCTTCAACTGACTTCTATACATTTCCAGGATCTCTTTAACGGTTGTAGCTTGCTCCGGAGACTTATCGTCCCTAAGCTTCCCCGTATACTTCGGGAAGCGGCCGGCGAAGCCTGACCCTTCTCTAACCAAGCCTAGGCCGCACGTGTGAACTGGGCTCAGGGTTATTTCGGAGACTATTATCTCAATGACGATCCTGGGCTCAACCCAAACGTCAGCCTCAATCTTAGAATCCACCCTGGGATGCCTATGCTCAATCCTGTATTTGCCGACAAGCTCGGCGAACTTCTCAAGATCCTCGTCTGTAAAACCGGTTCCGCATTTAGCAAACGTTCTAAACATGTCCTCCTCAGGGTCATAGGCGGCTAGAAGATACGCGCCGTACCTGCCTGCTCTCTTCCCCCTACCGTGGAAAGCCCCGACCATAACCAGGTCTATGGTGTCAGCGACCTCGACCTTATACTCCCTCTTCAGCTTTATCCAGCTCCACTCCCTGGCACCAGCCCTATAAGGTGCTTTCAAATCTTTAACAACAAGCCCCTCGCAGCCCTCTGAAATAGCCTCCTCCATGAAGCTCTCTATCTCCCTAGGATCTTTTGAAACGATTTGTCTAACCAGCTTAACCCTCTCGTCTTCAACAATAATCCTGCTTAACGCAGACCTCCGTTCAACGTATGTTTTCTGAGTATAATCCATCTCATCAGCATACAGTAGGTCGAAGAAGAACATGGCAACAGGATATTCTTTCATCGCCTCCTCCACGCCATACTTCCTCCTCCTGTGCATAAGCTCTTGAAACGGCAGCAGCTCTCCAGTATTCGGGTTTATCGCCACGCATTCAGCTTCAAGAATAGCCTCCCGGGCCTTCACATTCCTCCTAGCTAGCTCTATAGCGTCAGGATAGTGGCTAGTAATGTTTTCCAGCCGTCGTGAGAAAAGCATAATGCCACCACCATTCTTATGAATCTGGACGCGCTCTCCGTCGAGCTTATACTCTGCAGCGGCCTCGCCGCCAAGCTTTTCAAGAACCTCTTGAACGGTTGTCAAGCGTTCCGCAAGCATCGGCCTAACAGGTTTGCCGACCGTAATCTTAAACTCTGAAACACCGCTGAGCCCCTTCTCAGCAACAGCTCTCGCAACAGCCCCCAGGTCGCTGGAAATGTTGTATGCACGCTCTATAACCGGCCTGTTAGACTTGTCGCCGGTGAACGCTTGAGCGAGAGCATCCAGAATCGTGTAGTCAGCTATGCCGAGCCTAAGCCTCCCGGTGATTGTTCTAACAGCATACTTAGCCTCCTTCGGAGACATGTCTATCAGCAGGGAGACGAGCAGGCTCGTCTTCAGAGTCACAGAGCCTTTCCCACCCAGCTTGGCAAGCCTGTAGAGCTTCTCGTATACTTCCAGTAGGGTTGGGTTCCTGCTTACAAGCTTCCTCTGAACCTTTCTTCCTGCAAGGGTTTCCGCCGTGCTTCCAAGGTCTCCGGTATCCTTGTAGATTTTCTCAACAGTCTTCTGGTCAAAACCTGAGAAATCCGCTAAAGCCCTTAAGACGAGTTTGTCAGCCATCCCGAATTCTAGGCCCTCGTAGTCAGGCCTAACCTTTCCCTGAAGCAGGTAGACAAGCTTCTCAAGCTCAGCAGGGCCAGCCTTCTTAAACAGGTCTACGAGGAAGCTCGTCATCTCAATCCTTTTCGACGTCAACTCAACTTGCTCCATCGCGTCCGCGACTTCTCCGAAAAGCATAACCATGGTATTAAGCGCATTTGGAGTGGTAAAAATGTTTCTGTCTCTTCAGAAAGAATAGGGCTGGGATTCCGAGGCGAGGAAGGCTTCTAAGAGCTTCTTGAAATCAACCGGGTCTCCTTCCCCAACTCCGGGACATTGCTCGTCGAAGATGAAAACGTACTCCTCGTAGCCGTGTTTGACCACCTCCACGTCTTCAGGGAGGCTTAGAAGACGCTCCAACACCTTTTTCTCAACTGGGTAGAAAGGGTAAAGCCTGCATAAAAGAGGCTTATGATCGTGGATCGTGCAAAGCCCGTTTCCGAGGAATTGGCAGAAACCTTTTTCACCAACCAGGATCATCCTACCCTCAGGGGTACGGTGTGGATTGAAGGAAGGTCGGACTCTTCTAATCTTCCCCACATCTTCTTCAGAAACCTCTGGAGTAAGACCGCAGCATTTCTCCCCGCAAAGTTTGCATTTGAAAAGCATGTTCCTCCAAGCTATCGGAAGCCTAGGGGGAATAGTTTCAACCATTTCAACAGAAACTTACAGGAACCTTTTTAAAACCTTATTCTTCAATTGAGGAGGCTTGACGCGTAAAACTGCTGAAGCCTTCTCCTACCTGTTATCTAACCCTGTGGTAGGTGGCCTCGGAGGACTCGTAGTAATGCTTAGGGAGGAGGCTTTCCCAGACAGCCCTGTGCTGAACATTTTAACGGTGTTGCTCTTCTACAGCATACTTCCCTTTGTAAGCGTCTACTATCTCAGGCTGCGCGGCAAATCAGACGTGTTTATGAGTGAAAGAAGCAGGAGGCCGAAACACTTTATTCCTGGGTTAGTAGGCTACGCGGTTTCAGCAATCGTCTTCCAAGCCTTAGGAATGAGGCTGATGAAAACCGTTTCATCCTCATTCCTTTTAACATCGCTGATCCTTCTGCTCCTAACATTCGCGACAAAGGTGAGCATTCACGTCGCAGGCTTGACTGCAACAGTAATCCTAGTGCTTTACTCCTACTGGCCCACCGGATTAATACTCTTACCTCTGATACCTGTTTTAATGTGGGCACGCGTAAACACGGGTGAGCATACCTGCTGGCAGACGGTGTTTGGCGTCTTTACAGGCACCGTGGGCAGCCTACTCGGAATAGCGTTTTTTCCATCATGGTCTTAACGCTTACCAGTGCACGGTCAAGCTACCGAGCCTAGGGAAGGCTTTCAACCCTTCTCCCTGAGCGAGAAGTACCGGTGTAAAAGACATCAAGTCGACTTTCCTAAGGATGGGGGAAAGAAGACTGTTCACATCAACCTCGTTAACCGCCATCCCCATTGTCAATGGGTTCATCGAGGGGAGTACTATTATCTTCACCCCCCTGTGCTCACCGTGGAGGAAGCTTTTAAACCGGTGTTTAACCCCTATGGAGTCCCTTATTGAGACAACAGGGTGTTCGTGACCCATCAGAACGATGCTCCCGTCTCCTGGCAGCTCGTGTTCCTTGTCTCCGTGTATTAGAAAGTATTTCCCAAGCCTCAGAGGCGGGTCCTGAAACTCCACGTTAAGCCTTCTTAGAACAAGCCTCACAAAATTGTCATGGTTCCCCCTAACCAGCAGTGGCTCAGCGCCCAAGCTGCGAACATCGTTAACAAAATCCTGAACCTGCGTCCATTCCTCAGGATTTAAGTCTCCAAACTCGTTCTTAACATCCCCGAGGATTATAAGTCTCTTAGCAGACCTGTGGTCGAAAATGTTTCTCAAAGACTTGACCACCGGGGCGTATGTTGGGAAGGGGATGTGTACTCCTTTCTCCTCGAGCTCCCATTCTAGGCCGAGGTGAATATCGGCTACAACCATGGCGTCCAGTGATTTCACGTACAGTGCTGGTTCGAACTCAACTATTTCAACATCGTCAGTTAGCAGCATGTATTGCCGCCAGAACCTCCCTGTGAAGCCTCTCTAGAAGAGTCCTCTTATCCTCCATGAGCACAACGTCGGAGAAGCTTGAAACAAGCAGAGAGTGGGAGAGAGGGGAAGCAACCCTGTTAGGCTTGCAGACCACTAGGCTCCTCACACCCTCTTCGAACTCGGATACAAATCTCGTCGCGTTCTTAATATCCATAACATCCTCAAGGATCTCCCTGTATGTTTCCCTCATAACTGGGAAATCCTTCAAATCCTTCACAGCTTTAAGAACGTGTTCAGAGTTCAACTGCAGTTTAGAAACTATTACCTCATGACCCTTATAGTTCCTAAGTATCATGAAGCTCCTGACAGCAACATGCCTAAACCTGTGTTTCAACATGTCTGTCTTTTCAATCGACGAGACGACGAGTTCCTGAAGGTTTGAAGAGTTCACCGATCTAACAACCTTCTCTGGATCAACCCTGTATTTTGGCGGGAGCATCAGCAGGAAACCATTATCGCTCACCGCGATCTGTATTGAAACGGATCCGAGCAGGTTTGACGCCGCCACTGCGAACGCTCTTGAAAGGACATCATTAACCCTTCTTCCCACTAGGCTGTGGAAAACAAGAATCTGCCTATCCGACTCATCAACATAGTTCTCCACTATTAACGAGCCCTTCCTGATGTACGGGAGTATACCTATGTTGTTGAAGTATTCCGCGGTTATCCTGAGATAATCGTAGAGGGCGACAGCAGTCTTCCCGTCTACCTTGAAATACTCCATGTACTGCTTAACCCTGTCCTTCTTCCTGTCGAACAGGATTGTCTGGAGCTCTCTTACCCTGAACTCGTCAATCATGTTGGCCAAGTCGTAGGAGAGGGGGAGCATCTCGGAGAACCATTGGGGCACAGTCGGCTTCTCACCCTCAGCGGGTTCGACTATAAGCTTCATCAAACGGCTTTTCAAACACCTGTATGGCCTGCCTCCGAGCAGGAAGATGTCTCCGGGGGAAAGCCTTTCGAAAAACTCCTCCTCAATGTTTCCAACAGGCCTGTTGTCCCTTGTGAAGACCTTGACCATCGCCATGTCGGGTATCGTACCGGTGTTAGTCATGTAGATCACCCTAGCGAGATTACCCCTTCTTCCGAAAACCCCGTCAGCCTCGTCAAGCCAAATCTTCCCGTAAACCTTGTATCCCTCAAGCTGCCTGTAGTACCCGCTTAAATACCTCAGGACGCTTACGAAATCCTCTCTTGTCAGGTTTCTGAAGTTGTATGATCTCCTAACGAGACCATATGCTTCGTCAACCCTCCATTTTCTCTCAACAGCCATGCCTACGATGTGCTGAGCCAAAACGTCAAGAGGATTCTCCGGAATATAGGCTTCGTCAAGCTTTCCTGCTTCAGCAGCCTTAGACATTACGAGTACCTCGAGAAGATCATCCCTCTCCATGGGTATGAAGATGCCTTTTGAAACAGCCTCGAGAGAATGGCCCGAACGCCCTACTCTTTGAATCGCCCGGGTCACGGACTTGGGTGAGCCTATTTGAACCACGCAGTCTATGAAGCCGATGTCTATGCCTAGTTCAAGCGAGGTACTGGTGACAACAGCCTTAAGCCTTCCCTTCTTCAACTTGTCTTCAACGTCCAGCCTAACCTCGCGCGATAGAGAAGAATGGTGAGCAGCATACTCGTCCTCGCTTAAAACGGTTTTAGGCCTGAGCTTCTTAAGATGGTATACTACTCTCTCGGTGCTGCTCCGCGTGTTGGTGAAGATGAGAGTAGTCCTGTTACGCCTTATGATTTCGTTTATCAACCTGTACATCCTCCTGCCGAGCTCTTCAGCAGGCGTGTGGACGAGGTGATGGTGCGGCGATACGACTTTAAGCTCGAACCTCTTTGAAGCATGAACATCCACTACGGTGCAAGGCCTCGGCGAGGAATCCTCGTAACCAGCCAGGTAGGCAGCAATCTTCTCCAAAGGGTGGATGGTTGCGGATAAGCCTATCCTCTGGAAATCTTGGCCGGAGAAGCTTCTCAGCCTTTCAAGGCTTAGCGAGAGGTGGGCACCCCTCTTAGAGCTGCAGAGCTCGTGTATCTCATCCACCACAACCCATCTGACACCCTTTAGAAAAGATCTGAATTTCGGCGCTACGAGAATTATGGAGAGGCTTTCAGGAGTGGTTATGAGTATGTGAGGAGGCTTCTTAAGCATCCTTCCCCTTTCAGAGGTTTTAGTATCACCCGTCCTAACGTGTATCCTTATCTCTGGAAGAGAGACCCCTTTCTCCTCGGCAAGCCTCCTCAGCTCTTCCAACGGTTGTGAAAGGTTCTTCCTCACGTCATTGTTTAAAGACCGGAGGGGAGAAACATAAAGACAATAAACCCTGTCTTCAAGCCTGCCTTCGAAACCCATTTTAATCAGATCATCCAGAATTGTTAAGAAGCATGCGAGCGTCTTACCGCTTCCGGTTGGCGCAGAGATTAAAGTGTTCTCACCCCTCCTAATAGGGATTATCCCATAGGACTGCGGCGGGGTTAACCCTTTGAACCTGCTTCTAAACCATTCGCCAACAATAGGGTGGAGTACCCTAACAACATCCTCGAGCGAACTCTTAACAGTGTAGAACCTGAAGGGCTCCCCTGACATCACTCGGCTCCTTCAAAGCTATGCTCAAGATAGTGTTGATAAACCTTCCCCTAACTCCCGCTTTTCCACCGGGGCATCACTATAAGGCCTTCATCAGGATCCCCGTAGGCCTCGTAATCACCATCGTAAAACATTTTCGCCACGAGGGCAGCAGTAACAGCGTCAAGCTCATGATGGGTCTCCGCCTTCCCCAGCCCCCTTATTTTAAGACGCGCTAATCCTTTCCGAAGACTCTTGACGCCGCGAGATTTACGCGGTATCCTGAGAATATCCTGAGCTCCTCCGGGATAAACCTCTATAACCCTGAAACCAGAAGAATCAAGCATCTTTTTAAGCCGGATGCCTCTTTCCGTCAGGGAGCGCATAGGCCCCAGTGTGACGGGGAAAAACCTTATGCCTCTTCTCAAAAGCTCCCTGTCGCAAACCCTAAGGTGAATACTACTCCTGACCTGTAGGCTGACTCTCCCCCTTGGCAGGGAGAGCGGAGCATCAACCGCGACCACCGCGGGATTGAAACGTGAAACCTTCCTCAGGATCTCCGCATCCGTATACAGCATCATTGTTTCAACGCTTAGGGACTCATCCAGGGCTGCGAAACCACTTGGCCTAGTCTCCACCCCGGCTAGATCTATGCCTATGAAAAACATCATATTCTCAACCCAAACAGCCTGAGAGCGTTCCTAGTGGTTTCCTCAGCAACAGTATCCTGATCGACTTTTTTAATCCTAGCTATCTCCCTGAGGCTGAAAACAATGTTTGCAGGCTCATTCCTCTTAAACGGGTCAACCCCGAGAACCGGCGAGTCTGACTCCAGCAGAATGTTTTCCAACGGGAGCCTGGCTGCAAGCTTCTGCTTCTGCGGCGACCTCACTATTGAGGGTGGAATGCTGAAGAAGAAGCCTGCTTCAACACTCTTCATAGCGTACGAGGCCTTCCCGTCGAAAGCATGCATCAAAACCCTTTTAGCATTGTTTGCAACCAGTATGTCGATAGCCTCTCTACCGGCGCTTCTCGAGTGAACTATAATCGGCACATCAAGCTTTTTAGCAAGCCCTATGAAATTTTCGAAAACCCCGATAAGCCTAGCCCTGTCCTCGCGACTCCTAACCGTATAGTAGTCTAGGCCAACCTCGCCGACTCCGATTATCCGACTCTTGTTGTCAAGGATGAGTTGCGTAACTTCCTCATGTCTGACGGAGAAGGGGGCTCCGTAGTCAATACCTATGGTCGAGTAAACATAGCCCTTGAATCTTTCCGAAATCCTCAGAGATCTTAAGCCACCATCCGGGCCCAGCCCACAGTCCACGATGGCTGCTAAACCGTTCTCCCTAGCTTTCAACACAACGGTATCCAGGTCGGTTTCGAAAGAACTATCGCTCAAATGCGCATGCACATCTATGAGCCGCAAGGAGACGAGTCAGCCTGTTCGAAGACAGAGATAAACCTTTAACTACCTTAAATCCTCATTAAGCCGGAATGGTTAAGAAGGCGGGCACCAGGCTATACGTGCTTAACAAGAGGCTGGGTGGGAAAACATACTCTGCGACAATGCTGTATTTACCGAGTAAGATCGTTAACGATTCCGCGTTCCCCCTGAGAAAGAAGAGCAGGCTCGTCGTGAGAATAGTTGGCGACAAGATAGTTGTTGAGAGCGAGAAGACCGGTAGGAGGAAGCCTTAACTAAGCCTATGCTTGAAACCGGTGAAAGCCGTGTAAATTATTATGAATTGTTCAAGCTCCCTTAGGAAGCCTGTGCTTATATGCCATGAACCTTCTCTTTTCTCCACGATCCCGGCCCCCACAACCCCCCTAATCATGTTGTAAAACTGGCCCACCGTGATCCTTCTTTTCCCCACCCAGCTTTTCCACTCGCTCACATTCATGCCTGAAGAGCCTCTGGAAACAAGCTCCTCGCAGAAAACCTTTGCCTCAGACGCTAAAAGGGGGCTTCTCCAGAAAACCCTGGAAAACATCTCTTCTACGGTAGCGGGAACCCTGCCCGCTTTAAAAAGTATCGTAGTCCCTTTATGCGTCTGCCTACCCCTCCGGCTCCTCCTAGGCATACTGTCTGCTTCTAAACGCTCAGAGAAAAGCCTTACTGACCTGCACCATTAACATCGCTGTCAAAGTGGCGATGAAAAGCACTCTGGTGAAGCAGCCCATAGGCTGCATGCATAGCAGGATCCACGTAGCCCTGAGCTTAACGGGATTGAGAGGCATAACTGAGGAACCCGTTGGTGAGTGCCGCACTAGGCTAGGACGTCATACTCTTCCGAGACTGGGGGCGGCTGAGGCCTACGCCTCCTTATCCAGAGCAGCGACATTGAAACAGCCAAAACGACAGCGAAGCTTATGACCACAAGGATCAAGTATAGATTGCTCACTCTAAAGAAAACCTCTTTAACACCAGTATTACCGTAAGGATCGGTGGCATTGATCACCATCCTGTATTCTCCAACCGGATTAGTAACTGGGAGATAATAGTCTCCAACCCACTTGCCACCCTGGTATCTGAGGCTTATGATGCTCGCGAGGGTACCGGAGGAGACCGTTGCAGTCACGTCTCCGTCTTCAAGACTTGAAGAATCCGGGTATTTAACGATTGTTCTTAAAGAAACTGTTTCAAACCCCGCCTGATAACTCTCCTTCAAAGCCTCCATTTCAAAGCTTAGAACAGCCCGGGTTATTTCAACGGGAACCATGTATAAACCATAGTTTTCAAAAGAGTCTTTAACGGTAACGTTTAACACGTACTGTCCCACGGGAGCACTCCGAGGGGCGCTGATGTTTCCAATCCAAGCTTCGGCTGAGAACCCTAGCTGGGCGAGAGCCTGCGCAACACCATTATGAACCAGCTTAGCGTCCACGAAGGCGCCTTTCTCCCTAGAAACGTTCTCCACCGTAAGAACCTCCTTAGAAGGGTATTTCACCACCACTTTGACGGGTATTTTCTCGGTTCTGGAGAACCTGCTGCCAAGCGGGGTTAACAGCTGTATGATTAGCCTAGCTGGAACAATCCTTATTTCCCGAGAGAAATCCCCACTGTTCCCCATCTCGTCTACCGCTGTTATCATAAGGATCCATCCTCCCGTTTCCTCGCCCACCGGGATCTTCCAAGACAGACCCCAGTCTCCCAAGCTGGTCTTGTCGAAGTTAAACGGGCCCTTTCTAGTCTGACCCTTGATAAGTTCAAGAGTCACGCTGCCGGATGGCAAGGGTGTTCCATCAGGGTATGCAACGCCAACCGAGACGTTTAGCCTAACAGACCTTTCATAGGTAGCGTTAAGCTGGTTTTTTAGAGTTATCCTCAGCTTAGCAGTGGTGAGAGTAAACGTTCTGTTTCCGGAGCCAGTGTTTCCATACTGGTCTGAAGCCTCCACCTTAACCATGTAGCTACCCAAGGGGGCGGATGGTTCTGTCTTAATACTCTTGAACCAGTAGCCTTCGCGAAAGTAATCCATGAATATTTCTCTCCCCTGAACCCCGCCGTAGACCAGTCTTATCCTAACAACCCCGTTCCAAGGCAGGCTTGAACCATCCTTGTACTTAACTTGAACCGTTATGTTTACCGGCTTAACCCTTTCATAAGTTGTAGCATCCATTTCTACAGTAACGTTTAAAACCGCCCTGACCAGGGTGACCTTAACAGCATCAGTAACCACCTTCATGTTTTTAAAGTCCAACGCATCATCACACTCTATGGAAGCAGAGAGGACGCCGAGCTGAATGTCCACGGGAACCGTTATCTGCCTACCAACTTCCCCTTTAGAATCCGTCTCCAGCCTCTGGCTGAAAACCACGTGCGTCGAGTTTTTCAAGTAGAGCGTCGCTGACCCGCTGCGCACCAGCCCACCAGCCTTAACCATGATTATTGACTTACGCTCCCATACCCGTGGAACATCCCAGATGCCGAAGTGATACTCTGTTACGCAGCCACTCCTGTTAACCCGCATAGTGTAGGTTCCCGGAGAAGGGTTGGTCAAGTTTATTGTGCGGGAGAACCCGCCAGTAGAATTAGCCGTTATGGAATAGGTTGCAAGAACCGAACCATTTGGACGGATTATTTTAAGGTCGAATGATGATGTAAAAAACTGGTCTCCACTAATCTTCACCTGAACACTGCTGGAAGAAGCATACACAGGCTTGTCCGTGAGAATTATCGGGGAGACGAGCATTGAGAACTCGTCGAAAAAGGTTTTCACACCGTCTTGAGGCGGGTCAAAAACGCCGAGGGAGAGGTTCACCTGCTTCACAAGGAACAGTTTAACACCGGTAGCGATAGAGATTGTTTGACTACCATTATAAAGTATTGTTAAAGCATCCGATGAAGCATCCAGCCATATGGTTAAATTGTACCATTTTCCAGTCGAGAAAGTTGCGCCGTCATTCCTCCTATCTAGCCTGTAGGCCACTAGCTTCATATCGAGAAAGCCAAGCTTAACCTCGTACGTTGAAGAATCTGTAAGCACGAGGATCATCTTGGTAAAATTGAAGCTTGTGCCATTGTTTATCTTCATCATGAAGCTTGTTTTGAAGGATCCCTTAGCGTTTAAGACAGAGTATATGTATCCACGGTTCCCGGATGAAACGTTTATGCTTAGGCAGGGGCCCCGGAAGCCGTAAGGAGAAAAAGAGTAGCCTGAGCCCGTGAAGGATCCTGAGGGAGATATGCTTAGATTATTGGTGAAGGAAGAGTTGTAAGCAGGTATGAAGCACCCGTCGGCCTCAACTCCGACCGGCATTATTAGGATTGCTAAGAGCAGCAATGCTGCAACCAGTATTACCATGCTATCCTTTGGCATCTGTGATGCTTCCTTATCAAGCGTTTTAAAGGTTTTGTTAGGTTTGTATAAAAATAAAATAGTATGGTTTCCGGTGGAGGCTTAACCCCGTTCACTTGCCACCGTAAAAAAGCCTCTTCACTCTGAACAACACTTTTCTAAACCACCCTCTTTTTTCAACCTTCAACTCTCCCTTTAAAACCATGTCTAAAACACTCCTATAAGCATCAGGATTTCTTAAAGCTAGGAGTAGAAGCGTCTCCTCGCTCAACCTAGATCCCTTCAGAGGAGTATGGCCATTCTCCATGTTTTTTAAAAGCTTCTTCTCGCTTTTCCTCAAGCCAATAATGTTCAAGGCTAGGAGAATTAATCCTGCTGCGAAAAAAACTATGGTCTGCAAGTATGTTGCCGGATCTTTCTGAGAAATATTCCCAGTATCCTGCATAATCGCGCCCCCCGGAGGCGAGCCTGAAAACCTTGCGTCGTATTTAACGAGCAGCGTGGAATCCTGAGCTAATGTTTTAAAAGATTCAGGCCTGAAAACCGTTAAAGAAACGTTGTTGGCCAAATATAGTTCAACAAGTGTCCTGTTGCAGAGGAAAGCAGTTACACGCATTGAAACATGAGTCTCGTTTCCCATAATCGTGCTTGAGGGGCCTGCACACGTGTTAAGGCAAGTATTGAAAAGCACGGCTAAGAGGAACGTTAAGCACGTTTTTACACGCATCGTCAACTCTATTTTTAAACTTGAGAGGATGCTGATAAGCCCCCATGCGTCACGGCATCAATCCGCCCATCTTATCCTCATCCTTAATCAGATTTTTGAGGCGGTTTTCATCTGCCGGAGAATAATATTGAGAGAAGGTATTTAAGCATTAAGCACATCATGGTTCCGAACCGGTCAGCTTTAAAATCTGTCGCGAAATATTCCTCCAGTGAGAACCCCTCCAGTATAACTTGCCACACGCCTTACACCTCCAGATTAAACCCACGTTTTTAGGAGCACCGGGATTTTTCTCAGCCTCATCAGGGGGCAAGAGCTCAAGCTCACCGTTGCAAACCGTGCACCTTAAAGAATCCTCCTGGAGAAACAGCTTAAACCTCTCCACCAGCAGCCTTAACACCTCCTCCTCCGTTAAACCCTTGGTTAAAACAACTTCAACACTCTTTCTCTCAGCGATTTTCGCGAGCTCATCGTCAGAAGTCACAAGCACACGGCCGCCTAGAGCCAGTTGAACAATATCCTCGTCACCAACACTATTCAAGTAGAGGGTGTCGTAACCCATTATCCTAAGCCATTTAGCCACATAGCCATGCATACTGTCAACCAGAAACCTCTGGCCCAATCCTGACAGCCTTTAGAAAATCCATTTCAGTCAAGAAGCCTTCCAGAGAGCCGGATTTAACCACAAGGGCTGAGCCGTAACTGCTCCTCTTAACTATCTCCCAAGCCTCAGCTATCCTGACCTGCGGATCCAAAATAGGCGGATCCCTCACGGTGAAGTCTACGACGCTCATGGACATAAGCTCGCCCAGCGTCCTTCCAGCATACTTGAAGAACTCCCTACCGCCGAGGAACCTGGCTATTGAACGGGAGGAGAATAACCCGACTGGCTTAGAGCCCTCCAAGCATGGTAAACGCCTGTGCCCAGAGCTCACCATGGTTTCAACACCTTCCCTCAGCCTCCTGTCTATTGAGATGCAAACCGGGGACTTAGACATATAGTCCTCGACGAACCCGCTTTCCAGAGAATAGTTAAACCTCTCCAGAACGTCCCGGACTGTTAAAACAGCCTTGAGCCGGTTGCTCTTATCCACTACTGCGAGACTGTTAAAACCGTTCTTCATCATCAACATTATTGACTCCGGCATGCTTTCAGACTGGCCTATGCTTACCACGTCTTTACTCATGATTCTAGCCACAGGCGTCGACATTATGCTCACGACAGGCGTCCCGGGAGAATCTCTAGACCTCCAAAGCAGGTGTTTAACTGCCTCCATCGGTGTTACGATCCCCTCTAGAAGACCGCTTGCTGTCGCCACGAAAACTCTTCTAAAGCCTCTTGCAACCATTGTTTCAAGCAGCCGTGACAATGGGGTGGTCTTGGTTACTGAGAGCGGCGGGGAGGTAGCATAGTATAGAACTGTGGAAGGCGAAGGGTAAGACTGCACCCTCATTCGAGGGCGACCCTTCATGTATCTTAATCCCTTCTCCCTATCCCTGCTCAACTCTACTCTTCAGAGGCGATCTTAAGATCAGCCATGCAGTCTTCGCATAGAAGCCTTCCTTCAACGATGCTTAGGGAGTCGAACCACATTCCGCACTCCTCGCAGAACCCTTCGTAAAACTCTTTTCTTATTATGCTTCTGGAACGCTGCGTGGCTGTTTTTTCAACCAGCTCGTATATTGCAGGTATAGCGTAGACCAAGTCTCTCTCCGACACTATTCCCACAAGCTTCCCTCCCCTTTCGATGCCGAGCTTCTTGATTTTGCTTCTCCTCATCTTGTCGAGAGCCTCTACAATACTGCTGTCGCTGCTAATCTTCTTCAAGGGGTTAGACATGGCTTCCCTCACTTTCACAAGCCGAGGATCCTTGGATTTGGCGACAACCTTCTCTATAACATCCCTCTCAGTAATTATTCCGATATCTTTCCCCTCATCGTTCACAACGATTAGCGAGCTTATATCGTGGTGAACCATTTGGATAACAGCCGCGTGAACAGACTCATCAGGGCCTATCGATATAACCGGATAACTCATAACCTCGTCCACGGTTAACGCCTTCCTGCTCGGCTTCAACCCCCTCCCCTTTTTGGCTAACTATTATCTCTCAGAGTATTTAAACTAATAGGGGTTAAATTTATCTAGAGGGACTGTGAGAAATAACCGTCTTAAAAATGGGCGGGTCTAAGAAGCTTCGCTTAAGCCAGCTGGAGAAGAGGCAGAAGGAGGAGAGTAAGAAGGAGAAGGCTGAACGCTTAAAAAGCGAGAAGAAGGTTGGGGAAATCCTCAGCGACGAGGATGATAAGATGCTTGAGAAGCTTAAAGGCGTCAAGGTTTTAACACCCTACGTTGTCTTCAGCCAAACCGGCTTGAAAATTGGGGAGGCCAAGAGGCTTCTGAAACGGTTGGAGGAAAGAGGCTTAGTGAAGAGGGTTACTGGCAACAGTAGCGTTCCCGTTTACACTTTTCCTCAAACCGCTTAAACACGTGAAACAGAAACCACTTCCCCCTCCCTAAGGTTTTTCAAGGGCTCGAGCGGAGTCGACACTTTTCCGATAAGAGTGACGTTTAGAAACCTGCAGTCGGGCGAGTCAGACGTGAAGAAAACCAGTCCTTGAAAGCGGGGAGAATATCCTACATCCCCCTGGGAGGCTTCTGAAAGAGTTTTTTCAACCCCGATTTTCAAACCCATGGTTAAGTACAAGTAAGCGTCTCCCTTCCCCACAACACCTATCTTCGGAAGGGAGCCTCCTAACGCTGAGAAAACTCTCGGTGAGAAGCCTCTTTTAACACTAAATCTGCAGACGTCACTGTCACCCGAAACTATTTTTAACTCGAGCACGTCCATCGACATAAAAGTTTAACAGAAACCCTTTGCAACATACTAATAAGGCTTAGGGTGGTTGGATTGTTCATACTCATAGGGCCTCCGGACTCTGAGGAAAGGCTGAAACGCTTAGAGAAGGAGAAGGAAAGGCTTGAAAAAGAGTATGAGGATCTTCAGAAAAAATTTGAACAGGGAAAGATAAGCAAGGAGGAGTATGAGAAGAAGAAGCACGATATTGAGAGGGAGTTCGTAGAGGTTATGGACAGGATAGTCCAGTATAAGGCTTTTTCAAGCGGCTTTTAGGGTTTTCAGAGGTATTTCTAATGCGTGTCTGCTGGCGGGTTCTGAAGACCGTTTTAAGCAAGCTTTCGACTACTAATTGAAGAACACCACCTCAACGGCTTGTTTCAGCCGATTCCGGTTTAGAAAGGCTTAAAAATGGGTTTTCTCTGGTAGAGTGCGGTGAGTAAAATGAGTTCCTCGCAAGTAAAGGTTATTCCCTCGATAATTCTGAAAGAGGGAAGCAGGAGGAGCTTTGAAAAGGAGGCTCAGCTTTACAATCTTCTGGCATCAGAGGTGATTTTCGAAACCGTAAGGTCAGCCCTAGGCCCCCTAGGCTACAGGAAAATCCTTGTGGATACGTTCGGCGATACTACGATAACCGGCGACGGGGCGACGATAATGAGCGAGCTGGAGGTTGAGCATCCTGCTGCAAAGCTGATTGTGGATGCGGCTAAGTCTCAGAACAAGGAGGTTGGAGACGGGGTTACAAGCCTAGTGGTGTTGACCCATTTAATGTTCAAGGAAGCCGATTCCCTTATGAAGATGGGAATACATCCCTCGATAATAATCGACGCGTATACTGAGGGGGTTAGGAAGGCTCTGGACGCTTTGAAGAGCGAGCTCGCCATCAAGATCGACCCGAGAGACCCTGACGTCTTAAGGAAAACAGTATTATCGGCAATACCCTTATCACTAAACACGGCGGTAAGGGAGAGACTCGCCGACATATCTGTTGAAGCAGTTAAAAAGATAATTGAGAAAGGCGTTGAGAACACTAGAGTTTTCGACGAATTCTTAAAAACCGAGAAGAAGAGTGGCGGTTCGATTCTAGACACCCAACTGGTGGAGGGTGTTGCACTTGACAAGGAGATTGTACATCCCGACATGCCTAAAAGGGTTGAGAACGCAAAGATAGCTCTCTTAGACATGCCGATTGAAGTTAAGAAGACTGAGACCGACGAGAGGCTGAAATTCAGCGACGCTAGAATGATCAGGGAATTCCTCAAGACGGAGCAGAAAATGATGAGCAACATTGTTAATAAGCTTTCAGAGTTGAAAGTTAACGTGGTTTTTGCCCAGAAGGGCATAGACGACTACGCCCAATATCTTTTGGCAAAGAAGGGAATAATGAGCCTGAGGAGAGTTAAGAAATCAGACATGGAGAAGCTCGCGCTCGCCACCGGGGCGAAAATCGTTAGTGTTCTGGAAGACTTGAGCGAGGATAAACTTGGGTTCGCAGGCATTGTGGAGGAGAGGAAAACAGGTGGAGAGAAATGGACGTTCGTCGAGCAGGTTCCGAACAAAGCGGTTCACACGATCCTTGTGAGAGGGGAGAACGACAAGATTGTCGACGAGGCGGAGAGAATAGTTAAAAACTGCATTGCTGTTCAGAGGGCGCTTGTCGAGGAACCCGACGTGCTGCCGGGTGGCGGAGCTGCTGAAGTCTTCCTCTCACGTAAACTTGCGGAGATGGCTAAGGGGGGAAAGGAGGGCATTGTGCTAGAATCATTAAGCAGAGTGTTCGACTCATACGTGAAGCAGATTGTAGCTAATTCAGGCGGGGATCCAGACGAGGTTTTAACCGAGCTTAAGGCAAGGCACGCTAAGGGGGAGAAGAGAAACGGTTTTGACGCTTTCAGCGGAAGAATCACGGATGTTATTGAAAAAGGCATTTTCGACTCTTTCAGGGTTAAGAAAATGGCATGCTTGGCTGCCCTTGAAACGGCCACCATGCTTCTAAGGGTGGACGACGTAATAATGGCGGCGAAAATGAAGCCTCCAAAGGGGAAGGAAGGCGGGGCGGAATAATAGAAATGACATTCAACATGGAAGTTGAAGCTAAACGTTGAGCATCTCATCTTTGAAAAACAGTATTGAGAAGAGAATTGAGGTTTCCAAAAAGAGGTTGACGAAGTTTGAGAAGGCGAGGATAATAGGTTTAAGATCTCTTGAACTATCTCTGGGCGCTCCCCCGTTGATACTCGTCGAGCAGAGCAGTAGGCTTAGTGCCGCCGAAATAGCGACGCAAGAGGTTGAGAAAAAGATCCTCCCGCTGATAATCGGCAGAAGGATGCCTGACGGAAGCTATGTTTATGTCCCGTTAAGCGACTTAGAAATAGAGGATTAAAAACCGCCTATTAAGGCCAGTTAGGCACTTTTAAAGTCGGGACTCGAATGGAGCATTATTAAGCCTTTATACTGGTGAGCAGAAAGATTTTTATTCTTGCTACTCAACCCTCCCTACGCAAGGAGGAGGTGTAAGAGTAAACCATGTGCGCACAAACCACTGGACCGTCTCCTAACGTGGTGCTCGTAGGCAAGAAGCCAGCATTAGTATACGCGGTTGCTGCATTAATGCAGTTAACGTCTGAGCAGAACGAGGTCACCCTGAAGGCAAGGGGAAGAGCAATATCGAAGGCTGTTGACGTCGTGGAGATACTTAAAAGAAGGTTCCTCGGGAACCAGATGGTTCTGAAAAACGTTCAGATAGGCACGGAGACATTCCAGACACCGGACAACAGGCAAAGGTTCATCTCGACAATAGAGATAACTGTTTCAAAGGCTTAAAGAAAGCAAACTAACACAACCATCATTATGTTTTTTAATGTCCCGATTGCTCAGTTCCTCAGCTTTAACGAAGTTTTTTAACCATCAGCAACCCGGCTGTTCCATCCAAATAGTAATGAGGAATCTCGCGAACAACATGATAGCTAAGAGCCTTGTAAAGCCTAATCGCCTTCTCATTATTAACCCTTACCTCGAGGAAGCTCTCGTCGACAGAGTTGCGAATCATCTCATCCAACACTGAGGTCATGAGGGTTTTCCCTATCCCCTTTCCGTGAAACTGCTTTTTAACGGCCAGACTCACCACATGGCCCTTTCTCACTATATTGAAGCCTCCTTCCGAGGGAAAGCCTGTTTCAATTCTGCACATTACATACCCGACGACTTCCCCGGTGCTAGCAAGAATCGCCACGAGGAAATAGTTTGGAAACCTTTCAAGCAGATCCATGAAGAAGGAAGGCGGATAGTTCTCAGGAAGCTCTAGCCTGTTTATCTCAATAACGCTCGGAAGATGCTCTGGCTCCGCATGCTTAATTACCACCTCGTCAGTCAAGGCGGCAACCATTTTCCCGTGTCTTCCGAGCACACCGGCCTCTTTAAAACTATTATGCTTACTCTTTAAACGTGTTTTCAGGGGTCTCGGAACATAAAACAGTGAAGGAGGCATGGGTGACAATGCCTGTTTTCGAGCCCTTGGCTAGAAACAGGCGGGAAGCCCTGTAGGCGTCGAGAAGAGTATCGTGAGCCCTACAGTCTAGAACGGTTCTGAGGAGAGACTCAGGAATCGCTGAAACCACGTGCACGGTTTTCCCGTTTAACAGGTTTCTGCAGAAACCAATGTACTTCGCTATTAGAGGCGAATCCGGCGCAGCATTCTCAGCAACCATGTCTGGGGATAAGCCTAGGCCTTTCAGCCCTTCAATAGCAAGTATAATCCTGTCGCAATCCACACCCTGCAAGCAATTCGGGATTATTGTCATCGCTCTGCTTAAAGACTCGTCGAAAGGGGTTCCGCCGGCCGATGCTACGAGAATCTGGACGGAAGTTTGAGTCGAAACCAAGCTGGATTGAAGAATGCTTAACGCCTCGTAAGCCTCAACAGGGTTTCCTGAAATAACCTTTGGATCACCGGCCAGTGGAATAAGCAGAATAACCTTCAGGTCAACATTATTGCGAAGCTCGCTTAAATAGGGTTTTAAATCGATTTTCCCGCCTGACTCAGCTGCTTCGAGAAAACCCGATGCAAACTCCTTCCAAAGCTCAGGGTAAAACGGGAAAAGATTCTCGCCCAAACCCCTAAACCCGATTAGAGGATCCGGGTGGGGACAGCTCACAAGGCAGACTGACCGCATGGAATCCTCCATGGTTGAAACAGGGCTTAGCAAGTCGAAGCTTAACAGCTCCCTGAAGCTTCCTGCGATGCCCTCCTTTAAAACAGCTGGAAGCGTGGGATCCACGAGTAGAGCAGCCTCGCCCTTGACAGATTCTTTCAGAATGTTCTTCAAAGACGAAAGCAACATAGAGTAGTCGGAGACGAGTTCCCTGGATACGACCCAGGCTAAATCCTCATGGTCAATCCTGATGCTTATGCTTGTCGACCCGTATGGCAACCAGACCGCTGGCAACCCTGCTCACCCCCAGGCTTGGAGACGGGTAATGTGGTGCTTTTTAATAACTGTTTATGTTGAAAAAACAGGGTTAAGACACTTTGTCAAACATTTTTAGCTTTTCTTGGAAAAAGTTAAATAGGATTAATTAGATAATAAAGGGCGTATGTTTAGCTGGGAGTCGGACTTTGAAGAAGCGGTGAAGACAGTAAATATTTACCGTAAAAAACTTCAAACTTTGAAAACAATGAGGGAAACAGGGAAAATATCCGATAAAACAGCCGATTTCCTACAGAAAGAGTTTGAAAACTATGTGAAGGCCATCGAGGCGAAGAAGCAGACAGTCATGGAGAAGCTTGCGAACAGGATGAAGGAGGTTCAGCAGCAGATAGACATTATAGAGAAGCTGACAGCTAACAACGAGATCAGGTACTCAGCGCAGGAGATTGCGGACGAAAGATATAACAAAATAGCCATTGCGCTGAACTACGCTATGGAGGAGAGCAGGAACGAGTATGAAAGCTTGAAGGAAGCCATGGCTATACTGGAGAAGCTGCCTGACCTTATGAGTCAAAGCGAAAGCGAACCCGTTGAAACCTAGGAAGCCACTCCGGATTCCTTAGATACTTTTTCAAGCCTTATGCCCTTGTCGAATACTAATTCATATATTTGGTTTATCTGAGGGCTTCCAAGAGCCCTGTACTCGCTCTCCGTGAGATAGACTATCAGCCGGGGGCTCCCATGCCTCGGCATGAGCCCAGCTTGCTGAAGACTGTTTAAAACACCCCTAACCATCTCCTGCGCGTACAGAACATCCTCAGAAGACTTGTCGAAAACGCCTGAAGGGGCTATCGACGTGAAGTCCACCCTCACACCCGGCTCGCCCTCAACCTCAACGCTGCCTATGAAAGTTACTTTAACCCTAACCATCGTCCAAACATCCCCAAACCGCCTAATAAAGTTATCCCGGCAGTATTGATTAAGCATTTCCCCCTCAGCAAACGTTTTTAAGCAGAATGGTGTAAGCTAGGCCTTTGAATGTTAATGATTAGAGAAAAGGATTTTGAAGATAATGAGGAGGAGAGGACGAGGGCTGTTGACACGCTCCTTAAACTAAGCAAGCAGAAGCATGACCCGGATGCTTGGAGGATGCTGAAGGAAATACTCTACCCCCCCAGAAAGCTGGATGTCGACGTGATTATAGATGACACTACTCTAAGAGAGGGTCTCCAGATGGCTGGCTTGACAACGCCGGCACCTGAGGACCTAGCCGAGATAGGTAGGCTGCTCTACGAGATCGGTGTTGAGAGAATAGAGGCCATGACATACACTCCGACCGATAGGGATGCGATAAGGATGATGATTGACAATGGACTCGGAGGGATTCTTGCAGGATGGAGTAGGGCTGACAAGCACGATGTAGACGAGATTCTCAAGCTGGATTTGAAACAGATAGGGATAAGCTACCCCGTTTCATACTATCATTTCGCTAAATGGCCCGGCGAGCATATCTACAATCTCGTGAGCAAAGTGGTTGAGACCGTAGAGTACGCTGTAGACCATGGTTTAAAGGTTTTCGTGCATGGAGAGGATAGCACGAGGGCAGACTGGGGTTTTGAGAGAAAGTTTGTGAACGCTGTTGCAGAGGCGGGTGCAGAGGTTTACAGAATATGCGACACAGTGGGAGTCGGGTGCTCCCTTCCAGACCATCCTCTTCCAAACGGGATACCTGCGAAGATTAAACATTTGAAAAAAGAAACTAGAATTAAGAGTCTAGAGATACATGCTCACGACGACTTGGGGAACGCTGTGGAGAACACGATGGCTGCTATAAGGACAGCCTCAGGGCTGTATGAAAAGTTTTACGTTAGCACGACATTCCTAGGCATAGGGGAGAGGTCTGGCAATGCTGAGACTGAAAAAATAATACTCAACCTGTATATTCACCATGGTCTTGAAAAGTGGAACCTATCCTTTTTGAGAGAAACGGCGAACTTCATAGCTACAGCACTGAACTACCATCTTCCAACAAACAAAGCTATAGTTGGAGACTCAGCGTTCGCCCACGAGTCAGGCATCCACCTGCAGGGAATAAGGATCGCACCAGCGATATACGAGGTATTCCCACCGGAGCTAGTGGGGCAGACGAGGAAGATCATAATTGGGAGGAGAACCGGGAAGCATGGAATAGTTTTAAAGCTCAGGGAACTCGTAAACCAAGATGTTGACGAGGACGACCCGAGGCTTAAGAAGCTGGTGGAGCTCGTAAGAAACAGCCTTCTCCAGGTTGACAGAAAATACTATTTAACCGAGGAGGAATTCAAAAAGCTCGCGAGTGAAGCAGGCTTCAACGTTTAGAGTATTTCTCCACGAGAGGAGTTAAATCTATCTCGAACCCGGCTGCAGGATTGTCTAAACCGTTCAACTCCAGCACCTCGGGATGAACCTCGCCAACAACCCCCAGTGGGCTACTGTTGAAAACAATTTTCGCAACCCTGCCCAGCGTAAACAAGGGGTCCTCACCCTTTTCGAACAAGACTGGTTCAACACACAGGCTGCTCAGCAGACTCAGGACGACTGACTTAGCCTCTGAGAAAGAGGCTGAAGAGTGCACCGATACTCCCGCCAGCGAGACCCGTGAAACCACAGACCCTTCTTCAGAGACCCTTACAACAGGACCTGTTTCAAAAATCCTCTGAGGGTACTTCTCATGCTTATTGGAAGAGAGATTTCTTATCAAGCCTGGGAGGAGGGAATCCCTGAGCATTGTGAGCTCAACGCTGGAGGAGTTTGCCAGCCTAGCCCTCTCGCCAACAGGTCTCCTAACCATGCGGTAGTTCTGATCCTCGTTAGTAATCAGGAAGTTGAAAACCTCAGTGAAGCCCAGACCTATCATGATTAGCCTAGCCTTGTCCTGAACCATCGTCTCAGGATGCTTCAAGCCTATTGTGGAAGCTCCAGGGTAGGTCTGGGTCAGCCTCCAAAGGCCGTACCCTATGGCGACCTCCTCAACAAGGTCGACGTTATGCATTATGTCAACCCTGTAGGGGGGAACCCCCATCTTGAACACGTTCCCGTCGTTCACCACTGAAAATCTGCATTTCAGGAAGCTCCTGTAGATCTCAGCGTTGCTAAGATTCTCCCCGAGGAGAGAATTAATATAGCTCGCTTCAACACTCATAGTCTTAGGCGTGAAATCCGGAAAAGTTTTCTCAGAGCCGTCGTCGTAAACTATCTTCACCGCCTCGATGTTCCCCCCCATGTCTTTAAACACGTATAGAAGTATGTTCAGAGCTCTGGAAGCATAATACTCATCTAAGGCGGTTACGTCTATGAAGAGGTTTCTAGTCTCAGGGGTTAAGCGAGTCAGCTCAGAGTTTATTATCGGCGGGAAGGATAAAACCTCCCCGGTGGAATCAACTATCACAGGATACTTGTCAAACCGCTTGATAATATGGCCATATTCTAAACCCTTGTCAACCTCTTTCAAAACCTCGTTCAAAGTCATTCTCCTTTCTATTCCAAGCGGCTTAAACGAAACCGCGTCGGGGTCTGCAGCCATGTAGTAGACCGAGGGCCTAATCCTATCCAAGTCATGTATGCCGATTGAGACCTTACGCCTATTCCTGCCAATACCCTGATGCAGGACCTCTTGAACATTAATCACCTCCTTCAAATCCTCCTCGGCGAGTTCCACGTTCCTCACCACAGCGGAGCATAAGACACCCCTGATCCCTCTGAGCCTGCTGTCAAAGTGAAACTCTATCGTGGGACTTGAGAAAACAGCTTCAGGATAGCCTAGCCTGATTTCAAGGAACCCCGCATACGCCCTAGCGATGCCTGCGTGACTCGAGAAATCCGGCCTGTTCGGATTATACTCTATTTTGACGAACCCTTCGCCAACATCCTCAATGTCTGTCGCGAGCCACGGCAGGTCTTCGACAAGCTGCTTCAACCCAACGTCAATCCCCAGGAACCTGCTCAGCCTCTCAGGGTAAACCTCTATCACAGGCATAGCTTAACCCTCCTCAGCCAGCCTAAATCGTTCTGGTAGAGGATGCGAATATCAGTAACGCCTAGCTTAAGCATCAGTAAACGCTCCAACCCGCCGCCCCAAGCAAGAACAGGATGATCAATACCGAGGGGCCTAGTGACCTCAGGTCTGAAAATACCCATGCCGCAGAGCTCAAGCCATCTGCCAGCCTGGGGAACGTAGACAACGGAATTCATAGATGGCTCCGTATACGGGAAGTACGAGGGCCAGAACTGAACTTTCTCCAACCCGAGTTTCTTATAGAATTCCGTTAAGACCCCTTTAAGGTCTCTAAGCGTCACACGCCTATCCATTATTATGCCCTCTATCTGGTGGAACTCTGCAAGGCTTTTAAAGGAAACCCTCTCATTTCTGAAAACCCGGTCGACGCTAAAAATCTTAACCGGAGGATCCCTATGCTCATACAGGTATCTTACGGAGACACATGTGGTGTGGGTTCTCAACACGAGTCTCTTCGCAGCCTCTTCAGACCATTCTCCACCCCAGCCGGTTGAACCCGTCTCCCAACCGTTCTCATGCGTCCTCCTTACTCTTTCAACAAGCTGCCTGTCAGCTAGCTCCGTTGAGGAGGGGTGTGAAAGATAGAAAGTATCCTGCATTTCCCTAGCAGGATGATCCTGCGGAGTGAAGAGGACATCGAAGTTCCAGAAACACGATTCGACAAGCGGGCCTTTTGCCTCGGTGAAACCCATCTCCGTAAAAATTTCCTTAACCTCTTTGATGAATTCCGTCAACGGGTGTAGTCTCCCAGGGTATACTGGCTCAACATCGGCAGTGACATCGTAGGGTTTAAGCTCAACGTTTCTCCACTCCCTGGTTCTCAACAGCTCAGGAGTCAACTGGGTTACTGCAACCCTAAGCTCGACAAGCCTGCCGGCTTCAGTCAGAGAGACCAGTCTTTCAACCTTCTCCTCAACCCTAACTATGCCCCTGCCCGATAAGAGTTTAACAGTCTCAGTGTTCAACAGGCTGACGTCCAAGGGGCCTGACGCCAGCGTTCTGACAGTGGTTTCGTCAACCCCTTCGGGAGGCTCTTTCTCCACGACTATGTGTGGAACACCGTTTACAGCCTTGATTGAGCCCCATCCCTTTCTACGAAGCCAGCCGAGCGCTATTGTGAAGAAGGACTCGTCAGGATAAGTCTTTCGAGCCTCTTCAAGAGGCATGACACCCCTATTCTCCAGTACCAGTTTCACGAGCCTTCTCTCGGGAAGCCCGTTTCTAGAATGGTATTCTCCCTCCCCGGTTAGCCTAGCATACTTGGTCTCTCTGGTTGAGACGCTTACTAAGCCTTTCTGGGAGAGAGAGGATAAAGCGCTCGCGGCTGACGACTCGTTCAACTCCGTGAGCAGGCAGAGTTCGCTGAAGCCCATGGCTCTACCGGTTCTCCTAAGAGCCTCCACAATATCTTTCTCAATCCTAGATTCTAGGCTCACCCTCCTACACCTGTTGTTTAACGGGTGTGCATGCGGTTTTTAAATTTGAAACCTTAATAATTCCCGTTTGAGAAACATGCCGATGAAGCCAAGGGTTAAACCTCCTGAGATCGTTGAGAAACTGGTTTCCGCAGCGCTTGGAAGGGGTAGGGCGAGCCTCGTCATCAGGAGAGGGGCTTTGGTGAACGTTTTCACGGGTGAGATTGTTGAAAACACGGATATTGCCGTGGCTGACGACAGGATAGTGCTGGTGGGGAACGCTGAGCACGCGATCGGGTCTGAGACTAGGATTATCGACGCTTACGGGAAATATTTGACGCCAGGATTCCTAGACGGACATGTGCATGTGGAGAGCTCGATGCTCACAGTGACCCAGTTCGCAAAAACGGTTCTACCCCACGGGACGACAACGGTTTTCATAGATCCCCATGAGATTGCAAACGTGCTTGGGATAAACGGGGTTAGAATGATGCATGACGAGGGATTAGTCTTGCCTTTGAAAGTCTATGTTTCAATCCCTAGCTGTGTGCCGGCGACCAGCCTGGAGTTTGAGACCGCGGGAGCCGAAATAGGTTTGAAGGAGGTTGAGGAAGCATTTTCATGGAGGAATACCGTTGCGCTGGGCGAGGTTATGAATTACCCTGGAGTCTTATCGTTAGACCCTAAGATTATAAGCGAGGTTAAAGCGGCTTTGAGAAGCAGCAGGATTGTTGAAGGACATTTCTTCGGAAACCTTAACGAGGAGCTTAACGCTTACGTTGCAGCAGGAATATCCTCAGACCACGAGTCCGTGACGATGGAGGCTGGGCTTGCTAAACTAAGGCTAGGGATGCACGTAATGATTAGGGAAGCATCGGCCTGGAGGGATTTGAAGGAGGTTATAAGGATGGTTACGGAGAGGAAGGTTGACGCGAGGAGAGTCTGCCTGGTTAGCGACGACAGGGAGCCCAGCGACCTGTTGAAAGAGGGGCATATTGACCATATCGTTAGAAGAGCTATTGAAGAAGGCGTTGACCCTGTGACCAGTATTCAAATGGCCACGTTGAACACTGCGGAACACTTTAAAGTCGACGGTGAGATAGGTGCCTTAGCCCCCGGCATGATCGCAGACATACTGATCGTGAGCGATTTGAAAAAGGTTCTCGTCGAAACGGTGATAGCTAACGGCAGGGTTGTCGCGAAAAACGGCAGGCTGGTGGCGGAGATGCCTGAATACCAGTATCCCGAGGAGGCGAGGAGAACAGTCAGGCTCGGCAGAAAGCTTGATGAAAACGATTTCAAGATAAGGGTTGACCCTAACAAGCAGGTTTTCAAAGTCAGGACTATCCAGGTTGTCGAGGCCAAGACTCTTACTAGAAGCATGCTCGTCGACATGAGGCAGAGAAACGGTTTCCTAGAGGCGGATCCAGCCCAAGATATTGCTAAAGTCGCTGTTGTTGAAAGACACAGGGCGTCTGGCAACATGGGGATAGGCTTCGTCAAGGGCTTCGGCTTCAAGAATGGCGCCGTAGCGTCTACAGTAGCCCACGACAGTCACAACATGCTTATAGTAGGGGTGAACGACAGAGACATGGCTCTCGCAGGGAACACGTTGGCTGAAGCAGGAGGAGGAATGATAGCTGTTGAAAACAGCCGGATACTGGCTCTGCTGGAGCTCCCAATAGCCGGCTTAATGTCGGATAAGCCTGTTCAAGAGGTTGCGTCGAAAGTTGAAAAGCTTTCAGAGTCTTGGAGACAGCTGGGCTGCATGATGACCCGTCCATTCATGACGATGTCTTTGCTGGCCCTTCCTGTGCTCCCTGAGCTAAGGATAACCGATAAGGGGCTCATCGACACGGTTAATTTCCGGAGGACAAGCCTTATATTGGAATAGCCTTTTCCAGTTTCCCGGCTTACAGTAGTCTTAATAAACCCTTTTAAAATGCTTCTCAAAGTGTTAAGCGTTGAGTAAGCTGACGCTGGCCTGGCTCATGCCTGTTTCCCGCAGAATCGACTCCTTCATAAGCGGGGAGATAACGGAATTCTACAGGGATGCTTTAAACAAGGGGTTAATAGGCGGCGGGGAGGCTGAAGCCCAGCTTGAGAAAGCCCTTTCCCACAAGACGGATTTTGTAACAGCCCTCAAGATAAGCGTGCCAGTCAACTGGAGGAGCAGTGTTTCACACAGGCTTTGGAAGAGCGAGGGCAGTGTTTCCGGCTTTAAAACAATGCTGAAAACCATGCGGGACAGGAGAATGTACGATTTGGCGACAACCTTCGCAATAGCCTTGAAGTCTGGAGACATTAGGGATGAGGCTTTCGACGAGAAAGACTTCGCGAAGCCCGAGGAGTATGAGTTTAAAATAAGGATTGCGGATAATCTTGAGAGCCTAGTCAACAAGAGGGTTAGAGAAATACACAGGGAAGGGTTTGCCGAAAAATATTTTAAAGGAAGGGAAGAGGTTTTCAACTACGAGTTTAAAGACCTGAAGTACTCTGAGCTTTTCAGAAGGGGGGAATACGATAAAATACTTTCCCTCTATGAAGATTTGAAGGAGACGTGGCACGGTAAGACAGCGGGGATAGGAGAGAGAGTGGTTTCACTCACTCTTTTCGAGGCAGGCATACTGGATGAGGAGCCTGATGCCTGTGAAGCCATAGTGAAGTACCAGTGGGCAATAACCAACATTTGGATGTGGAGCGACGAGATGAAAGACCTTTTCAGCAATCTGAGGGAGGGCAGCATAAACATGCTTATCGTAGAATGTTTGAAGAACGGGCTTAAGAGGGTTGACGAGCAGTCTGTTAAGGATTTCATCGCGAGTAACCTGAGCGTCCTGGATGAGCCGGTCAAGGAGTATTTCCAGCTGGTTAGAAGAATCGAAGACGAGATGAGAAGATATCCCTGGATAAATATGATGGATTACTCGGAGGGGGCTAAGATAGTTTTCAAAAAGTTTGATGAAAGAAAGAGAAGCCTGTTGAAAACAATTAGTTTCGGAAAAGCATAGCTCTAAGCCACTGACCCCGTGACCACGCCGCCTCCTCACCGTGGGATCAAGCGGCATCAGCGGGAACCCGTGGAAGGCCTTTAGGCATCAGAATGCTTGCAACCAGGCGGCATGTTTTCAACGCGTGTATGCTACGCCCCCCACTGTATCCGTAAAACAAGGTTTAACTGTCTGAAAGACGGCCCTATTTTCGGGTAAACTGTTATAAATATGGATAGAGCCGTCTAGGAAGGCTAGAGGTTTAGAAGTGAGCAGCATGAGGAAAAGCAGCATCGCTAGGATTGCCGCCTTAACCATAATAATGCTGAGTGTTTTCAATTATACTGTTAAAGCCCCTGAAAACTGGGATGCGTATTACTATAGTCTTAGGATGTTTCTCATAAACAAGGGTTCAAGCAGCTACACCCCTATTCTGGAGGACAGGTTATTCCTGATTTTTCCAAACACTTCAACCCAAAAAACGTACATTTACGAAGCTGAACCGAGTGTCAAACGGATTTTTACGGATGAGGACGGTAATCTGCTTGCAGAACTAGATTTCCCAGAGACCATTGAACCTGGTGGAAACATTACAGTGAAAATCATAATAATGATTAACATAACCTTCAGAAGACTGCCTGAAATCTCCGTCGACTCGTCCGGAAGCTTCTCCGACATACCTGCTTCGCTCGCAAACTACACTGTTCCGAGCGGAGCGTGGACATATGAAGATGAAGGCTTGAAGTATATAGCTGACCTTGCTGCCCAGATCAAAGGGAACGATACGAATATCCTCCGGGTAGTTTCTAAAATGGTTGAGTACATAGGGCGTAGAGTTACGTATCCTGAAGGGGAGAAACTAAGACCACCCCAGTATCCTAACCAGACGCTGCCTACAACTGGTGAAACCGGCCGGGGAGACTGCGACGACCAGTCTACACTCCTAGTAACCATGCTTAGATCAGTCGGAATACCCGCCTATCTTCAAACCGGGGGGGTGGTTTCACCCTCATACAGCGTCAAAGGGGAAACGTGGGGCGGACACTTAACCTTGGTTTCAAAAGGAGTAGGATGGCACGGGTGGGTTGAAGCCTACATTCCGCCATGGGGCTGGCTCCCCGTGGACATAACCTATGGGTATTATTATCGCCGCCAAGACTCCTTGTCGTCAATAAAGTATTCAGCCTCAGCCCGCGAGCTTATGCTTGAATCCGAGAGATATTCGTCAAAAGATTTTGTGGCAGAGTATTTAAAGACGAAGGAAAGAATTATGGGCAGCAGTATCTTCATACGCATGGAGGAAGAGGTTTACGAAGCGCCTTTTCCCGATAATGTTTCTCCACAGGCAGAGCAGCCTTGGGGAAAGGTGCCGCAGGCACTATTGTTTCCAATCTTGGCAGGGTGCATAGTTGTGCTTACTATTTTATTCTTGCTGAGGCTAGCAAGCCCCAAGTTTAAGGGAACAAGGGCTGAAACATTGGTTTCGAAGCTTAATCGCACACGCCTGTGATGAGAGAAATAGGTTTAAATCATCCCTCTAAAGCATATATTTCTCGTTGCCGGGTAAGAAATCAGAGTGGATAGGCATACTCCTACTCACGGTAGCCCTATTCGGAGGGATGATGTTTTTCAAGGAGACGGTCTATTTTCTCACATTAACAATCCTCCTGTTAACGATTATGGTTACATATATTTTATTTAACTCTAGAAGGAAGAATTCTTTTAAGAAGCCTGGTGAAAAACCTGAGCAGGAGAATAAGGCCAGCCCAAGCCAGGATGTCGAGTAAAAGGAATAGGGGGTCAAGCTTAACCTCAACGTATTTCGCAACCTTAACGTCTATAATCTGCGTTAGAAAGGGAAGGGGAAGACCGTTTTTAACATAGTGGTGGGATTCTGATGGGCTGTAGAGCCCGATTAACCCTGTTGCCAAGGTTAAAACAAGCGCTTTCAGAAGCAGCCCGACTGTTTCTCTAAGCCTTACTGCACTCTTTTCCAAAGCATTAAATTTGAAAAACGCGAAGAATATTAATCTTGCGAAACAGTGTAAGGAGGCAGGGAATGGTGTTTGAGGATGAGCTTAGGAAAACCGGCAGTATGAGCAGGGATGAAACGGTCAGGCTTTGCGAAGAGGCTTTTGAAAAACTGGGTGCTGAGCCGCCAGTCTTAAGGCTGAATTACGAAAAAATCCTGGTTATTGGCGACCTTCACGGGGACTTAGAGTCGTGTGTAAATGCTCTGCGCCTCGCTAGGCTTAGCGAAGCCAAGGCTGTTTTTCTCGGAGACTATGTTGACAGGGGGCCGCATCAGAGTAGCGTTATAAACCTTCTCTTACAGATGAAAGCCTATAATCCTGATTCAATATTCCTCTTGAGGGGAAACCATGAAACACCTTCGATGAATTTTTCATACGGTTTTCTAAATCTTCTCGCAAGAAGGTTTGGAAAAGACTATGAGAAGGTTTACGAAGCATATTTGAAAGTTTTCTCGGAAATGCCTTTGGCTGGGATAGTTAACAACAGGATAATGCTGGTTCACGGAGGGCTCGCCAAGGGGCTTGAAAGAATCGAGGAGCTTGAAAAAGCCGGTAAAGGAGGACTTGAACCTGAAGACAAAAAGGTTTTCGAAACACTCTGGAACGATCCCTCTGAAGACGTTGAAGAATTCTCGTACAACCCTAGGGGACGGGGGATCCACTGTTTCGGCGGAAAGGCTCTTGAAAGATTTCTGAGGAACAATGGCCTTAGAATGATGGTGAGGAGCCATGAGCCCGTCCCGCAGGGTTACCGTATTCTTTTCAACGGGCTCTTAATAACCGTCTTTTCCTGCAGGTTCTACAAAGTGGAGCCTAAGGCATTAGAATTGAAAGATGGAGAATACTTTTTAAAAAACTTAGAATAGAAGGATACGCGACTCCAAGCTAGAGAGACTTGATTGTTGCAAACGGCTTCAAGCCTGCGAGACTTAGTTAAGCTTATAAATATGGGTTGAAGCAACATGCCGAAATGAGCTCTGAAATAAGCATGGATGACTTCAAGAAGGTTAAGATGATTGTTGGAACAATAGTGTCTGCTGAGAAGGTTAAGGGTTCTGAAAAGCTTCTGAAGCTTCAGGTAAGCCTAGGAGGAAACGTTGTGAAACAGTCGGTGGCAGGCCTAGGAGCATTCTATGCTCCGGAGCAACTCGTCGGGAAACAATACGTTTTCGTGACTAACCTTAAGCCGGCTGTCTTAATGGGGCAGGTTTCTGAAGTAATGATTCTTGCAGCCGTCGAAGGAAAGAGCAGGGTAGCGTTAGTATGCCCCGACAGCAGGATTTCAGACGGCTCTCCCGTAACATAAGGCTTACGCTAGGCTTTCATTATTCGGTATCCGGCTGCTTTCCTAAGCCTGTTCTGTATAGCCATGCCGATGCCTTCTTCAGGAAAGCCCTCAGCCACTATAATATCCGGGTTCATCCTGTCAAGGCTCCTCAGAGCCGAATAGATCCTTCTCGCCACAAGGTCAAGCCTATTCCTCTGGGCAAGCACCTCCAGAATGACTCCTGCAGGCAATCGGCGAGCAGTCTCCTCTGAAACCATGCATCCGACTTTCAAACCAGATTTCAAGTATTCCTCAACCGTTTCAACTATTTTTGCAACCTTCTTCTCATAATCGTCTCCCTCAACGACAATCATATCTGCCTTGGGAGCATAGTGCCTGTACTTCATGCCGGGAGAGGCTGGAATCCCTTCGAAACCTCCGGACAATATTGAAGGATGAACCTCAACATCGCCAAGGTATTTCCTGAGGGTCTCGAGAGGAATGGGGCCCGGCCTGAGTATGACGGACCTGTTCTCAGATATCTGGATAACAGTCGACTCTACCCCTATGAATGTTTCACCAGCGTCAATTATCATGTCTATCGAGCCGTTTAAATCCTCATACACGTCCTTAGCGTTAGTTGGGCTGGGCCTCCCTGAAAGATTAGCGCTCGGAGCAGCTATCGGAGAGCTCAAGTGCTCTATCAATCCTAAAGCAACATTGTGAGCAGGCATTCGTACAGCAACCGTTTCAAGACTCGCTGACACAGCTGAAGGGATTTTTCGAGACCTAGGGACAACAATGGTCAACGGACCGGGCCAGAGTTCCCCGACCAGTTTCTCAGCCTTACGAGGGACGCTGGTTGAAACATCGTTAAGCATCTCCATGCTCGAGACATGCACTATAACAGGGTTGTCAAGGGGCCTCTTCTTGGCTCTGAATATTTTCAGAACAGCGTTCTCGTTGAAAGCGTCAGCCCCCAAGCCGTATACGGTCTCGGTTGGGAAGGCTACGAGTCCACCTGACTTTAGTACTGCCGCAGCCTCCTGAAGCACCTTCCCAGAGGGACGATGCTTATCCGTCTTCAGAACTCTTGTCAGCAACCAGGTTATATGAACAGCTTAGCCAGTTAATAACATTTTTAGAAGAAAATGTTCTTTAAAAACCACCAGGAATACGCCTTGATGGAGCTAAAAACAATATAGTCCAGCAAGACGAAAGAAATTTAAAAGAGGTTTAACCAGATAGTGGGAATTGAATGTTGAAATAGTTAGCCTCAAAGAAGAAAATCTGGTTGAAGCCCCAGAATTTGAGGAGTATCCTTTCAGCTGCAAGTACTGCATATACTGGGAGCTTCCGGAAGAGTTCGAAGCCCCTTTTAAGGAGAGTAAGGAAGAACTGATGGTTAAGAAGCTTAATTGGCTAATAAGAGTGAGAAACGTATTCGACGATTGTGGAAAGATAATTTACGTGGACAGGAAACCCGTCGGCTACGCACAGTATGCTCCTCCGAAAATGCTTCCACGTTCAGCAGAGTACTCATCGGGACCATCCAGTGAGGATGCGGTACTAGTCTCATGCCTCTTCATTGCTCAGAAGGAATACAGGGGGTTGGGGCTTGGGAATCAACTTCTTCAAAGCATAATTGAAGACTTAAAAGAGGGGTAAAAGCAGTTGAAACCTTCGCTAGAAAAAATAATCCTAACAATCCGTCTGGCCCGATGGAGTTTTACCTGAAAAACGGGTTCAGGGTTCTCAGGGATGACCCGGAGTTTCCATTAATGAGACTAGAACTATAGGGGCAACAACATTTTCTGCAAGCATACGCCGAATACTTTTTTAGCTTAGCCTTCAATTTCCAATTTCGGCCTATGGAAAAAGCATGCTTACTCAGGATAAATAAGGTTCGAGCAGCCGGTTTTGAAAAAGGTTTTTAGGTTTAAATGCAGCTTAGCCAACAACGTAACCGGCGTTAAACCGGATGAGGGTGAGAGTGTTCATACAGAGGCTTCGCGAAAACAAGGTTCTAGATTTGGAAGAGAATAGTAGAGTTGAAGATCTTCTTAAAACTCTAGGCATAAGCCCGTCTGAAGTGGTCCCGGTTAAAAACGGGGTTATCGTCACTGAGAAGGAGCTTCTAATAGAAGGGGACGAGGTTAGGCTGCTTAGCGTCGTCTCAGGTGGTTGAAACATGGCCTGTGAAGACTGCGAGAACAGGGCTGTCTACATTTCTTTGAGTGGAAGAAGCCTCTGCAGCAAGCATTTTAAAAAGTATTTTGAGAAAAAAGTCATGCGGACAATTAAGAAGCAGGGCTTAATCGAATACGGGGAAAGAGTTCTCGTAGCCTGCTCAGGAGGCAAGGACAGCACAGCCCTACTAGGCTTCCTCTGGAGACTTATGAAGAATAAGCGTGAAAACATTGCTGCGATAGCTGTCGACGAGGGAATAAGCGGGTACAGGGATGTGAAGCTCAACGGGCTTGTGGAATTCTGCGAGAAAAACAATATACCTCTGCACACGTACTCGTTCAAGGAGGAGTATGGTTTCACACTAGACGAGGCTGTTAAAATATCTAGGGAGAACAGCCTTAAAATAAAGCCATGCTATATTTGCGGAGTCCTCCGGAGGAGTCTGATAAACACTTACGCGAAGAAGCTTGGCTTCTCGAAGGTTGCTACAGGCCACAATCTGGATGATGAGGCTCAGACGATTCTTATGAACCATCTAAAGGGGAACCCGTCGCTCCTGGCTAGGCTTGGCCCCAAGACGGGTATTGTTGAAGACGAGGGGTTCGTCCAAAGGGTTAAGCCGTTCTACTTCTGCACTGAGAAGGAAGACGCTATTTACGCGATCCTAACAGGTATTGAAGTAGACTTCGTGGAATGCTCTTACCATGTTGAGAACTACAGGCTCGAGATAAGGGACTTCCTGAACAGGCTTGACTCGATTATACCCGGGGTTAAGCACAGCCTTGTAAACAATTTCCTCGAGATGCTTCCGCTCCTGAAAAGGGAATACTCTGCCCGCGGCATAGGGCGGTGCAGGGTTTGCGAAAGCCCTTCGGCGGGAGAAGTCTGCAGAGCATGCATGGTCGTGGAGAAAATAAAGCCGTTTCTAGCGGGAATTTGAACCTTGAACCCTGAGGCAGCCCGGTCTATGTTTATCTTTCCGGAGAACAGGCTTAGGCTCGCGTATCTGCTCAGGAGGAACGGTTTCAAGGTTAGGATGCACGGCTACGAGTATCTGGTTGCCTACGGCAGCATGTTTCTATGCTTAATACTTCTCCAGCCTTCGGACGGCACTGTCTTAATCAGAGAGTTTAAATGGATAGAGGGATCCGGTAGGCTGGTTGAGAGAATAGTCGGACTGATTAAAACGCTGGACGCAGCGTCAAGAGTAATAGTATACTAGGCAGGCAACCTTTTTAAACCTTGCCTGCAGCTCAAACCCCATATGCAGAACCTGGAGAAGCCGATGCTTCTAGACACCACTTTGCGAGAGGGTCTTCAAACCCCTGGAGTATACTTCACGCTCGAGGAGAGGATTACGATAATGAGGGAGCTCGACAAGTCCGGCATAGAGCTTATTGAAATAGGATCCCCCTACACTGGTGAGGGCGAGAGAAGGATCGTGACGGAGCTGAGCCGTGTAGAGACAAGAGCTCTTAAAGCAGCCCATTGCAGGGCTTTAGAGACGGATGTTGATACTGTTCCAGACGGTGTTGACTGGGTAGCTCTCTACCTTTCTCCCGCCGACAGGCATCTGGAAGCAAAATTTGAAAAAATAGCTGACAAGAGGGGGCTTGTCCTCACCCAAGTTCCAAGGGCCATCAGGTATGCGAAGAACAGGGGTTACAGGGTGAGGTACACGGCTGAAGACGCTTTCAGAGCAGACCCAGGCTTCCTGAAACAGGTTGTTGAGAAAGCTATTGAGGCGGGTGCTGACTCTATTAGTCTACCCGATACTTCAGGAGGTGCCTCGCCTACAGATGTTAGAAGAGTCTACGGGGAGATAAGCAGGATTATAAGGGATAAAAACCACCGCAGCCTGATGGAAGCCCATTTTCACAACGACATGGGTATGGCTCTCGCGAACACCATAGAGGCCTGGACGAGCGGGGCAAAGATACTCCATGGGTCGATGAATTGGCTGGGAGAGCGGGCTGGGATACCGGATACGCTCATCCTAGCAACATGGATGAAAATCAAATATGGGTATGAGTATGACTTGGCGAGTCTCACCAGGCTTGCAGAATATGTGGAGAAGGTTTCAGGGATCAACGTACCTCCGAACAATCCTGTTTCCGGAAGAAACGTTTTCACTCATACTGCGGGCACTCATCAGAAGGCGGCTTTCAGAGACCCTTTAACATACCAGCCTTTCGACGCGAGCATGGTGGGCAGGGAAAGCAACTTCGCCCTTGGACACATGGTTGGAAGCGAAGGGGTTAAAGCAGCCTTGAAGAAGAGGGGTGTTAAGATCGACAGGCTTGAGGAGAAAGTGTTCGAAGAGATAAGGGACAGGGTTAAGTCAGCATATCTTCTTCACGGCAGGGGAGCCTCAGCCATGGAGAACATAATAATAGCGGAAGTGTTGAACAGGACTGGAGTAGTCAAGGTAACTCTTCCGGAGAGCATTTCAGCGCAAATACTAATCGATGTTGAGAGCATGGGGGATAAGGATTTCGAGGATTTCTGTAGAGAGCTGCTTGCGAGAAACCGGAGTGTTACTGAGATAATTGAAATATGGGGCTCATCCTTCGACTATATGGCTATGGTTGACAGTGTTCCAAGTTTGAAAGAACTGGACACTATTGTTAACAGTTTCAGAAGAGCCGAAGGAGTTTTGAAGACAGAAACCCTGATAACTGGGAAAAAGATAAGATAATGTCTCGAGTCAGAATCATCGACATTACTTGGAAACCTTCAAGCAAGCATCTCCATAAGTGTTTAGCTCCCATGCCTTCTAGAAAACATAGGAAAGGCTTGAATACTTGAAGGATGCGATTCCAAGAGGCTTTCATAAGAAGATTCTACTGTTTGGCGGTAGTGTCGCGGGTCAGATAGAATACGCGCCTTCAGAAGCCTCAGGCTACCCTATATCTGGTGAAAACATAGTTGTGGTGAACCGCATACGGGTTTTAAGGAAAGCCGAGGTTACATGGTTTCGGAAAGCTCATTTTAAACAGCATGATTTAAAGCGAGAAAAAAAGGCTTCAGGGTTCGCAACCATAGGGTTGGAGGGACACTGGAACCCATGGTTCAGGAGGGAGCACATGGAGCAACCCGGCTTCAAATCCGTTGATTCATCAGGGTTAGGCACGCGGTGAAGCATACTGGGCGACGCTTCAAAAATACACTTAATGCGGCTTAACTGTCGAGAACGCGAGCCCCCGAAGCGGGATACGCAGAAGCTTCTTAGAGTTGTAAGCTTCTGTCTAGCACATCCTCTTTACAATCCGGAAGGATTGGGGATCGAAGAAATTTTAAGGTTTAGCTATTGAAAGCGTTTTTATTTTGATTCGCAAAACTTATTATGAAAAAGGTTAAATCAGACGTTGAACAATCTTCTCAACATGCTCATCGGTCTGATAAGCGATACCCACGACTATTTGAAGATGATCGAGAAAGCAGTAGCATTCTTCAACGATAGGAACGTGGATATGGTTCTTCACGCCGGGGACGTCATAAGCCCTTTCACCGCTAGAAAATTTAAGGAGTGTAGGTCAAAGCTTATACTCGTGTACGGGAATAACGATGGCGATAGGAGTAATCTTCAAAGAGTCTTCTCGGAAATGGGTGCCCAGTTCTACTGGCCTGCTGCAATACTTGAGCTGGAAGGCAGAAGAGTACTTGTCCTACACGGCGAGGACCTGAAGCTCGTCGAGGAAATCGCCACTAGAAACATGTTCGACCTAATAGTCTCGGGACATACTCATGAGCCGAGTGTAAGTAGAATTGGCGGAACACTCTGGGTTAACCCTGGTGAGACATGTGGATACTTAACTGGAAGATCAACAGTAGCGCTATACGATTCCTCCACCCATGAAGCAGAAATAGTTGAAGTTTAAGGTAAAATTTTATATAAAGGGCCTTAGAATGAGGCTGGGAATTGGGAGAGACCATAGTTCAGAAGCTGTTCAGAAACAGGCTTGCCAGAGCCGTTAAGCCTGGTGAAATAGTAGTCGTGGACATAGACTTGGCTTACGCTCACGACGGGACAGGGCCTCTGGCGATAGATGCTTTTCACGAGCTGGGTTCAAAAAGGGTTCACGACCCCTCCAGGATAAGGTTCGTCATAGATCATGCTTCCCCAAGTCCGAACGATGGGGCTTCAAACCTCCAGCTTAAGCTCCGGGGATTCGCCAAGGAGAACAACATAAAGACGTATGAGGTTGGAGAAGGGATCTGCCACCAGGTTATACCTGAAAACGAGAGTCTTAAGCCAGGCATGTTCATAGTTGGTGCTGACTCTCACACCGTAACCCTAGGCGCATTCAGCCTTTTCGCAACAGGAATAGGCTCGACGGACTTCGCGGAAGTAATGACCTCTGGAAAACTCTGGTTCAAAGTGCCGGAGGCTATGAGGGTCACTTTAAACGGAGGCTTCAAGCCAGGGGTAATGTCTAAGGATTTGATCCTGAGGATAATAGGAGACGTTGGTGCAGATGGTGCAACCTACATGAGTACAGAGTTTCATGGGGAGGGTGTGAAAACACTGTCAATGGCCAGCAGGATGACGGTTTGCAACATGGTCGTCGAGATGGGGGCCAAGAACGGCGTCTTCCCATTGGACGAGGTAACTATGAAGCATGTTGATACGAGTAGTTTAAAAAACAAGAGTGTTTTCAAGCCTGACGAGGATGCCGAGTATGCTATGAGCCTCAGCTACCGGCTTGACGAGCTTGAACCATTGGTGGCAGCACCCCATAATGTTGACAACGTTAAGCCCGTTAAGGAGCTTGAGGGGTTGGAGGTGAACCAGGTTTTCATAGGCTCGTGCACCAATGGGAGGGAGGAGGATTTCGAAACAGCTGCGAGAATACTTTCAAAAAAGGGTGTTAAGAAGGGGGTCAGGTGCATCGCGATACCCGCCTCCAGGAGGGTCTTCCTAAACCTGCTTAGAAACGGGATTATAGACAAGCTTGTTTCAGCAGGATGCACAGTGACCCATAGCACATGCGGCCCATGCCTAGGAGTCCATTTCGGAATACTCGGGTCGGGGGAGGTGGCTGTCTCAGCCTCCAATAGGAACTTCAAGGGCAGAATGGGAAACCCTGAGTCAAGCATATACTTGGCAAGCCCAGCGACAGCCGCGGCTTCAGCCGCCGAAGGAGTTATAACAGACCCCAGGAAGTTTACCGGGGGATGGTAGGAAGATGATCCTGAGGGGAAGAGTCTGGGTTCTTGGAGACCATATCAATACGGACGTGATAATACCTGCGAAGTACAAGTTTAGAACAGGAGATTTCAAAGAGCTTGCTAAACATGTTTTCGAAGACCTGAATCCGACTCTAGCATCGAAAATATCTAAGGGAGACATAGTTGTAGCCGGTAGAAACTTCGGAATGGGTTCAAGTAGGGAACATGCCCCGAGGGTAATTAAGGAAGCGGGAATATCAGCAGTGGTAGCATGCTCCTTCGCCAGGATATTTTTCAGAAATTCAATAAACGTTGGGTTACCGGTCATAGAGGTTAAGGACGTTAACAAGTATTTCAAGGAGGGAGATATTGCAGTAATAGACTTTGAAAAGGGAATAGTTAAAAACGAGACGGCAGGCATTGAACTAAGGTTCTCGCCTTACCCAGAATTCATAATGAACTTGATGAAAGCAGGGGGGCTTGCCGCCTATAGGAAGGGTTCCGTTTAAGCTACAAACTTTTTAGCGCGCGCTATTGTTGCTGTCTAATACATTAAAAAATAATAAAATAATTAGTAGTATTGAAAAAGGCAGAGAACGGAAAGCGGCGATAAACGGCAATAACCGCTTAGCTTACTTCCTAAGCTTTTCCACCGCCTTCCTAGCTATTTCCCCAGCCATCTGCTGGGTTGAGGCTGACCCACCGAGGTCGTATGTTACAACCTTGTTTTCAGCTATAACCTCTTCTGTAGCCGAGAAAACCGCTTGAGAAAGATCTTTCTCGCCCAGATAGTTGAGCATCCATGCTCCAGCCAGTATCATCGCCGTCGGGTTAACCTTGTTCAGACCCTTGTATTTAGGGGCGCTTCCATGGGCTGGCTCAAACATAGCATAATTATCCCCGAAGTTCGCCGAATACACTAGCCCAATGTTTCCTATTAGGGCTGAAGCCTCCTCCGTAAGAATATCCATGAAAAGGTTTGTTCCAACGATAACGTTCTGGTTAAACCTCTGCGGGTTCTTTATCAATTGCTGGGCGAAATTGTCTACGAAGTAGCTTTCAACATCTATTCCCGGGTATCCTCCGCTAACCTTCATGACTGTTGGGACAAATATTCCTCCATCCGTCAGCTTTAGAATATTAGCCTTGTTGATGACTATTACTTTCCTCCAGCCCCTCAGCCTAGCCTGTTCGAAGGCGAATCTCGCAACCTTCTCCGAGGCTGTTCTAGATATTTTCCTCAACGCTATTCCCACGTCTTCTGAAACCATGAACTCTATGCCCGCGTAAAGCCCTTCAGTACCCTCCCTAACGAAAAGCATGTCCACCGGGCCGAGTGGCCCTTCCCGTCCCCTGAAGGTTTTAATCGGCCTAACGTTAGCGTAAAGGTTGAAAGTCTGCCTAATTGTGACTGCAACACTCTTAGGAGTATGAGGATCCGGCAGTGTTGTCACCGGTGCCTTGTAGCAGGCGTCGCTCTCCCTCAGGGCTTCCCATGTCTCCTCCGGGAAATATGTTGCTCCACCGTGCTGCTGCCACCATTCCGACCCTGCGTCTCTGACGAGGAACTCTAAACGTTCCGTCGTCCCGATCGCGTCCATCACTCTCATAGCTGCCTGGGTCAGCTCCGGACCGGTGCCGTCGCCCCTGATCACGACAACCTTCTTAGCCAAGCGGATCCCCTATGTTTAAAAAACACCGGTATAAAAACTTATTTTACGCCTAATTCTAGTATACACCGGGCCGCTCAGACACCTCCATGTTTTCAAACATGAATCTTCCCCTGTAGAGTACAGAAGAATCCTCGAGACTCAACAGTATTAGTTGAGCAACCCTTGCCTCCTCCGCGATCCTTACGCCTTGCTTGTTGAACACGACCATCAGGCCCATCCCCCTACCCTTGTAGCCTGGATCCCAGACAGCAGTGTATATGGTTACACCATTCCTGAGCAGGCTCGACCTTGGGAGGAGCAGCCCCAGGTGCCCCGCCGGAATGTTTACGATCTCATGGTAGGTCACCCTGTAGCTTCCCTGCGGCAGCTCGTAGAAACCCGCTTTAGGAATTATGTTTATACCCTTGGAGAACCTCGGCTCAGCGCTTATCTCACCCTCCTCGACGAGAACCTGTATTTTCTCCAGCGTGAGGTCAACGCCGGCAGGCTGAACCTGCTCCTCAACGCTTCTCAAACCCTCTACAACACCCATTTCAACCATTCTTCTACCGGATAAGACTGGCATCAGGATCATCCTCCGCCGAAACCCTGTATCCTGCTCCTACGGCGACAGCGTACTCAGGCAGCTTAGGCACGATGGGTTTGACGCCGAAGCTTGAAAGAGCCCTCTGAATACTTTTAAGCACAGGCGGCAGCTTCGCAACCCTCCCAACCAGAATAACCTTATCCTCAAGCTCGAGCTTTGAGGCAGCGAGAAACGTGACTGAAGCCACAACCTCGCCGACTAGATTAGTTATTCCGGCGGCAAGATCCTCAGGGCTCGAAGTGTCCCCAACCCTTCCAAGGTTTGAGGCAGTCATCTCAGCGGAGAGTATGCCTATTCCATCGCCAACTATCTCGCCAACGGTCAGGTCGACTCTTCGAGGATCCCCCTTCTCAGCCATCTCCACGAGAATGCTTACACTCGAGATCCCGAGCATCTTCCTCGCCAGCCCCAGAAGAGTACCCCCGCCCACGCCGGTTCCCCCGACATGTCTTATTCTCTTCCCGTTTTCCCTCACCTCTATGAGCGCTGTGCCGGTGCCCATGCTTACGACTAAGGCTTCATCCAACCCGGTTAACACTATCCCGCCTGTTCCCGCGGCGACGATCTCGTTAACCTTCACTACCCTAAGGCCGAGAATGCTGTCTGGAAGCTGACTGCTCCTGCCGCCAGCTATCGCTAATACTTCAACATCCTTAAGGGAGCAGCCCATCATGACTATAAGCTTCCCGAGAAGACCTATGGAGGTGGCAAGGGGGTCTGAAGACGGCATTTCACTCACGCCAAGTATCTCCTTCCCCTTTAAGGCGACGGCTTTCGTAGTCGAGCCTCCGATGTCTATTCCGACAGCGATCTTCAAACCTTATACTGGCAGTGTGAAGACGGTTTTAACCTTTTACGCAGCCCTGTTCCTCATCTAACAGGCTTGAGAAAAGGGTAAGCTCTGTATATCAAGTCTAGTATGGGAGGAACCACCAGTATGAAAGGGATTTCTGTTCCGAAGACCCATATGAAGAAGTAAAAAGCCAGGGCGAGGTCCGCCTTAACCCCCGTTAAAGGCAGGCCGAACAGCTGGCTGTAAAACCATATGCCTAAACCTATCCAAGCAGCACCCGCGAGGAGGCCGAGTGTCCCGCCAACATAGTAGTTCAGATAGTCTTTCCTAATCCTGCCCGCAGTGAAACCCAGCGTGAATACGACTACCCCGAAAATCAGTAGAAGTGTTGAAACCCATCCCATTCCTGTTTCAACCATTCCTGTTGAAACCATGTATTCAAAGTATAGAAGAGGGCCGAAGGCTGAGACTGCGAGCAGGATTAAAGGTATGGTTGTCTTTAAACCATTCCAATCCGCTCTGGATCTGCCTATCCTACCCAGAATGTAGAACCCTAGAAAGTTGGAGGGTACTCCGGCGATAAGGCTTAGAAGAGGATTAGTCTGCCCAGTAGCGTAGAAAACGTAAAGGTCGCTCAGGAAGATCCCTATTGCTGCACCCGTTCCCCCTGTTAAAGGGTCGAAAAGCATCGAGAAGATTGCCGGCACGAATACTGAAGGCCAGAACCTCACCACGCCTACGACAGGCGTGAAAATCCCAAGGAAGGTGGCGATACCAACTACGGCGTATAGCGCAGCGCAGAGACCTGTTGCAACAACCCTTCTCGCCGCCGATGTCTGAACACTGTTTCGCGAGCCCATTCTGCCCACCGGTTTTCCGAAGCCTCGTATAAATGTACCGTATTTATTTTATATATTGTAAATAAAAATTCAAAAAGTATATATTTTCTCTTTGCAGTATGTACTTAGCATGGTCTGGAAAAGAAGAGTCTTGAAAGCAGGATCAGGCTCATTCCTCATAACGCTTCCAAAAGCCTGGGTTAAGCAGAGCAAGATAGATACGGGAATGACTTTAACCATGGTTAGCAACAAGGATGGTTCTCTAACGATAATGCCTGAGGGAGGCGGAAGGCTCGTGGAGGAGGTTGCTAAAATAGATCTTCCCAGCCAGGAGTTGAAGCCGCAGCACGTCTTGCTCGGAAGCTATTTGCTCGGCTACAACACGATAATCATTAGAAGCGTGGAAGAGTTTTCGACAGCCGAAATATCAGAGGTGCGTAAGATAGTTAGGAGGCTGCCCGGGGCAGAAATATCAGAGGAGACTTCAAACCAGATGGAGGTTAGAGTTTTGCTCGACCCGGAGATGATTACTCCTGAGAAACTCCTCAGGAGGCAGAGCGCTCTTGCTGCAAGCATGATATCCGACTGCGTTAAAGCGTTAGTGAAGATGGATAAAGAGCTTGCTGAAAGGATTATTGAGAGGGATGAGGAGGTTGACAGACAGTACTTCATACTCGTCAGAGTGATCAGGGCTGCTTTAAGGAACCCTGAGCTTCCGGCTAAGATAGGGATGGACTTCCTAAACCTGATGGATCTCAGGATGCTGGTGAAATATGTTGAGGATACTGCGGACCAGTGTGTCCAAATATCCAGGGAGGTTGTTAAGATGCACGGCAGGGTTAAAAGGATAAGCCTAGCCGGGTTAAGCAGCATAGGTGAAACACTAAGCGATATGCATATTAAAGCCATAGGGCTTTTCAGCATTTTCAATGCCAGCGTTGTGAACGAGATAATGGTGAAGCATGCGGAGGTTGAGGAGAAGCTTCTGAGCCTTGAGGAGAAACAGGATTACAGGCCATATGCAACCAGCCTAGTTAAAGTCTTCAACAGTCTTGTGAAAATACTTGAAAACATTAAGGATATCGTGGAGCTCGTGTCAATAAAGGCTTTTTAAACGCTAAGCTTCTCTAACAGCCGCCCATTCTGAGCCTCATTGTTTAAACGCAGCAGCAACTCCTCCTTCGAGTCGACCCCTATCAGAGACTTCACAGCAGCATCTAAAAGACTTGAAACAGGCTCTACAACAATGCCTTTAGACTCTAAGAGCTCAATTATCTTAAGGCTCTTCATAGACTCATAGTTGAAAACGGGGACGAGGAGCTTCTTCGCATACTTGTCCGCCAACGCTGCATCTATCTTACCCATGCCCCTGTGATCCAGTCCTCCAACCGGCCATACCTCACCCTTAGCCGTTATCGCACCCGTCATTATGACCGTCGGATCCACCTCGATACCGGTGAAGGCAGAAATCATTGCCACGCCTATTGCCAGCCCGGCTGAAGGGCCGGAAACAGGAGGATACGAGAGGCCTGGGCGGAGCTGAAGCTTCTCCATGCCTTTCGCCGGAGTGACTAGCTCCACGAAAACATCGTGATTCTTAAACCTCCACTCGGAGATGCTATTGACATATATGAAAGCGTCTTCAGCACTAGCCTGAATGCTCTCACCATACTCGCTTCCAACAACCTTCACAACACCTTTCCCCCTGGGATTAGTGATAACCTCTACGACGCTCACGAACCCGCTCTGCTCGCCAGCAGCACCTATGGCGACGAGACCATAGGTTTTACCAACCTCAGGGCTTTCAACCCTTACGCTCTTATCGATCATCGTGCGAGCCTCGCTAACGGCCTCCTCCTCTGAAAGGGTTTCCAACGCCTCTTGGAAGTGAATAGGCTGAAGCGGATAGTTTGAAGCAGAGACAAGCCTGAGTCTGTCTAGGAAGCCTTCGGAATCCTGGTCTACTCCAAGTATCCTGGAAAGCCTCTCCAGATCCTTAGCGTAGATTTTTCTTATTTCCTCAACCGGGCGGCTCTCGTCAATTGTTTTAACAAGCTGCCTCGCGGCATCCAACTCCTTAACCCTTAGCCTGTTAGCCTCGTTAATCACGTCGGCAATCCTCCTGGGGCTTAAAGCCTTCTTTCTAAGTATTTCCAGCACGTTGTCCACGTTTGCTTCAGGGCTAAGTACATCCAGATACTTTTTCAAATGAATGCTTATGATCTCCCTCCTCTCCTCATCGTTCCTAGGATAGTTGAATTCGAATACGCGTGTAAACCTTTCCAGGAGAGCCCTGTCTAGAACGTCAATCCTATTCGTGCTAGCTATAACCACCACGCCTGAGAGAGGAATGAAGCCGTCCAGCTCGGTTAAAAGCTGGCTTGTAACCCTGTCTATGACGGGGTCGTGTGTCCCACGCCCCGGTGCAACGGAATCTATCTCGTCGAAGAAAACTATGGTTGGAGAATTTCTCCTAGCGTCCTCGAAAATATCCCTTATTGTTTTCTCAGGATCCCCGTACATTCCCTGGATTATTGAGGGCCCGTTGACAAGGTAGAACCAGACATTGTTCTCCCCGGCTATAGCCCTAGCGAGAAGAGTCTTCCCGGTTCCCGGTGGGCCGTGGAAAAGAAACCCTTTAGGCGGAATATACCTAGCCTTGCTCGCCAACTCCGGGTTCAACGATAGAGAGATCTCCTTAATGATCTCTTCCCTCACTCCTTTAAGCCCCCCGACATCCTCGTACCGCTCTTTAGGCCTAAGCTTAACCACAGACTTTTTAGCGGCCTCCGTCCTCGTGGTCACGGAGTAGGCCTTAACCTTTGAAGCAGCCTCCCTAAAATCGTTCAGCGTGACGAGCTCACCAGGGTTAACCTGGCTCTCCGGCTCACTCTCATGGAGAAGCCTGCTGATAAGCTTCTTCTGAAGCGGGGCAGCCTTGTTGCTGATAACCATCTGGAAAGCGTTAACTATGTCGGCAGGAGTTATGGCCTGTGTTTCAAAAGACCTTACACTGTCCTCTATCACCGTGAGAATGTCTTGCGGAGGAAGCCTCACACCGTGAACCTTACACTGTTTCTCAACTATTTTAAGCAGCATATGTCTAGACATGTTTTCATCAAGATCTATTGTTCCAGCAACCCCCCTCCTGCGGAGAGTATCTATCAGCGACTCGTACTCTGTTGTTGAAACCAGCACAACGGTACGGTAATCCTTCCTTTGAAGCTCGTCGAACTTCTCGAGGAGAACTGTTTGAACCCTCGTCTCCTCCATCCCCACTTCTGTTGTTGAGCTGAACTTTTTCGCAAAAGCCTGGAACTCGTCTATCAAAACTATGCTTGGATTGTAGAACACGTTGTTGAAGAACTCGCTAAGCCTCTGTGCACTTTGGCCATACCACATGGAGTAAACCTGTTCAGGCTTAAGCCTGGCAAGGTTAACCAGCAGACCGTACTCCAACCCTTTCTCAAAGCCCTCCCTCTGCGCAACCTCCGCGAAGAAGGTTTTACCGGAGCCGCTTGAACCCTTTACGACGAACAGCTTAGGCGGGGGTGCTGCTTTAAAAGTCCTCCTTATCTCAGGATCTCTCAAAACATGGTAGTGGATGCTGACTAGAACCTTGAAAAGCTCTTCATCCCTGCCCACAAGATCCTCCTTAGCAATCCTCGGGAACATTGGGTTTTTCCGTATCTTCCTAGCCTTTTTCTCCACTATTTTCCGCCTCTTCTCCGGGGGGAGGCGGAGAAACTTCCACATCCGGTATTTCCAAGAGAAAAGGTTGAGCAACGGGGAGAACAATAGTCTTAGAAAAGGTTTCTTATACCACCATTCCTCCTCGAACTCCCGGTCTTCTTCGAACCCGTTTGAAAACATCTCCCCGGAAATACTGTGACACCTACGTATAAAGCTTTATACACAGTTATTAAACTTCGGAAAAACACGGAAAGAATAAATGCCACGTTCCAGCATAACCATAGAGGGTTGCCGAGGAAAACCGTGATGACACTACTAACCTGGATACTACTGGCCCATGTAGTAGCTTCAGGCCCGGGAAACGGTGAGGTGGCGGAATACGATTTCCCAAAGGTAAACATTCTGGAGGGAGACCTTCTCGTGCTAACGTTGAGCCCACCTGTAGAGAACATTCAAGTATATGCCAGAGGGGCAGAAATGGGGGAGTTTTCCTTGCTCGTATTAACGAATAGCAGCCTTGCCATACCTATTTTAACGGGACGCGTTTCAATGGTGCAAATAATACCGGAGTCCACCCTGACGAACCTTACGGTCACGTTTGACTCAAATACAACCGTGAAAATGCTCTACGGTATTTTAACGAACAACTACACATACTATAGGCGGGTTTCTTCAGACTACTATACTTTCTCCAACGGTATTCTAGTGATTCTTCAACCGCAAATGACAATTCCTCGAGGAGCTTCAAAAATAACTTTTATTCTAAACAGGATTAAAGTCAAGAGTTCCGGCGGGTTTCTAGTAGAACTGCCTCCGTTAGCAACAATACTTCCCTTCGCAGCAGCAGCAGTATTACTCGCCTACTTGAATGCTTTTGTAATCGTCGACTCCTACTACATATCTAAGCGGGAAGAATTGAGCAGGGCCAGGAAACTGGGCGTAGTACTTCTTATAGCTTTAAGCGCGCTTGCAATATACTGGTTGTTTAACAATTTCGTTAAATACTAAGGTAGATTTCCTCAGGATAAATCTGACACTTCTCACAGTAATACTTGGACTCCTCCGGTTTCCAAACAAGTTTTGAACCGCAGCTTGGACAGAGGGGCGGTGTGCCTAACGGGGGAGCCTTCACCCTTCTAGCTCCTCCGGTCCCGGTTTCAACAGGCTTCTCTAAAGCCTGCGGCCGAGTAGGCTTAGCGGGAGCCGGAGGGGGCTTAAGAGTTAGAGCAAGATGGGTTAAAAAACCTGACAACACGGCTACGGCAATAATGTTGACCACTGCCCCAGTGATGATCACCAGTGAAAGCGTTGCGACAGCATCATCCACCACGACGGATCTTAACGATAGATCATATAGGAGGAATGGTTTTAAATCCTTATGTAGAAAGTATACGCCTAGGACAGATACCGTGGTGATGGAGAAAACAGACGCCTTAACAGCATCGGACACTGAGCGAGACAGGACGCTTGCAATAATGCTTATAATAAGGATGATTGCTAGACAGATTATTAACCAAACACCGGAGTTGAAAAACTGGGTGAAAACACTCACAAGACTCCTGCCCTGGGTTGCAACAGCCTCAACGCTGAAGCCGGAGACAGATATTCCGAGAGCATAAACCCAAGGACCATTATTAAGGCCAGATAGGCTTATGCTTTCACCATCGTACTGGATGCTGCTTGAAGGAAGCATGGCTAATATGGAGTCGACCAGCAGTACTGGCGAGAGCGCGAGGAGCGTCAACACCGTTATCACTAGAACCAGCCTCAATCCTCTCTAACACTGCTTTGAACCACTATTTAGACTTTTTCTTTTTCTCTTTGTTTCCAGCCTTGACGAACGCAAGTATGACGGAGAGTACAGCGTCAAGCATGAGAAACATGAAGGTTAGCCACATCAGATCCCTGACTGAGCCGGTTTCAACAATGGGTGAAAGATACAGGAGCATCATTATGGCGAAAGCCGCGGAGAAAGCCGCGAGAAACAGGTAGGAGGGGCTTGGCCACATTAATATCAACTCGTCAAATAGCCGCCTTTACGGAGCTCGGCGCAGAGGCTGCAAACATCGTCTTCAAGCTCCTTCAGCGACAGGCCTTTTTCAAAAAGCGTCCTAGCAATGTTGCTGGCGTACTCGTTGACAACCGCATTGCTGAGATAACGCCTTATCTTAGCACTGCCCTTCCTCCTACCCATGTAGTTGCTTACGGATGGCTGAGTAACGTTCAGCATTCTAGCCACCTGAACCTGATTCAGATTATACTTCTCCGAAAGCTGCCTCGAGACAAGCATCCTGAGCGCCGGAACCACGTACTTAACCATGTGCTCGCAGTATATCGTCATAGCTTGACATTGCTGAGTATAACCAGTTTTTAAACATAACTGTAAAACGGGCCTCTTCTCCAAGCATAGACCAGCTGTTTAAAAGTAGCAAGAAAACTTTATTTAACTTAACTGGGCATTTAAACCTGCAGGCCGGGGTGGTCGAATCCGGTTCACAAAGGGAAAGGCTGAGAGGCGGTGGGCTGCAGAAGAACCTTGCCGCGACCCACAGTATGCGGGTTCAAATCCCGCCCCCGGCTCTATTTTTCCGAATCACTGCAGCATTACCGACCATAGTATATAAATTGCACCATAGAAAAATAGATAAAACATTAGGAGGATTCTTAATTAAACTAGGATCTGTGAAGGCTCATAGTCGACAAGCTTACCCTCCAGATGCTCAGCATATCCTTGGAGATCAAGAAGCCCGTGGCCACTCATGTTGAAAAGGATTACTTTCTCCTCATTATTCTTCTTACATTCTAATGCGATGTCGATAGCAGCTTTGATCGCATGGTTTGTCTCAGGAGCTGGCACAAGCCCCTCGTTTTCAGCAAACATCCTGCCGGCTTCGAAGACCTCCCTCTGATAGTAGGCTACGGGCCTCACGTATTCCTCGTGGACCAGCAGGCTTAGTATCGGAGCTTTCCCATGATACCTGAGGCCTCCGGCGTGTATCGGGGGCGTGAAAAACTTGTGCCCGACAGTGTACATTTTAAGCATCGGAGTCATTTCAGCAGTGTCTCCAAAGTCATACATGTATTTTCCTTTAGTCGTTGATGGAACAGCTTTGGGTTCAACAGCAATGAAGTCGGCGTCAAGCTTCCCCATGAGCTTTTCACGCATAAACGGGAAAGCTAGCCCAGCATAATTAGAGCCTCCGCCTATGCAACCTATCACGTAGTCTGGCTTCTCGTCGAGCATTCGAAGCTGTTTCATGGCTTCCTGCCCGACGATTGTTTGGTGGAGCAGAACATGATTTAAGACACTTCCGAGAGAATACTTCATGCCGGTTTTCACCGCTGTTTCTATCGCCTCGCTTATCGCTATTCCGAGGGAACCCGGGTGGTTCGGGTCCTGTTCAAGCATCTTTCTGCCGAAATCCGTTTGGTCGCTTGGGGAAGGATAGACTTCTGCCCCGAAGAGCTGCATAAGTATCTTCCTGTAGGGCTTCGACAAGTAGCTGCTTCTAGTCATGAAGACCTTACACTTCATCTTGAAGAATGCGCATCCCAGTGCTAGGGCTGAGCCCCATTGGCCGGCGCCGGTCTCCGTCGTCAAACCCTTTGTTCCCTCAACCATGTTGTAGTATGCTTGAGCTATAGCAGTGTTAGGCTTATGGCTGCCCATGACGTTCACATACTCACACTTATAGTATATTTTCGCAGGAGTGTTAAGATACGTCTCCAGACGCGTTGCTCTTCTAAGCGGCGTCGGCCTCCCTATCGCGTAGTAGGCCTGGGCAACCTCCTCCGGTATCGGGATGTGCCTCTGGTCTGAAACCTCCTGTCTAACAAGCTCCTTCGCGAACAATACTTCTAAAGCCTGAGGCGGGAGAGGCTCCTTGGTAGCGGGGTTTATCGGCGGGTCGGGTGGACGCGGGAGGTCTGGAAGAATGTTATACCATTCTCTAGGCATTTCCTCCGGGTTCAGGTTCACCACTGGTGGCTTCATCTTCGAATCGCCTTAGGCCCTTCAAGGCAGCAGTATATATACTATTTTGAACAAATGTATTCTTGAGCTCATTTATGCAACGTGCCGGAAGCGGGGGCTTTAGAAACACGTCAGCTGGCTTAACCAATTTTTAAATACATGCTTCACATAGGAAGGACGGAATGTGGAGCAAGGTGTATGAGAAGGTTAAACGGTATCCTGCGAAGGTGAAGGTTGCAAGACTGCTCGTTGAGAACGGTCTCAGGGTAGCTGACGACGGCAGAATATATTGCGGGCCGATAAACATACCGGATGCGAAGATAGCTAAAGCGGCTAATGCCGACAGGAGGATAGTTAGGAACACTGTTGAGCTCATTATGAAGGATGAGAAGCTTAACAGTATTTTCAGAGCGCTTAAGCCCGCCGGCCCTAATCTGGCTGATGCTGCACCCCACTTGGGTTTCGACGTTATCGAGATCTACGCTGACCCGAATAAGCCCGGGATAGTTGCGGGCGTGAGCACGATAATAGCTGAGCTTGGAATAAGCATAAGACAGGTGATCGCTGACGACCCTGAGCTTGTTCCAGATCCCAAGCTTCAGATCGTTGTTAACGGTAGGATCCCGGGCGAGGTTATTGAAAAAATGAGAAGAATACGTGGAGTAAGAAGCGTCACGTTGAAGTGATTCTCGCTATTTCCTCATGAACTCCTCTACTTTCTCGATAAGTGTTCTAACGGTTTGCGAAACAATCATCTCACCGGCTTCAACACTGGCTTTCGAAGCATCTCCCTCCACACCCATCGACGGGCCCGCGTACTTAATACGATCCTCCTTAACTAGGCTCCTGTCAATGTATAGAAGCTGGGAGGTAAGGTAGGCACCGCCCGAGCCAGCCTTAGGCTCACCCTCCAATGCTTGAGCATCAGGATAGTTTTCCCAGATGTTCAACTGAAGCAGCTCAACGTTCTTAACAGGATGTTTGGCTAAGAGCTCTTTAAGAATGGGATCGTTTGACGCGTCGGCGTTAAGAAGAACAACCTTCTTGAGCCCCAGCTTAGAAAGCTCTTCCACCAGGTTCACCGCCAGCATGGTTAAAACCTCCGGTTTCAAAGATATTAGGCCGCTCCCCACCCCGTATGGAGCCATTTCTATGTAGAAGACGTAGGGGTGCAGTGACCCTGCTATTTTCGAAGAGTAATAGTTTGCCAGGATTGATGCTGAGCCGGCTGGAAGATGCGGACCCTGTTTGCTAACTGAGCCCAGTGGCACCAGACCCACAGTGGCTTGCCCAAGCCGATACCTGATTTCGTAATACGTAGACTCGAACATGATTCACCCCCTTAGCCAACCTTATTTAAATGTAGCGTGCGTCAGTAGTCTCACAGCTGCACCCCGCATAAACCGAAAGGGCTTAAAATGTTTTAAAACACTAATAGTTTAAAACATGCTTGAGGAAATCAACCAGCTGTTTCTCCGACCTCATTCCAACCATCTCGTGAGAATCGTTTACGACAAGCTTCGGAACACCAGTAACATTATACTTTTCCGCGAGCTGTGGAAACTCCATCGCCTCAATCATCTCCCCGATTATCAGATCGTTTTCGAAAGCCAGCTGGTGAGCGTAGAAAACCATTGTCGGACAGTAGGGGCATGTGGGCGTTACGAAAACCTTAATGTTAAGAGGCTGGGAAACCTCTCTGGCAAACTCTCTCGTAGAATCCTTCAGCATAGTCTTCTTATTGCTAACCATCAGAATATCCTTAACATAGGTTTCAAACTCATGGCCCGAGGGTATTCCGTAAAACCTTATCCCGTAATCCTTCTCCGGGGACCTTATGATAGTGGCTGGGAAAAGCCTAACACTATACCTCTCAACCTCAGCCAAACTGTTTTCAGAAGGATAGTGTTTCACGACAATATCACGGTTTATGCTTGAAACCTCCTGAGCTATCTGAAGAGTCTCCTTACAGTATCTACAGTCAACCTTATCCGTGAAAACCACTATGTCAACCGGATCCTTAAACTCCCTGCTGAATATTCCGCGTAGCGTCTCCCTACTCTTCTCGTCTAAAAGCGCCATTTCAACGAGAGGGGCAGAATCCTCCACCTATATATCTTTTTATCGAACACGCGTGTCTACACTGGTCGCAGCGTCAAGCCTTTCAGCCAGAGCCTTAAGGTTCCTCACCGCGTACAGCTTATCCTTCTCACCCATTTTCGCCCTAGACAAAGCGTCCTCCAGCATTCCTATTACACGATCCATCCGCCTCCTGTTAACAGGATACGGAACCCCATCCTTACCACCGAACGAGAACGAGAACTTAACCGGGTCACTCCAGCTCGGAGGCGCGTCGAAGACTATTTGGGCAACGAGTGAAAGCGCCCTCAGGGTCCCTGGCCCAACACCCCTGATGCTGAGAAGCTCCTCGTAGCTGCCTGGTTTAAGCTCGTAGGCTTCGCTTAACGCTCTCCAGTTAACATTCTTCTCGAGCACAACCCTGTAGGCAGGAGGCTCCAAGGCACCCGGGATCCATTTCAAAATGGTTTCTGAATAAGATTCTCCAACGGTTCTTAAGCATCTTCTGAGCCTCTGGGGAGGCTCGTTGACTATGTCGAGAGAAGCCCGCCTGTTCTCCCTGCTCCCCCTAGCAGTAAGGTTGAGAACGTTTTCATGCTTTGAGACGCCTATTATTCCGGAGTGCGGCTCCTCTACGAGGCTTGTCAAACCCTCGCTAAGCCAATGATACCTCCTAGCCCATTTCAGCCGAGTGTTCATACCCTGCTGGACAACAGCCCAGTCGCCCTCCTTGTCGAACATGAAGACGTGATGGTAAAGCTGGTAACCGGCCTGTATCATGGAGCTGTCAACCTTGGCGCAAATCCTTGAAAGATACGCGAGTCTTCCAGGGTCAGTATCCACCCTCCTACTGTCAACGATGTTCTCTATCTCGCCAGGCGTCCTACGGGAAGCAGCCCCCTTGCCCCCGCACGCGTAAACCCCCAGATCCCTACTACTCAAGACGGTTTTAAGAACCCCTGCGGTAACCGTCGTGGAGCCGGAGCTGTCCCAATCATACCCGAGAACGTTCGAGAAGCCTTGAAACCAGAGGGGGTCTGAAACACGTTTTAAAAGCTCTAGGGTGCTGAACTCCATTACTATCGCTTCAACAATAGCACCCCCTAGGCGAATCATTCTTGAAACCAGCCACTGCGGAGCCTTGCCTCCGTGAAGGCGAAGATCGAAGAAGCCTTTTCTAGAGGACACTCCTGAACAATGAGTCCCGCCCCAGCCTAAAAACTTTTTACCCCCCTAGAGGCTTTTAAACCAGCCATGTCCAGCGTGAGGCTTGAACACGTTGAGATAAGGCCTCCGGAGGGGGTGCAGATTATAATAGGCCAGTCCCACTTTATTAAAAGCGTTGAAGACCTTTACGAGACGATTGCTTCAAGCATGCCCAGGGTCGAGTTTGCAGTCGCCTTCTGCGAGTCAAGCGGGCCTGCCCTCGTAAGATACGAGGGTAGCAGTGAAGAGCTGGAGAAGCTTGCTGTGGAGTATGCTCTCAAGATTTCAGCCGGACATGTTTTCATAGTTGTTTTAAGAAACGCTTACCCGGTTAACGTTTTAAACAGGATTAAGAACGTGGAGGAGGTTGCTACTGTTTTCTGCGCCACGGGGAACCCGGTTGACGTCATCGTAGCTGAAACAACGCTTGGGAGGGGCGTGCTCGGAGTGGTTGACGGGGTTAAGACGAAGGATGTTGAAAACGAGGAGGATAAGAAGCATAGACGCGAGTTCCTTAGGAGAATAGGCTATAAGAAGTGAGGAAGAATGGAGCACGTTATAGGTATTGATGGTGGAGGAACCAAGACTCAGGCGGCACTTCTCAGGCTTAACGGGGAAGTGGTTTCTCACGACGAGACTGGCCCGTCTAACTACCATAATGTTGGAGTGGAGCAGGCTAGAAGAACACTTGAAGAAGCATGCGTGAAAGTAATCCGGAAAGCAGGCGTAGAAGTGGGTAGTGTTAAGATCGTCGTCGCGTCCCTCGCGGGGCTTGACTGCAGCCTTGATTTTAAAGCCATGCAGAACGCTGTTGAAGAGTTCCCCATAGGCAGCATAATGCTCGTGCACGACTCTATGGCTGCTCTCTACGCTACTAACGCGGGTAGGGAGAGCACGATAATAATAGCTGGAACAGGCTCTGCGACAGCCGGCATAAACAGCAGGGGCGAGTACGCGAGGGCCGGTGGATGGGGGTATATTCTTGGAGACGAGGGAAGCGGCTTCTACTTGGCTAAAAGAGGAATCGTGGCAGCTCTTCTAGAGTATGAGGAGAGAGGCCCGGAAACAATGATAACCAGCCTTCTGCTGGAAAGGTTTAACGCGAAGACTCCTGACGAGATAATATGGCATGTGTACACGGGTGGGATGAGCATCACGGAGTTCGCTAGGCTGGCTCCCCTCGTGACTGAGGCTGCTCTAAGAGGGGACAGCGTGGCAATAAGCATTCTGCGCGACGCTGGAAGAGAGCTTGCCAACACTGTCAGCGGAGTCATAAGGAGGCTTAAAATGGAAGAAGACGAGTTCCCAATAGGGTTGATCGGTGGAGTCTTCAAAGCCGGCAGGCTTGTAACCGGGCCTCTGGAGGAGGCGGTGCACAAGGTTGCTCCGAAAGCCTACTTGACCTCGCCCAGGTTCCCGCCGGTAATAGGCTCATCCCTGATAGCGCTGGAGAAAGCAGGCGTGAAGATAAGCGACGAGGTTCTCGCCAACACTCAGAGAACCCTGAGACTTGCTGGAGTGGTTTAAACGTGTTGAAACATTTTCCGAACCATTATCACGCTTCCTTAAGCTTAATCTTTGCGAGGCTGGTTAGAATCTCGAACAGCGCATCGTTTATCTCGCTTATCGTCTGACACTCAAGAATATACACGTCATAGGTCTTATAGTAGTCGAAAAGAGTCCTCGCCCTGTCTGAGAGGCTTGGGACAACAAGCAGCAGCTTCTTATCAGCCTTAACATCCATAGCCTTGAGAACTATCGAGAGAGCAGACTCGTCAACAGGACTACTGCTCACAATAATGTCTATCACCGCGTCCACGGTATCCGAATCCTCCCGGTAGGAGACAGCTAGAGTGAAAACGTGTTCAACACCAGACCTGCCGATTATTCTCGCAGGGTAGTCGACCCTCCAGCCCTTAGTCCTAAGAGCCTCCACGAGAGGCTTAAGATCCATAACCCATTTCTCAACCAGGCTCCTCTTATCCTCGTTAAGCCTGTAAGAATATATTTTCTTCGGCACCCCTTCACCCTCGTGGAAAACATGCTTCTCAGCCAAGCAGATAAGCCTCCTGCCGAGCAGGTTGCTCACGAGGCTTTCAATCACCTTAGCCCTCGCCTCAGGCGACGCGGTCTGTGTGCCGGAGAGGTCTACGAGAAACCGGATGTCGCCGCAGTAGGGACAGGCCAGCACCGTTGTCGACTCCTCCCTAACCAGTATCTCCTCGTCAGCCAAGGATTTAAGAGCCTCCTTAACACTCTTGGTGGAGGAGCCCATTATTTTTTCAGCCTCAGGATAGATGAACTCGCCAGCCTGGTTCAGCTCAGGCTTAAGCTCGGAGAGAACACCGTCTATCAGAGCCTTAAGTAGCACTTGAACATCACTCCTGTTGAGAAGCGGCGAGAACGATGCTTCCTCGCTGGACTTTTCACCCATATTCCGGTCTTCTCCTCTACATACTTACTTTTAAACAGAATAGTTAAATTTTGCTTACGTAAAAGCATCGTGAAAAAGCCTTTAAAAACTTGTTTTTAAGAAGTTTTAGCCCTGATTCGCCGCCAATCTTGAAAAAGATATATTCCCAACCCCGCGAATGGACGCACAGTATGAGAGTAAAGGCTTCTAAGAAAGCCATAAGGGCACTGGGGGTGGCTGAAAGCTTCCGAAAAAGCTCGGCTAAGGCTTTTCTAGCCGGAGTAGTCATGCGCAGCGACTTCATAATAGACGGTTTCGCAGTAAACCGTACAACGGTCTCCGGCGACGACGCTACCGACTCAATCATAGCTCTCTACAGCTCTCTGAGCAGGAAGGACATCAACCTGATAATGATTGGGGGGGCAGTCATAAGCATGTATAACATTGTCGACGTTAACAGGGTTTTCGAGGAAACGGGGAGGCCTGTTGTCGCAGTAACCTACAGACCATCTGAAGGGATTGAGGATGCTATTAAGAAGCATTTCCCGGATAACTGGGAGAGCAAGCTTGAATCCTACAGGAGGCTGGGCCCCAGGAGGGAAGTCACGTTGAAAAACGGTTTTAAAGTATTCGTTAGAAACATCGGCATAGACGATTATGATTCGAAACTTGTTTTAAACAGGTTCACGTTTTTCGGAAGAATCCCTGAGCCGATTCGCGTAGCAAGGCTTCTAGCTAGAAGCCTTTTACCCTTGGAGGATAGGCTTTAGAATTCTGTTGAAACAACTTTAAACACTGGGTTAACGTTTTTCCGAACCCCCGTGAGTAAAAATATAAAAACCATCGTTTTTCCAAGAAACCCTTATGATCAGGGCGGGGGCTCTCCGGGGAATAGTTGAGGGACCCAAGCTTGGAATGAAGAGCTTCAACACCAGTATCTAGCCAGGTTTGAAGGGACCTCCGACAGGCAGGAGGCTCTAGGCGCCTTCTCGGAAGGAAAGTAGTATGCTCCGTGGGAAAAGGAGAGAAGATCTTCGAAGGATTACTGGACTGCACGGCGGGAAAGTAACTGTCAGAGTTAGGTTTAGAAGAGGGCTTCCTGAGCCTTCAAACAGTCCGTCCCTATTTCTAATAGAATCGAAACGCCGATTTAAAACCTAGGGATCCAGAGGCTAATCAGAATGAGGCTCCATCAAAATCCGAGGGAAAGCCGTTTAGCCTTTCTCCAAGCGTTCGAGAAAAATGGATGAACACTGCCCACAGCCTACCGTTTGGGCTTAAAAACTCCTTAAAGGAACCGTTAGGCTTAACAGACCGTTTACAGCAGAAACGTAGAACTCTGGGTCAACCTCTGAGACAAGGTCTCCCGCAACGTCAATAACGTAAACCGTGTGAAGCCTCGAGTTCTTTATCTCCTCAAGGCTGACCGGCGGATTCTTATAGTACAGGTCGCACAGGCTCTTTATCTCATTGATTTCCTCGATTCTCCTAAACCTCGGGGGCTTGGCTAGGGGCGGGGGTATTTGAAGAACATAGTAGGGCGGTATGCCTAGGCCAAACTTGTCGACTAGAACACTGTACCTGGTTATCTTGCTGGCAACCCTAGCCCTGCAATAGAGCTCCGGGTCAAGAGCGTTCTCAGGCGGCACAAAGCCTGTTTCAACCTCGACAGCCAGCGTCCCATGCCCCCTGACAGCGTAAACATCGCAGACAAGCCCGCCTCCCAGATCATGCTCAACATCAACCTCGTAGCCTTTAAGCATGAGGTGTTTAGCGCAGACGAGCCCCATCACAGAGTGGTTTATCTTGACGAGCCCCTTCTGGCTGAGCTCGATAAGCCTGTTCTTCAGGTTTTCAAGCCTACTCCTAATATCCTGGTCCACGTTCCTCCCGATCCTGTTAACCAGGGTTTCAACGTCTTCCTCAAACTTGTTTCCGGTCAATTCTTCTTTTCAACCTGCTGTCCACGGCTTTTAAAACATTCGGACGGAATCCAGATTTTTAGAGCAGTAACTACAGAAGAGCTTGCGAAACCCTTTTCTATTTTCGAAAACTTTTTTACTTAAGCCCGGCGTGGGGAGTAGGCTTGGGCGGGAAGCGGCTGCAAAGCCGATCCCGGTAGCAGCCTCTCATCGGGTTGCTGGGAGACAACATCAAACAGTAGCTTGGTGGAAGACTGCAGCTGGGAGGAGCAGAGCAGTTGTAGCTCGTTCAGGCTTAGACCCGCTAACCGGGCTTTCTTTTTTTAGGGAAAACAGATTTTTCTTAAAAAGGGGATATGCCCTTAGGCAGACTAGTCATCTCACAATACTGGAAAACTGGGCCGTCTAGACACACGTGTTTACCCCCGAAATGACAGTGCCCACACTTCCCGATTCCACACCTCATCCTGCTTTCGAGAGAGGCGTAAATATTCTCCTTCGAGTAGCCCAGTTCAACAAGCCTCCTTAAGACGAATCTTATCATTGCAGGCGGGCCGCAGGTGCAGACTATTGCACCCGCCTTGTCGAGAACAGGATTTCCAAGTATTGTCGTGACAACCCCGACATTACCCTTCCAACCATCCTCGCCAACGTCGACAGTCAGGTGGAGCTTCACACCGCGGCCAGCCCACTCGACGAGCTCATCCCTGTACATTAGCAGCGAGGGTGTTCTCGCACCGTAGCAAACAGCTATCTCACCGTAGTTCTCCCTCCCCCCGAGCAGGTGGAGAACAAGCGATCTTAAGGGTGCGAGACCTATTCCGCCACCAACTATGAGAATATCTCTACCCCTCATCCTGTCAACCGGCCACCCCCGGCCATAGGGCCCCCTTACGCCGACCTGGTCTCCAACACTGGCCTCGTGAAAAACCCTAGTTACACGCCCCATCCTCCTGATGCTGAACTGTAAGCAATCCTTGTCAAAGGGGGAGGAGCATATTGAGAAGGGGGCTTCGCCGACCCCGTAGACGGTGAGCATCGCGAACTGGCCTGGCGTGAAGCCTTCGAAACAGTTTGGGCTCAGCGTGAACGTCTTGGTGTCAGGAGTCTCGTCTTTAACACCGACTATCCTAGCTGGCTTCGGAACATACGGGTTCAACCCCATCTTTTTAAAACCTCCCTTATGTCTACGCTGGCCGGGCATAGGGAGACGCATCTACCGCACCCGACGCAGCCGTAAGAGTTGAAAGCCATCGGGATCCTGGTGAGCTTATGGCAGAACCTGTGGCAGAACCTGTCGACCCTGCTTACCCTAGGGTCTAGGCCGCTCGCCATCCTCGTGAACAATGGCGAGGCACAGGTGTCCCACCCCTTCGCCCTCACGTAAACATTCTTCTCAAAATAATCCTCTGTGTCGAAACAGTAGCACACAGGGCAGGCGAAGGAGCAGAGACTGCACTCCACACATCTCTGAGCCGCCTGCTGGAAGAAGCCTTCGTCAAGCGTCTCCTCAAGCCTAATCAGGCGCTCCCTAGCTATTTCAATCCTGCTTTTCATCCCCCCCGTCAACCTGCATGTTAGTTCCCCATACTCCTCCACATGCTCAGCGCCAGCTTTCTCGAAAAGGCTTGCGAAACCGTCTGCGAGAACCCGGCCCCTGCTGCTTCTGACTTCAACAAGGAGCCCCCCGGTTATACGCGTAAGGGTAATGTCTTCACCGGAGCCCCTGACAGGGCCTGCTTCAAAAACATTGCAGAAACATTCCTCCCTAGGCTTGGCGCAGGAGAGGCTTACAACAGTTATGCTTCTCCTCCTAGACTCGTAGAAGAGATCCTGGTTCGGAGGTTTTAACAGTATACTGTCCAAGATGCTTAGGGCTGATGCGTCGCAAGGCCTAACGCCCAGGAGAACAGCCTCTAAGCCTCGCACAGGCTCATTTAGAGCCCCCGTCCTAGCATCATGTTTGAAAACCACTTCCCTTTGCGGGAGGAAGAAACGTTTTGAGGAGAGCCTCGTGTTAGAGTAATCCCAGGAGGCTTCTCCGGCATGCTTAATAGTTTTAAATTCGAAGTAGCCGTCTGTCTCAACAGGCGCGATAACGTTTATATTTGAAACAAGCTGCTCGAGGAGACGTTTAAAACCATCTTCACTCAGGAATAGCATGCGGCTCAGTCTTCCCCACCCTCCTTAAAGACGAGTGGCGGAGGAGCCTCGCTAATGCTCCTACCCGGAGCATAGCCGTAGTTCTCCCTGAACCATTCGTTAAGCTCACGGTAGAGCTTGGTTAACGGGATTTCAACCGGGCAGGCTGATTCGCAGGCGCCGCACTCGACACAGCGCCCAGCCATGTGGAGAGCCCGGGTAAGGTGGAAAGTGAAAAGCTCCTGTGGAACCCTAAGCCTGTGAACCAGATCCGGCTTAAACCCTTCTATGGAGCACTCTGTGCAGTAGCAGAGGGGGCATACTTTGACGCACGCCATGCATTTCAAGCATTTTCTGAAAAGGCTCAGCCAGTCGGAATCATTCTCTCCGGCAAACGGGTTTTCAACCTGAGGAGCCTGCCCGCCTGGTTTCACAAGATAGTCTGCAACAGGTGAAACCCGTGTAACGCACCTCCTACAGTAGTCCGCCAAGCGCCTCTCAGCACTGGTTGACCCGTATTTAAACGGTTTGAAAACACCGTTGCACTCCACAGCTATCACAACGATGCTCCCCCTGTCAACCTGGTTCTCCTTCACAAGCTCCACGATGGTTCTTCCGTCGCAACCCTTGGCGACGATCCCGACCCTCCTGCTCCTTAGGCTCCTCAAGTATGTCGCAAGGTTAAACCAGCAGTCAGCGTTCCACACAAGCCTCTTAGCCTCCTCAGGCTTTAAGACGAAGCATGGCCTAACGCTTTTCCCGTAATACTCGTAGCCCACTACAAGCTCAACATCCTTCTTCTCGAGCAGTTTTCTAGCGATGCTTCTCAACTCTTCCTCAGTCCTGCTCAACCATACTCCCCCCTATGTTCAAGGGGCCCAGCCTCTCAACCTCCCCGAGTATTCTTGAAACCTCCCTGTAGAAGAGGCCCCCCTCGTTAGACGAGAGCCAGAGTATTCTCAGCCTATCCTCGTCAACCCCGATCGTCTTCAAAAGCCTCCTGAGAAGGCTTACCCTAGCCTCCGTAACCCTGCTGGGCGCAACCCTTCTAAGCTCGCTCGGCCTGCATGCTGTGACCAAGACGGCGTCAGCACCCTTCTCGAAAGCCTTTAGGATGAGGCTAGGGTTGATTACCGCGGAGCAGGGCACCCTGACTGTTAAAAAGTTAGGAGGATAGGTGAAGCCTTCGAAGCCAGCCTGGTCGACACCGGAGCTGGAGCACCAGCATGTGAACACTATTACCTTAGGCTTCCACGACAACCCCTAGTCCTCCAGCATCGCTGAAACCATTGGGGCAAGCTGCTCCAGACCCCAGTTGCCGAGGGTAATCGCCTCCTGCGGGCACGCTGCCAAGCATGACCCACACCCGTTGCAAACACTCTCGAGAACCCTGACCCTTTCCCCCTCCCTGACTATGGCACCGTATTCGCACGACGTTAAGCATCTCCCGCAGCCGGTGCACTTCTCCGAGGAAACCTGAGCGTACTCCGGGAGCCTGAGGCTGCTTCTCCTGAAGAGGCTTGTAACAAGCGCGGCTGCACCACTCCCCTCGACGGCGCTTTCAACAATATCCCTTGGACCGTGGCACGTGCCGGCGACAAATATCCCCCTTACCCTTGTTTCCAACGGCTTCACCTTGGCGTGAGCCTCCTCGATGAAACCATGCTTATCCACAGTGACGCCCAGCCTCTCAGCGAGCTCAAGCATCATCCTAGAAGGCTTGAAGCCGAGCGCTAGGACAACCATATCCACCTCCAGCTCGTCCCTCTTACCTGTTAAAGTATCCTCGTAGACTACGAGAAGACTCCCGTTTCCAGACCTCCTTATTTCAGACGGCCTTGACCTTATTAAGACAACACCGTCCTCCAGACACCTCCTGTATAGAAGATCCTCCCAGCCTTTCCCGAATGCTCTAAGCTCGTTGTAGAATATGAAGACCTTGGCCTCCCTATCGTGCTCAAGGATGAGCCTAGCCTCCTTCATGCTTGCAGCGCAACAATAGTATGAGCACTCCTCTATCCCGGCGCCGGACTCCCTCGACCCGACGCACTGTATGAAAGCCACTCTTTTAGCGGGCTTCCCATCCCTCTTAAGGAGAATTCCTCCAGTCGGGCCTGAGGCGCATATTATTCTTTCAAACTCCATGTTCGTAATGACGTTCTCATACTCCCCGTAGTGGTACTCGGGTTTAAGCCTAGGGTTGAAAAGGTCTGAGCCGACTGCGACAACTATGGCTCCAACGTTCAGCTCAACAGTCTTAGGCTCGTCCTCAAGGTTTATCGCAGCCCTGGTGCACGCCTTCATGCACAGGCCGCATTCAACACAGCAATCCATGTTTATCACGTATTTCAAGGGGACGGCTTGGGCGAAAGGACAGTATATTGCTTTAACAGGCTTAAGGTCAGCGTCATACTTGTTAGGCTGGTAGACGGGGCAGACGTTCACACACTCCCCACAGCCGTTACACTTATCCGGGTCCACATACGTCGGGTTAACCCTGACCCTGACCTTAAAATCCCCAACCCCACCCTTAACCCCGACAACCTCAGCATTAGGAATAATAGTGATGTTCCTGTTTCTCCCAGCCTCTGAGAGAAGCGGCCCTTGGATGCAGATGGAGCAGTCGAGGGTTGGGAAAGTCTTGTCGAGCTGAGCCATCATGCCCCCTATGCTGGGATCCTTCTCAACAAGGTAGACACGGTAGCCGGCGTCAGCAATGTCGAGAGCACACCTGACCCCCGCTATTCCTCCCCCTATGACTAGCGCCTCCCTAACAATTTTCAAACCCTCCACGCGTAGCGGCTCAGCGCGCAGAGCCCTCTGGACAGCCCCTTTCACCAGGCGGATTGCTTTCCAGGTTGCTTCCTCCCTGTTTCCGCAGGCCAGGGCGCACTGCTCCCTTATGTTTACAAACTCAATAAGACCCTTGAAGCCTGCGGAGCCTTTGAAAACAGCTTCAAGAATCCTGCTTGAACATGCTGCGGCAACAATCCTACATTCACCCTCCAGGCCAAGGTTTTCAAAAGCGTTCTTCTCGCAAAGCCTGTCGGAGACAAGAACCTTATCCACCAGAGGGTTGTCGGAGAAAAAACTTCTAAGCCTTTCGAAATCCATTTTCCCCAGCAGGGTCGAGTAGCAGGTGCATAGCAAGACTGCCACACGCCTCAACGCTTAACCACTCTCCTAAGCAGAGTCTCCGGGAACCCTATTTGAAGCGGGTCTGAGCCCAGTGAGAACGCTGAAAGCTGGGCGAGATGGAGAACAGGGATTCGGCTGACTGGGCTTAGTCTAAGCACGCAGTGCGAGCATGTTGCGACAATACAGTCTGCCCCAGCCTTCTCCGCCGAGCCCGCTTTCAACTCGGCCATTTCTCCACCAACCTTCTCGTCTGAAACAAACCCGCCGCAACAGTTGAGCTCACCATCGTAGGAAACAGGGAGGAACCCCAGTGTCTCGAGAACACTCTTAACCATCTTAGGGTTCTCAGGATTATCCAAGCCCCTGCCCCCCGGCCTTAGAAAACGGCAGCTGTGTTGAACCGCGCATCTTAAACCTTTAAAGCCGAGCCGAGGCTTCACCTCCCTCAGCCTCTCCAGCAGCAGCGTTTGGAAAGGCTTCACCTCAGGAGGCCTAAAACCCTTACTCTCGGCGAGAACCCTGAAAGCATCGCTAAGGCTTGCGAAACAGTCGTCGCAAGCGGTTACTACAGTGCTGTTTAGAAGCCTCATGTTCCTCTCGTTAAGCCTGAGCCAAGCCTCCCTGCTCAGGGAGAAGAACCATGAGGGGGCGCAGCATGACGCCTCAGGCTGTTCGCCGAACAAGACCCCTATCCTGCTTAGAGTCTCTTTAACAGCCTTCTCAACCTCAGGTTGAACAGTCCTTATAACGCAGCCCAGGTAAATGGTTAGACTCATTTGAAGCCGGCCTCCGACAGGATTCTCCGCACCTCGCTTAAACCCTGCCCGCTCAGCCCTGTTTCAGGCAGCCCCAGGAGCCTCCTTTTTTCACGAGACTCCGGCGTAAGCGGGAAGGCTAAACCCGTTTCCCTAACCTGCTCAACCGTCTTAAGGATGCTTACAGGAGCCTCACCCCCGTTCTCGTAGAGGACTGTTCTAAGAGCCATCATTATGCTGAAAGGGTTAACCGCCTGGGGGCATCTATCAGCGCACAGGGAGCATGTTGAGCAGAGCCACGGGTCCTGGTCTGGAAGCCTGTTGAACCTTGCTATTGAGCCAACCATCCTGCGCGGGTTAAAATCTTCACGAATAGGTTTAACAGGGCAGGCGGAGGTGCATGAGCCGCACTGCACGCATTTAAGAGGATTCCCCGCCCCCTTCTTCCTCAGAGTTTCAATCAAGCTTCCTTTTACCGTTTTCTAACTCGCTTCAAAGCCGGTTTTAAAGGTTTTTGAGAAGCATCAGCCTTTTCGAGGCCGCTCGTCTCAAAGCAGCTTAGCAATTTAAAAAAACCCGGCTTAATACGGGGCTTCAAATATGGTTGCGGCAATATGCCTGACGCCGCCTTCGCAGTCAACATTGTCTCCAGCCCTGTTGAAATAGTAGACTGCGAGAACCTTCCCGTCAGGGAGGAGCACGGCACGGGGATAACCCAGATCCGGGCTTCCCCCGTCGTCGCGTAGAACTATCTCCCTCCCCCAGGTTTCCCCGTAATCATCGCTTATTCTGGCGCGCACCCCGTAAGGCGGCACCCTGTAGCCGTACGTGCATAGCAGCCTCCCGTCTTTAAGAATGAGGAGCGACGCTGGAGCACCCCAGTCGTTAACCCTTGAGAGGAAACGCCAGGTTAAACCCTCGTCCTCAGAAACATATGTCTCAGTCCAGTGGAGCCTCCAGTCCGGCCATACTGCCCTAAGGGCGACGATAATCCTGCCATCCGGGAGAACAGCGGGATGAGGGCAAATCTTAGGAGGATAAGAATCCTCCGGCGCAACGTAGCTTAGGAAACGCCAGGTTACAGCACCGTCTATGCTCGCCAACACCATGGGTCTCCCCTCAGGACTCCTTCTTCCAGCCGCAGCCTCGTCGAAACGCGTCCCCTGGACAAACCATAGCAATGCCCCGTCTGAGCGAAGCACGTATGAGGGGCGTGCCTGAATGGTTTCAAACACAGGGTTGAAGAGAAGATGCGGGCCCTCCCATGAATACCCCTTGTCGCGCGTGACAAAGTACGCTGTTGGACCGGTCTCGTTGCCTAATGGTGTTTCAACCGTCAAAGCTGCACCCGGCTTCGAGAAATCCACGGGCCTAGGCTTCGGCAGAGGACTGTCAGCAGGATGATGGTGAAGGATCTTCGCGCGCAGCTCAGCCTTACTCTCCACGATCACCCTAAGGCTTTCAACGGGCCAAGTGTAGCCCCCGTCTCTCGAGCGAAGCACCACGAGCTGCCCACCGCCCAGCTGCACCCTCCCGTGTTCAACATCCCTGGGAGAACTGTATGCACACTTGTTACGGTTGAAACCTACAAGGATCTCTCCTCCAAAGTCCCATAGGCCCCCGTTGAAAGGCCACCCGGCGTACTCGTCACTCCTATAGTAGACCGTAACTTGTTCAGCCTCCTCTAGCCTAACCGCATACTCACGGCGACTCATACGGCAGTCTTCCCTCTGAGGAACCTTGAAAAGCAACAGGGCTATCCAGTATTAAGCTTATGCGATCGAGAAACGTTTGAAACCGGAAATCCGACACGGAATACGGAAATAAGAGTTAACCGTTTTTTCTAAGGGTTAAGGTTAATATATTGAGGAGGCTTTTCCATGAGTATGAGGCTTGGCCCGCTGGCCAGAAGGCTTGTCGACAAGATCCTTTTAGAGGAGAGGATTGTAGCGGGACTCATGTCTGGAACAAGCGCTGACGGTGTTGACGTAGTAGTCATAAGGATAAGGGGCTTTGGAAGAGACGTTAAGTATGAGGTTCTCCATAAGGAGACTGTCCCATACCCTGATGAGTTAAGGAAACACATACTGGATTCCGTCGAGCAAGGCTCAGTCCGAAACGTATGTCTCTTGAACCATCTTGTCGCTGAAGCGTTCTCCAGCGCGTTGAAGAGTTCTCTAGAGGGTTCAAGCATTTCCCTGAGTGAGGTCGATCTCATCGGGTCGCATGGACAGACACTGTATCATTTTCCAGAATACGCTTCCGTAGGAGGTTTTTCAAGCAGGTGTTCCCTACAATTGGGTTCTGTTCAAGTCATAGCTGAGAGAACCGGCTTAATAACTGTAGGGAACTTCAGGGTTAGAGATATTGCTGCCGGAGGCCAGGGAGCCCCCATAATAGCATATGTGGATTACTCTCTCCTTTCAGACCTAGCGAAAGCGAGGCTTGTGCAGAACATAGGGGGCATAGCCAACGTAACAGTGCTTCCTGAAAACCCTGAGATCGGAAACGTCTATGCTTTCGACACTGGTCCTGGAAACAGCCTGATAGATTTTACAGTGAGCATGCTTTATCCTGGACTGTCTTACGACGCTGGTGGCGAGATCGCTTCGAAAGGATCCTGTGATGAAGAAATTTTAAGAGAGCTTATGACCCACGAATATGTCGCTAAGCCTCCTCCAAAGACCACTGGAAGAGAGGTTTTCAGCAGTTTTTTCGCGAAGAAGATTATTGAGAAGGGGCTTGGCAAAGGCTTGTCTAAGGAGGATTTAGTCGCCACCGTAACAATGTTCACCGTGAAAAGCATTGTTAAAAACTACGACCTCTTCATACTGCCGAAAACTAGGGTTGAAGAGGTTATTGTCGGGGGAGGAGGAGTTGGAAACAAGACACTTATGAAGCATTTCGAAGAAGAGTTAAGGGAGAGAGGCTTGCGGATGCTTAAACACGAGGACATAGGGATCGACTCAAAGATTAAGGAGGCTCTGGGAATGGCAATACTGGCCCACACAACCTTAAGCGGAATCCCTAACAATATTCCTGGAGCAACGGGAGCGTCGAAAAGCGTAGTCATGGGAGAGATAGCGCTATAAGGAGGACACCAGCAGGTTGTGGAAAACAGGTCTAAACCTCATTATCTTCATGTTCTCCCTGCTCGGGTGAACCCTGTTGCTTAAAAGAACCGCGGCAACCCTCTGCTCAACATCTATGCATATCGATGTGCCTGTGAAACCCGTGTGGCAGAAAGCCCTCTCCTCTGTAAACAGGTCTCCGAAAGCCTGGGTAACAGTCTTCCTGTAAACCTGCCACCCTAGCCCGTAGCAGTACTCACCATCCGCCCAAGGCCTGAGCATCGTCAACGCAGTAGCCTTTTTAACAAGACGGCCACTACCCAAATATGCTTGAAGCAGCTCGTTCCCTATCAGTGCAACCTCCCTAGCTACCGAAAACAATCCCGCGTGGCCCGACACGCCTTCCAGCGCCCTAGCATTCTCATCGTGGACAACTCCCCTCAGAGGGAAGCTGGCCCCAGGGTCAATCTCGGTTGACGCAACCTGATTCTCTGAGAAACCATGGCTCAAAGGATTGTAAACGGTTTTCCTTAAGCCTAGAGGCTTTGCAACCAGTTTCTCGAAAAGACCATCTACCCTTTCGCCAGTAATTTTTTCTATTAATGCGGTAAGAACGATGTAACCGATGTCACTGTAGACAACCTTTGAGCCAGGAGGGCAGCTGATAAAGGATCTCACTGCCTCCTCGAAGAGCTCCATCCTACTTTTCTTCCCAAGCTTATAAAGCGGCACCCACGCTGGGAGACCGGCAGAGTGCGAGAGCAGCATCCATATTTCAGTCCTGCTTTTAAGCTCATCGTGCCCCGCGTCAGTCTTCGAGTATTCCGGCAGGACCTCTGAAACCTTCTGCTTCAAGTGTAGAAGACCCTCCTCCAGAAGCTTGGCGACAACGATCGAAGTGGCGAGAGGCTTAGTGAGGGAAGCAAGATCATAAATCGTCTCTACCGATGTTTCTCTTCTCTCAGGGACTGTTTCAGCGTATCCGAAAGCCTCCTCGTAGACAAGC
>FMJZ01000421.1_pt1 | contig 76013 bp, 50 predicted proteins | sample 1987881 | NCBI WGS metagenome assembly FMJZ01 (sample SAMEA4378227, study PRJEB15110) | soil metagenome | biome: soil; feature: Field; material: Soil | place: India | collected 2015-03-11 | depth 0 m
CCGCCAGTTCCAGCAGGCGCTCCGCTTTCTCCAGCATAGAGCCAAGACGCGTCTGAAAGACTAGCGTCGCCAGTTTCGGACGATAAGCCTCCAGGGGCTGTTTCAGGTCCTCGCGCACGAAGAAAGCCGCATCGGCAAAACGCGCCCCCAACACGTGTTCGTTTCCCTGGCGAACCAAGTCGTGGTCTCCCCCGCCGCCATTGCAAATTGCAATAAAACAAGGCAGGAGAGCAGCAGGTCGCCCATTCTTCTCGGACTTTGCCGCCTCCACGGGAAAATACCGCTGGTGCTTTTGCATAACTGCGATCAACACCTGGCGCGGCAGCGCAAGAAACTCGGGGGAAAACCGACCACGAATCGCCACCGGCTTCTCCACTAGATTGGCCACTTCATTCAGCACATCGTCATCCAGAACGACCTCCCCACCCAGCGCAGCCGCCTCCGCGCGCGCCTGCCGCACGATAGTATCCTTGCGCTCCACCTTATCAAGAATGACCCCTGCCTGACTCATCACCCGAAGATAGTCCGCTGCCGAATCGAGCGGTAGTTCCGGCGAACCGTCCGGGCGCAGGCCGCGCGTGCGGTTGCCAGCCACGACGCCTGCATATGCGAAGGGAATCTCCTGATCGCCAAGCATAGCCACAATCCAGCGAATCGGGCGCGGGAAAGCCACCCCACTGGCATTCCAGCGCATAGTCTTCTCGAAGCGAAGATCCGCAATCAGGTTCGGCAACGCCTCGTACAAGACTTCCCCCGCTGGGCGACCACCATGACGAATCAAAGCGACCACGTAACGGCCGCCATCCATTTCGCGCACCTGCAGGTGCGTCGCCTCCACACCCTTGCTACGAGCAAAGCCAAGCGCAGCCGGCGTTGGATTGCCCTGGGCATCGAAGGCGCGCTCCGCCGGCGGCCCCTTGACCACTTCCTGGCGCTCGGTTTGCATGGGCGACAGGGCATTCGCGAAGATCACGATGCGCCGCGGGGTAACATAGACCTTCACTTCGCCATGTTCCAGGCGAAGTTCTTCAAACCAAGATGGCAATCGCTCTTGTAATTGTGCCTGCGCCGCGTCCACATCAGCTGCCGGCAGTTCCTCAACGCCGATTTCCAACAAAAAGGGAGCCGGACCAGGTAAGGGAAGAAAAGACGGCGCGATGGGCTTCTTTGCCGCCGGCGCCGGCGCGCCCGCGCCGCGCAGGAGAGGGTAACCCCGTTCTTTCCGTTGCTCTAGATATAGCAGGGCCACGCGCCGTGCCAGGTCGCGCATCTGCCGGAAACAGGCCTGTCGCTCCGTCAGGCTGATCGCGCCACGTGTATCCAACGTATTGAAGGCATGAGACGCCTTCAGAACATAATCATGCGCGGGGAGAACCAGCCCGGCCGAAAGGCTGGCCTCGGCCTCCGCTAAGTACATCTCGTATAAACTCCGGGTCCTCCCCACATCGGCAGTCTCAAAATAATACTTGGAGTGCTCACATTCCTCATGACGACGTATCTCGCCATACGTGATCGCGCCATCCCATGGCTCATCCCAAATCGCGCTGGCGTTATTAAGCGCAATCAGGATGCGCTCCAGACCATAGGTCAACTCGACCGCCACAGGGTCAAGCGTCACGCCGCCGACCTGCTGAAAATAGGTAAACTGGGTGATTTCCTGCCCATCCAGCCAGACCTCCCAACCCAACCCCCAGGCCGCAATCGCCGGCTGCTCCCAATTATCCTCCACGAAGCGAATATCATGCCGCCGCGGGTCGATTCCCAACGCTTGAAGCGAGGCCAGGTAGAGTTCTTGTGGATTGCCCGGATCAGGCTTGATTATCACCTGATACTGGTAATGCAAATGCAGGCGATTGGGATTCTCTCCATAACGACCATCATCGGGACGGACCGAAGGCTCCACATAGGCCACCTTCCATGGTTCCGGCCCCAGAACACGCAGGAAAGTGGCTGGGTTCATCGTCCCAGCGCCCACCTGAGTGTAATAGGGCTGCCAGATGAGGCAACCCTGTTCCGCCCAAAATTGCTGGAGTTTGAGAACGATTTCCTGAAAGGATGTCTTTTTTTTCTTCATAAGCGCCGAGATTCCTGACGAAACCGATTCATAACATGCCTCAAGCGGCGAAGCAAGAAGGGCGCGTGCCCCAACCACCGACGTCCGCAAGATCGCCCCACCGCTCATCCTGCATGAACGCGGCGTAGGACGAATTATACACGAATATCCTACCGCCCAAAAACAGCAACCGAGCGATCAGGGAAGATCAAGGGCACCTCCAAGGAGGCGATTCGGCCTTCCCAAAGATAAGGAACTCACGCTATAATCTAGATATTTAGGATAAAAATTATACATTTCTATAAGGAGTTTATATGTTTGCATCCTTTCTCCTCGCTCTCCGCGAAGGCCTAGAGGTGGCCTTGATCCTCGGCCTTCTTTTGAGCGCCCTACGTCGGCTCGGACACGGCGCCATGGCAAAGTACGTCTGGCTTGGCGCGGGCAGTGCGTTGGCCGTCAGTGCAACCGGCGGGGGAACCTTGACCATCCTGGGAATCCGTTTGATGGGACAGGCCGAGGCCATCTTCGAGGGCTTGACCATGCTCATCGCGGCCGCAGTCCTGACATGGGCGATTCTCTGGATGCAGCAGCATGGGAAAAGGTTACAGGAATACCTTGCGGCGCAAATCCCACACGCCGCTAAAGCGGGGAAAACGGCGCTTTTCCTCCTGGCGTTCGTCGTCGCAGGGCGTGAAGGGTTGGAACTGGCGCTGTTCCTCACCGCGGCGATAGTTAGCACAGGGGACAGCGGAGGCGTGCTTGGTGGAGCAGTCACAGGGTTGGGAGCAGCGGCTTTGATTGGTTGGGGTCTATACACTTCCACCGTCCGCCTGAATCTACGGGCCTTCTTCCTGGCTACCAGCATTTTGCTTCTCCTCTTTGCTGCAGGCCTGACGGCGCATGGCGTTCATGAACTCATCGAGGCCGGTTGGATACCACCCTTACAGGAATCGGTGTGGAACGTGAATCACATCATAGACGAGAATTCGCCAGCCGGACAGCTACTCAAGACTCTTTTTGGCTACAATGGCAACCCTGCTCTCAGCGAGGTACTTGCCTACTGGCTTTACCTGACGGCTACAGGGCTTGGGATGTACAAGATTCGCAAGGGAGCCCAAGACCTTGGTTACCGTCAGGCATAATTATCCTGACCATCCTTGAGCAAAAGCCTTGCCCCTCCCCAAACCAAGCAAGCCGGCTCCCACACGGCAGCCGGCTTGTTTTCTCCATCTTGTCTGGCTTACTCTTCAGTCGGCTCGCGAGACGAGGAGCAGGAAGACAGGGGAAAGAACCAGGCGCTTCGACCGATAACGCCTTACTTGAGGGGCTTCGTGACCACCAGATTGTCGAAGAAGATTTCTACGCCACCTTCCTCGAAGGACCCTGCCATCAGGCCAACATCGCCTCCCTCGGTAAAGGTATCGTCTGTCACCCGGGCGACCGTGCGTCCATTGATAACCAACTTGAGGGTGTTCCCCACGCATTCTGACCGAATACGATTGACCTCGTTCAAGCCACCTTTGACGCCATCCGTAAACTGCATCTGGTCAGAAGACAGGAACGAGGACTCGCCGTTTTCGTATTTGCCAATGACCTGGTAACCGTCGCTGCTGATCCAAAAGAAATAGAAGTTGGCTAGGTCCTGCGCGCGACAAATGACGCCATAATTGTTATCTTCCGGCCCCGCGCGGCGAGATGCAGAAACCTCTACAATGACATCCGCAGGCAGAGATTGTTCGGCCAAAACCCACAAGTTCTTGTCGGCCTCCAAAACCTTCATGACATAGCCGCCATCGGCATAATAGGTCGTATCATCGTTTGGCCAGCCGCTGTTGACGTCCGAGAAATCGTCTTGAAACAGGGGTTTATTGCCATCCGTAGCCACGCCACAGGCCAACACAGCCAGCGCCAGAACAGCCACTGCAAATCCTATTTTCTTCATCGGTTCCTCCTGAATCACAATTTAGGTGGGTAAAGTATACCCGATTCCTCAAGAGAGGGCAATGAAACTGTTTCACCGGTGGGCACGCAAGAGGTATCGGGATGGTTCGATAGACCATCGAGTTGTCCACAAATTTTTGCGCGCACGCCCTTCATTTCGCCGTCGAGGAAGACGAACGCCTTCTTCCGGGAATCAGCAAAGAAAACATACTTCCCTTACCCACCTGACTTTCCACCCACACGCGCCCTCCGTGACGTTCGGCGATGGCGCGGACAATCGCCAAGCCCAAGCCGCTACCGCTCTGTTTGCGCGCCTCGCGGCTTGTGCCGCGAAAGAATCGTTCGAACAAACGTGGAAGGTCGGCAGGCGGGATGCCAATGCCGGTATCTTGCACCTCGAACAACACTCCCTCGTCTTTGGGTCGGGCGCGCAGGGTCACTTGTCCCCCTTCCGGCGTGTACTTGATGGCATTTTCTACCAGATTATAGAGCGCCTGCTGCAACAGAGCGCGATCCGCCTCCAGCGTTTCTGGCAAGTCACGCGCGACATCAAGGCCTAGCGTGATTCGCTTATGCGAAGCCTGCAGCTTCAACGCGCCGATGACGCCATCCAGCACCTCCACCAGCGGCGTTGCCTCGATCATCAAGCCAACGCCGGCGTCAATCCGTCCCAGGTCGAGAAGATTATGCACCAGACGCGCCATACTTTCCACCCCCTGCACAATTTTGGACAGATAACCCTTCTGCTGTTCGTTGAGCGCGCCGACCGTTTCCAGCATAGTCGCGTAACCGCGAATCAGGGTCAACGGCGAACGTAGATCATGACTCACGCTGGCGACGAAATCCGATTTAAGCGCATCGAGTTCTTTAAAGTGCGTAATGTCACGCAAGACGCATACCCGGCCAACCAGGCGTTGATTGGCTACCACCGAGGTCGCCGTAGCAAAATACACCTTCCCATCCGGCATAGGCACCTCTGCGGAACGCTCCTCTCCGCCGGCAGTTTGCAATAAATCCAGCAGCTCCTTACGATTCAACAAGCGTTCAGTAGGTTGGCCTTCGGCTTGGCCCAATCCCAACGCCTGACGCGCCGCCGGGTTAGCTAACAAAAGGCGATTTTGCTGATCGGTGACCAACACCGGCTCCGGAGTCGAGGCCAAGATCGCCGCCAGGCGCTGACGTCCCACCTCCGCCGAGCGGAAAAGGCGCGCGTTGGTCGCCGCCAGAGCCGCATAACCGGCCAAAGTGGAAAGGAAGCGCCCATCCTCCGCCGAAAACGCACGCGGCTGCTCATAGGCCACCCAGAGCGCACCATAGAAACGATTCTCTTGGCGGACCGCCACCGCCGCCAGCGCCGCCGGACGCGGCAAGGTAGCCGGCAAATCCAGGCCGGGCGTTCGTGTCAGGTTGGCCAACAGGATCGGCCGTTCCTGTTTCTGCACCCATTCGAGGATAGGAGCATCCAGATAAGCATACGATTCTCCGGCCGGACCAAATGAGAAGACCTGCGGCTTCTCCTCGTGAAAGCCCGGCACTGGCGCAAAAATCGCCCGCGCCATACTTGCCCCATGCGCGCACAAGGCCTCCAGGATCGGCCGAATCGCGTCTTCCAGTTCCAGGCTCGAAGCGACTTCCTGACTGACGCGCAGGAGTTGATTCAATTCCCCCAATCGGGCGCGCAAACTCACCCGCATCTGCTCGAACGCCTCGCTCAATTGGCCCACCTCGTCCACGCCGGCGGGAGGCAAGGGATGGTCGAGCTGCCCCTGGGCGATCCGTCCTGCCTCACGCGCCAGGTTGCGCAGCGAAGCAGTGACCGCGCGCAAACCAAATCGTAGCGCAAGGAACGCCAGTGCTCCTAAGGCCAGAGTCGTCCCCACCAACGGCGCGGCGATTTGCAACGCCAATTGCTGCGCTTGTTGCGCCGGCGCCGCCAGTACAATGCCCCATCCGGTACCGGCGACCGGCTGGTAATATACATAGCTACGCGTGCCATCCGGCGCCGGCGCGTCATAAAACAATGCCTGTCCGCCTCGTTGTCCAGCATAGACCGTCATGAGTTGCGCCGGATCTGGATGATACAGGATACGCCCTTGCTCGTCGAGGAGAATCCCATAGCCGCCGCTCTCCGCCATGCGTTCTAACGATTTAATCAGAGGAGCAGTGAGCGGATTCAACGCCAAATTACAGCGACCGATCAGCAGTCGTTGTGGCTGCCCGGCAGAGTCGCCGATTGTCGCCAGAAAGGTCACCCCTCCTGCCCGACCACCGACCGACGGGCCAATCGTATACACCTGGCGCGCCGCGCCGCCGAAGGCATACGGGACGCCCGCCGCCTCCTCGGCTGTCAACGTTAACCTGTCCGTCGGCGGATAGACGGCCAGAAGAGTGCTGTTCACATCCACAACGAGGAGTTGGTCGAAGAACGGCGCAAGGCGAATCTGTTCGCTCAGCGCGCGTTGCAATGCCTCCCCTTGCGCAGTCAGCAAGCGCGAATCGGTCAAGAGCTGGCCGACAAGATTCTGACCAGTTTCTAGAAAGAAAGGGACGTTTTCCGCGTTCGCTCGCGCCTCAGTCTCCAATCGTTGGCGCAGCATCTGACGCGCGGCGCCAACCGCCGCCAGCCAGTTCCCCACCAGCAAAGCCAGCAAGAGAAGGAACGTCAACGCTCCACTGCCGATCAAGAAGCGCGTTTGCAAACTTCTCTCCGCAGGCGACGGCTGTAACGGCAAAGCGACTCCCCACCCATGCGGCAACGCCAGAGCAATGACTTGGGCGCAGGCCGCGCCCAGAATCAACTCCACAGACTCGGCCAGCACAAAGGAGGGCAAATTGGTAAAGGCATAATCCAGACGCGCCGCCAGCGAACCGCCGACCGAAGCCAACGCGCCGACAAAGAAAAGCCCAAGATACACCGGGATCGCGCTCAGGCCGGCTACCAGCGGCTGGCGCAACAGACGATAGCATGCCGTGCGATAACGCTGACGAACCGCGACGCTGAAGCACACGGCAAGAAACGCCGGCTCGAACGCCGTGAATAGGTTGTGTGTATCCCAAAGCGCGCGCGTCAGACCGCCCACTACCGCAACGCTGAGCGCGCTCACCGGTCCCAGAAAGCCGCCGGCCAGCATCCAGGGCAAGGCAGCAAAAAACAGCAATGCCGCCCCTCGCGGCGCAATCGGCAGGCCCGGCACAGGCAACGCCGCGCCCGCCGGCAACCGCAAACCAAAAAAGAGATTCGCCAGGAACGCCCCTGCCAAGAAAAGGAAAAACCAGCTGCTGCGCTCACGCAAGGGTCGTTGATATCCCCGCCAGCGATACGTCACCAACCCCAGAATGCCGCCCATGATCAGCCAGACCACCCAGCCCGCTGCGGAGGGAGGCGGATCTAGATAAGGCGGGGCCGTAAGGAGCGTCAGAAGGACGGTCATGGAGCTTGATTCAATTTCAAAGCCATTCAATTGTCTCTTGCGTAGCCTTCGAGAGGTCAGCAAAGACGCCGCGGCGCTCGGGGGGGAGGAGAGCCGCCAACTGATACATGGCCTCCACCGTCATTTGCGTCAATTGCCGCCGATCGGCGCGCTCGCCTACCTTGAAACGAAACGGTCGGCCAAAGCGCACAGAGATTCCACCCTGACGCCAGCGCCGGCTGAACGGCAGCGCGGGATAGCCGGGCGTGCCGTCAATGGCAGTCGGCACGAGCGGCGCGCCGCTGCGAACAGCCAGGTACGCCATGCCGTCCTTGGGATGAAGCAGACTTGGCCGCCGCGTCCCTTCGGGCGCAATCCAGAGAATCTCGCCAGCCTGCAATACAGCCAAGCAGGCGCGCAACGCCTGGCGGTCCACTTCACCGCGTCGCACCGGAATCACGTTCCACAAGCGAGGAAACAGGCCGATCACCGGGTAATGAAACGCCTCGATCTTCGCTAACGGCACAATGTTGCGCGGGAGAACGTGAATCACGATCACCGGGTCGATCATGGCCAGATGGTTGCTATACAGAATCGCAGGCCCGCTGGAAGGAACGTATTCCTGTCCCTCGACGTGCTTGATGCGCACCATCAAACCGGCAGCAATGCGGATCGCGGCGCGCAGAATGCGGCGTATCGGCTCATAGCGCGCATGGACATAGGAAGAGACGCTCGTCGCCACTCTCCCCCTTATGGCCGCGATTCGCCCTGTGTGTTCTTGCTTCTCCTCGTCCGTCGTCATCGGCATAGCTCCAAGACCCGTTGAAACACTTCCTCCGCGTTCAGACCATCGGAGACGATAATCACTGCGTCTTCCGCCGGCCGAAGCGGAGCGACGGCGCGCGTGGAATCGATCCGGTCGCGCTCGCGAACGTTGGCCAAAATGTCCTCATACGCCGCTTGACCGCCCAATTCTAGGATTTCTTTATAGCGTCTGCGGGCGCGTTCTTCCGGCGAGGCATCCAGATAAATTTTCAGGTCGGCTTCCGGCAAGACGACCGTGCCCACATCGCGTCCGACCATGACAACCCGTCCACGCAGACCAATGCGGCGTTGTTGCGCGGTCAGCGCGCAGCGCACGCCGGGATAAGCCGAAACGGGCGAGACGTTAGCGTCCACCTCATGACGACGCGTGTCCCAGGTCACATCTACGCCATCGGCGAGCACATCGCAGGCGCGGCCATCCGCCTGCGACGGCGGACGAACATCGATGATCGTATGCTCGGCGATCGCCGTCACAGCAACCTCATCGTCAATCGGGACGCCGCGCGCCAGCGCCAGCCAGGTTACCGCGCGATACATCACGCCCGTATCGAAAAAGAGGTACCCCAGTGCTTCCGACAGGCGTTTGCCCAACGTTGTCTTGCCCGAAGCAGCCGGGCCATCAATCGCGATAATGCTCGGCGTTGCCATTCTCTTGCTCCATAAACGTTAAATCTGGACGCACCCACAAGATGATGGTTTCACTCTCTTGCGGCATCGTGCGAAACAATCCCCAGCGCAGCCAGTCGAGAACTGAGGCAACCTCCCAGCGAGGCGTCTGCCGCCAAAGGAAATCCTGGCCGCGATAGCCATCTTCCTGCGGCGCAAGGGACGCTTCCGGCGTAAGAATCGCGTCTATCCGATCGCCGACGTTGACCGCTTGGAGGACTTCTACTTCGTAATCGCGCAACAGCCATCGCAACGCGGCCGAATCCAGCTCGGCGATGCGTAGCGACAGTCTGGCAGCATGCCCCCTGCTCCAGTTCGAAACCTGAGCGATCGTGAGACGCAACAGATCAGCCTGCGCGATGGTCGGCGATGGCTGCCAGAGCGAGACGGTTGGCGGGTGACGCAGGCCGGTCGCACTTGTTCCCGCGCCAAGCGCAGCAAGGTACAGCGCCGCCAAAAGCCCCCACAGGCCACCGCGCTGCGCCGTCCGGCCATCCCAGCCAAACCCAACCATCACCAGAGTCACGATCAGGAAAACCAGGACGCCTATCGCCATTGGCAAAGCAGGCTGTTGGAACAAACCACCGTCCACCCAACCGCTCACGGTCATAGGGGCCAACAGGAACCAGGTTAACATCAAGAACATTAGGGTAACGACAGCCACAAGCAGCACAGCACGCCTGTCTACATCCTCCCAACGCAAATGGCGATCTATTTCCGGCGCCGCCAAAATCCAAAGCGGCACGATCGTCCAGAGCAGGTCGCCGACCTGCCGACCGGGGTAAAGCAAGGTCAGCGCGAAAGCAATGAGCGCCCAGAGAGCCAAAGAGATGGTCCCCTGGTCTTTCCTGACGAAACCGCGCACAGCCGCGATCAAGCCAAAGAGCAGCGGCAAGGCCTCGTCAGCGAGCAACGCCAGCACCGGCTGCCAGGCTGACACGTCGGAAGGCGTCCACCAGCCGCGCAAGAACTCCGGAAGCGCGCCTGCGGCAGCTCCCAACGCGTGCGGGAAGAAACCGAACGACGTTCCTAGAAACAAGAGCACTCCTAACGTCCAGGGCCAGGCCGCGCGCAAAGACAACCGAGGCGGAACGAAACGCCCGCGCGGCGCGTCCTCGGCTTCTGCCGCGCCCGACGCCGCCCGGAACCGCCAGACGTACACCAGGCCCGCCGCCATCAGAGTCAACGCGCCGAACCAGACCGATGGTCCAGCAAGAAGCGCCAACCCCGCGCAAGCCCCTCCCAAAGCATAACGCCGCTGACGCCAAAGCGCCACCGTCAACGTCAGGAACGTTACCGCCAGCATCGGCCCACCTGCCAAACGCGAAAGGGCCCATAGAGCAGGATCCATGGTCAAGCCGAGGGTCAGAATCAACGCCGCCCGATCCCCAATCTGGCCCCGTAACAACCAGGGGACGAGCAGGAGTAGCACGCCGACTAGAGCCGGCCAGAAACGAGCCGCGAAATTGCTCGCCCCAAAGACGAAGAACAACAAAGCTGCCGGCACATGGTAGGCTGTCTGCGAGCCGAGCAACGGACGCTCACCGCGCGCCAGCCCCAGTGCCTGCAACGCCCAGGTCGCCTCGTAATCCGAGAGTGGGACGTCCCCCAAGCGGAACAGGCGCAGGAAAAACGCCAGCACTAGAATGGAAACATAGAAAAGCACAAAACGACGCGAGAACATGATTTTCCGCTACCTCTAATATTCCCGAATTCGCCGGCGCGGAACGCGCTCGCGAATAAGCGCAGGCGTCTTGCCGGCTATCCACGCAGCTTCCTCCATTGTGACGAGTTTGGGGTTCGTCACCATTGCTACGACTATCAAACCCTATCCCCCATTATAACAAAGAGGTGCGGCGTCACGGCACCTCATAGATGACAGCCTCCCCCTGACGAAAAACAGGGGTAAGCCTGCGCTGGAACTTGCTCTCATTCACCTTGTACGCCGCACGCTCGACGGGGCCAATGCAAATATAGCGGATGTTGTACTTGCGGATGATCGCTAGCGCCTCCTCCCACAAACCGGTCTCGTACAGGGTGCGCACATCGTAGAAACGCTGGTCCTTATCCAAAAAAGTGTCGCCACGCCATTGCTCCTCATGTCCAACCCAACCTAAGGCGGTCGGGAGGCCCGTGTAAGCCGAGAGTCGGGCGTAAGAGTCTTGATATGAACCACCGACTGCCTCAACCAGTACGCCATCGGGGGCCGTACGCAGCCAGCGAATCATGGCGGCGACACCCGGATCCGCCCACTCCAGATAGAGTCCGCCATCCAACGTCCAAGTATATCGCAACGGTCGCCAGTCACCGCTCGAACGAGCCGTTCGCCACGCCTCGCGGAAATGACGCCACTGGAAATTAGCCGTTTTCGTCGGAAAAGCCAAGGCAGGATATACCAACGCCATGAGCATCAGAATAGCCCATGCTGTGCTGTACAACCCTTTCCAGAATCCGCGCAGAGAGGTCAGCACCTCCGCCGAGCCAAAGGCTGCCGCCATGCTCCAAAGCATCCAGGCCTGGAAATAAAATTTGAAAACGGTGTTCATGCGATTGCCGAATACATCGCGCAGATAGAAGAACTCCACCCCCAGCACCAGCAACCCGCCAATCAGCGCCAGGAGCAGGACAAACGGGCGAGGAGAGGATAACAAAGGCGGCACAGGAGCGCGTGTCTCTTCAGAAGACGCGCGCGAGAGAATACCAGTATCCTCTTTCTCCTCCCGCTCCTTCGCCCGGGGCGGCAAGAGCAGGGCAAACACAAAAAACAGGAAAAGGGTCAGCGTCAACCAGCCACCAAACGCCTCCAGCCGGCGAAAGGTAGCCGCCAGGAAGAGCTGCCTCACTGTAGCAAGCCCCTGCTCTTGCAGGAAAGCCTGCCCCATAGAAGGAAGCAGTCGAGCAATCACCAGACCCAGCAACCAGGAAAGGCCCCAAAGCAAGACAACCAGCATAAAGGCAAGCCCAAGCGCTTCTCCCCAGCGGACTGTGCGCTTCTCTCGCCGCCCCAGGTAAATGAAGTAAGCAAAGAGCGGTAAAAAGAGCGAGGCAAACATGAGCCAGAGTTGCGCGCCCCTCGTCGGGTAAATCAGGTTCGGTAAAAGGCCACCCAGTTGCGAGGAGAATCCCACATAGAAAGGCAAGTACAAGAGGATGGCCGCCAGGAGAAGAGGGAAGGCTAGAATCAGCGTTTCTTCCAGGCGTTTCCATGCCCATCCGGCCTCGTTCACACGTCGCAGCGCGAATGCCCCAAGCGTCAAGGCAGCATAAGGCAAGATATCCCACGTATTCAGGAAAGAAAGGCTGCCTAGAATGAGCGATAGAACGACCAAGCCTTCCCAGGCAAGCGGTATCGGTACGTCCAGGAGAGTCGTCCGCCCCCGCCAGCCACCCAAAAACAGGTTCAAGGCCAGGCCGATGGCCAACAGGGCAAATGGCATGGCGAGTACATGTGGGTGCAGGTCGGCGAGGACGAAGGAGAAAGCAGGGAATTCATTAATGACCTCTTTGAAGTTCCCGGCCAGGTCGTAGTCCGTCACGACGCGCGAGGCGCGCCACCACCACAGGTAGCGTTGGGGAATCCAGCCCAGGGGTCGAACAGGCGGTTCGCTCAACTCTTTGAGGCCCAACCAGGGCCAGAACCAGGAAGTCGCGCGGCCATCCGGCTCAAAACGCCAGAAGACGCCGCGCCGATGCAAGACCTCAAGAAAACCCTCTAGATTGGAGACAAAGAGCAGGAACAAGGGGCCAAGTAAGGAGAGCCAAAAGAGCGCATGCGGACGTCCTTGTATGCCTTGCGCGCGCGCTTTCTCTCCCACTCCGTCCCTTGCCACGGAGAGCAAGTTATAGACCACGCCGCTTGCGCCAAGTGCGCTCAAGGCAAAGACGAGAACGGTCATCAAGTTGTGTGCCACGGCGCCTGTAACGCCGCTCACCTTGGCGAACATCGCGGCCATGACATAACCAAAGTAATAGTATGAAATTGCATAGCCGGAAAGCCAAGGATCGCGCGGCGGGAAAGTCGGTGAGCGCAAGATGCCGTTGATAAACGCCAACTCCATCGGCTTTTCGGTGCCTACTAATGCCGGATCGGAGGCGCGCACTATTGCCATAAAAGCAAATGCGAGGAAAAAAAGCAATTCAAAAGCGAGCGCCAAGCGAGCATTCGTCCGCAACCAGGCAAACCACGATTGCTCCCTATTCGCGTGCGCCTCAGACGCGCCGAATCGCGCCCTGCCCTCGACTGTCCAGAACGCCCAGCCAGAAAGCGCCAGGACGATCAGCAACGCCAAAACAAGACCACCGGCGTCATTTTGCACGATTCCCAGCGATGCCAAGATCCAGAACAGGTAGGCCCACAGGAGCAGCCCCAATGTGCGCGCCAGGGTATAGCCACGATCGGGCAAAGCAGAGAAAAGGCGATACGCCAGCGGCAACACAAGCCAGCCGAGGAAGGTGATCGTGAGGTACCAGGAGAGGAAGGGGAGCATACTGAGAAACCAATCAGGGTATAACTTCGTAGATAACCGTCTCGCCGTCGCGATAGACCTCGCGCCAATAGACGCCATTGTACGCTTCAAACTTGGTCAGGCCCTCGCCGGCATGTTTGGCGCGCTCCAGTTGGCCAACAAGGATATACCGCGCGCGATACTTCTGCAGAAAATCAAGCGCCTGTTGGACATCGGTTGTGGCATAGAAATGATTGACCTCACCGCCGCGCGCGATAACCTCCTGCGAGTACATGCGCTGCTGCAACTGATGCCACTCCCAGCCTACCACATTCGGCAGACCCGTATAAATCGAAAAACGCGAGAACCAGGCGTACTGAATGCCGGCCGGCGCGGCCTCGATAATCACCGGCGAACCCTGGACATTGTCCTGCAACCAGCGGATGGCGCGATAGTCTTGGCTCAAGTCCATCCGAACGCCATACTCATCCCTCTCGACGTACTGCATGTAATGCATGGCGTCCAACGTACGCGGCGCTTCCGGGTTCCAGCGAAACCTGATGCGATCCACGCTGCCAACCGGCAGATAGAGAACGGCGCAGAGGAAAAGCACAGTGAAGACCGCCGCCCAGCCCACGCTCCACGAGAACCTCCAACGCGGGATTCCGTCCATCATCAGCCAGAGGAACGCCGCCGCCGCGCTCAGCGACAACATAACCCATGCCTGCAAGTAGAATTTGAAGAGCGTGTTCATGCGTCCGATATCACCCTGCAAAACAAACAATTCCACCGCAAGTGTGATGGCCAGCGCCGTCCCAATCAAGAACAAGACCGCGCGTTTTGTGCAGGGCACGCCAGGACGCACAAGCAACACGCCCGCCCAGACCATAAGAGGCAGCGCCATCCAAGCAATCCAGACCTTCATCACGAGCAGAGTCGCGATCGCTACGAGCAAGGCCAACACGGCCATCCGAATCAAAGAACGATAGGGGTACAATTTCCGCAGTGCAGAAAGCGGCGTCTGCGCCATCCACTGACGCGTCTCCCAGGCCAACCAGGAAACAACGACGAACAAGAAGAGGCCCCAATGTGTAAAGTATTCCGAAGTGCGAGTCGTGTACTCGCTCCACCGGTTGAGCGAGGTATAGGCCTGACCAAACCAGTGATGGAAAGGCTGATAGAAAAGAACGGCAAGAGCGGCCAGAGCCGCCGCGCCCAGAACGGCGATACCAAGGCGCGCCAGCCATACCGGCAAAGCAACAGGAAACGTTTGCTCCTTCAGCCCGCGCCAGAGACTCCAGCCCATCGCCAGGCATCCCAGGGCCAGATAAGGATAGAAATCCCAGGTGTTAGTGGGCTTCAGGACGCCGATCGTCAGCGCGCCAAACGGCAAGACCAGATACCAGGAACGTCGCAAGCAGTCTCGATCCTGAAACGCCAGCATGGTCGAAAGAGCCCAGGCCAGCGCCAAGACGGTCAGCGGCAACGACATCATATGAGCGTGCAAGTCACTATGAATAAACGTAAAGAGCGGGAATTCCGTAATGCCATGCGTCTCGGTGGTCGAAATGACGCGACTCGGCGTATAGTACCACTCGCCACCGCCAAAGCCGAGAGAAGCCCCACTCAGGGCTTTCACCAAACCTCTCGCCACCCAGAAAACTCGCTGGAACAGATCACCCTGCGGGGCATGCAAGGAGGGATTCAGCGCGCAGTTATGCTGGTCAGCCGCGCCTGCTCCCAAGCACATCACGCCGCGCAGGAACATCCGTCCCAGACCCAGATTACCGACCAACAGCAACGCGGTCATGGCGAGAAGGCCTCCATAGAGCGCGCGCCGACTCGGCAAGCTACCCCACGTCCATCTCTCCTCCGCCTGCTTGCCAGCCAGATTCCAGCCCACGGCGAACGCTCCCAACGCCAAGCAGGCGAACAAAGTAGGCAAGATGAAGTTGAAGGCAATCGAAGGGACAATCCCAAGAAATTTAACCGGCGTGCCGACAATAACGTAGCCGTAGTAGTAATAGTTGATATAACCACCAGCGTACCAGGGATCGTAAGGCGGAAACGTCGTGCTCCGCAAAATCGCATTGAAGTAAGCGAACTCCATAGGCCGTTCGCCGCCATGCGCCGGATCCCACAGGTCGGGATTGCCCAACCGAATCAGCAAATCCAGCAGGAAGAAGCCCAAGAACAGGGCCTCGACCAGCAAGAAGTAGCGCCAGCGTTCGCGCCACTCCCGCTTGAGCTCGGCGCGTTGAGTGTATCCCATGCCCAGACCCCAGGAAACCAGGAGAAGCAACATCAGACCGATCGTCAACCGGCTATAAGGGACGCCGAACGAGCCGGCCATCCAGGCCAACCAAGCCCAGAGGAGCAGACCGGCCGTGCGCGCCAGCGGGTACCCGCCATCGCGCAATCCCGGCAGGGCGCGGCGCAGGATGGGATAAGTCGCCAAACCAACCACGAAGATGAGCAGATACCAGAGCGCCAGCCCTAGAACAGGGTAACGATTCGGCAGCCAGGCGTAGTTAAACAGCTCCGACCAGGTCCCGCCCGCTTGCTGCACTTCTAACCTTTCCGGCGGCAGGAGCAGAGACTTCGGCGGACGGTAACGGTTGAACTCCTTGGGCAAAATACGCATCGCCCGGCTCAAATCCACCGAGGAGAGCGCCGCCTGCACCTGCGCTGGATCGTAATCGGGTCGCTTTTGGAAAATCAACACCTTCGGATGATCGTAGAACGTAAACGCCTCTTCAGCAGATTGGTCGTTGATGACCAACGAACCCAGACGCGGGTAGTTCTCGAAGGTTGCAACCAAATCGAAGCCGAGCCGGCCCTTGAACATCCCCACTTTGGCCACTCGATAACACCAGATGATATCTTTTTCCGGCGGGCAGCCGATGAGCTCACGATAGTACACTGTTGTGAGCGGGTAACGCTCTGGCAAACGGGTGATTTGCGCGTACTGATGGTTTGTCGGGATGAGAATGAAATCCGATTGATTGAGCGTTTCGAGGAAACGCGCCAATTTATCGGCGTTATCGTCCCAATAGACCTGCAAGTTCAGGTCGCCGTGATAAATACCGTCGAACGGCACATAGCCGGGGACAGGAAACGGCAGGCCATAGTCGTAATCCGTTTCGTTCGCAAAGGTAGCGCCGCTCAGCCCCAGCGCGCCGCCGCTTATCTCCAGGCGCAGGATATACATGCGCCCTTTGACCAAAGGCAAAGAAGGGGACAAAGAGACGGTAAATGCTTCTCCACGCGGGTCGCTTCGTGGGGCGAAGTTCGCACGTAAGGTTCCTTGCGCGCGAGGAGAATGGAGGGCAACCTCTGGTGTGGACACAAGGGCAACAGTAAGCGTCTGTTCGCCGGCGCCGCTGTAATCCACAGCGTGAGGCAGGAAAATTTCCGCAAGCGCCCCATCCGCCTGTGCGAGAAAGCCCACCTCATAGGGCGAGTCGGGGCGAATCAACGTCTCGCGTGGGAAGGGCAACGGTTGTTGATAGGTTTCACCATCGGCTGTACGAATGCGCACATTGATTGGCCCGGGAATGTTCTGGTACAACCAGTAGGAAGCGGCCATACGTGGCTCGGGGCGAGTGTATATATTGGCAAAGGCAAACGCCCAGGCCGCCGTCAGAACCAAAACCGATCCACCGACCGATACCGCCGCCAGGCGTCGCAGCCAGGATGCGGGCGGCGCCCCCCACAAGCGGAAGACCGCCCAGGCCGCCATCATGCACAGGAAGGGGTAGATGGGCAACTGGTAACGCATCGTGGCATTGAATTGCATGGATTGCCAGGCAAAGTAAAGCGCCGTCCAGGCCCAGAGCAAAACGTGTTGCTGCCATTCGCCTTTGAGCATACGCCAACCCATCCACAGGAAGCCGGCCCAGGCAAGAATGCCGAGCGGCAATCCCAACCCCCAGACGGTCAGGTTTTGGAACGAGTACAGGCGTGAACGACGCGCCCATTGCAGATTCCACGGCATATCCGCTTCGCCGCTGGCCTGCGCGCGCAGTTCCTCTAGATTCTTCAACCAGGCCGGGTTGAGTTTCAGATCGAAGAAACTCGGGCCACTGAACGCGTATGGTTGAAAGACGCGAAACGAAAAGAACGCCGCCAACGCGCCGATAACTAGAAAGACGAAAGTTCGAGCGAGGAAATCCTCAAACGTTCGTGGGCGCAAAACTCCCTCTTCACCGCCGTCTGCCGTCCTTTCGCTTTTGCCATAGCGCAGGGCAAGCGCGGCCGGCAGCAAGATCGCCATCACGACGGCGTTGATTTTCGAGGCCGCCGCCATCCCCAGCGCCAGACCAAAGAACAGGCTATGCCAGGTCAGCGGACAGCGAATCAACCACTGCAGGTAGCGAAACGCTGGGAGGGAATGACCCGCGCCTTTTTCTTCCCCTGGCAGCAATGAAGAATCGCCGCTCCACGTCTCCTGCCATCTTCCCGCAGCAATCTGCACAGCAGCGTACATGGTCAAGGTCATGAAAAAGAGAACGAAACTATCGGTGGTGTAGAAATGCGCCTGCTGAATCTGCATGACAGCCAAGGCAGAAAACATCGCCGCCAGCAACGCGATCTTAGAGCCGTAGATACGGCGGACAATGAGATAGAGCAGCAACACCGTGCCGACATCGATCGCCGCCGCCACCTGCCGGCCGAATAATTTAACGTTCATGCCCTGGCCTATCCAATCGTAAAGGTAACGAACCAAAAAGAGCGGCAGCGTGCCGTACACGTAAAAGCCATGTCCGCGATTGTGGGGGTTCAGCGTGGAATTGGCCGTATCGAAGTATTCACGCATACTGTGCACCGGCGCGATATCGTACGTCACCGAGGTGAAGAAGAGTTCATCGGGATGTTGATGTTGCAGCTCGCCCCAATCCGCGCCCAGCAGACGAAGAAAAGCGGCCAACAGCAAGACGACTACCACGAGCGCATCATACATCCAGGAACGACGAGAGGAAGGATTCATCGTAGTTTTCATAGACGCTCCCTACTCAACAATGAAGAACATGAACTCACGCCCCTCGGTGGAGGAAGGATAGATATTCAATTTACCTTGCGGATAGAGCATTTGTAGAGTCTGCCAAGCCCCTACATCGTCGGGCTTGAAAATAAACAATTTTGGCGGCGGTGTTGTCAGCGTGCTTTCCAGTTGATCGGGCCAGAGAGCCAGATCACGATTGGGAATGCCAAGGAAGGTCATGGGTAAGCGCGTATCCACCCAATGGGGATAAGGAACAATCCATACCGGCTCCAAGGTGCCGTATCGCCGACCAAACCAGCGGATGACTTCGCTCATCTCCGATGTGTTCAGCGCGCTCAGTCGGTACTGACGATCATATTGACGGAAGATGAGGTTGAAGTTCTGCGAGGCCGAGCACAGGAACAGAAACAAAGCCAACGCCCAGGCCCAGAACGCGCCGCGCGCAACGGGCGCACCCGACACCTTTTCCGCTTTTTCGCGTCGCGCTCCCAGGGCACTTAATAGACCATCGAGCGCCAAAGCAACCAGTAAGAACACAGGGATGATCGCCGCCCCCGCTCGATTTGGCGCCGGATTCTCGTTTGGGAATGCCAGCGAGAGAATAGACGGCAAGCTCAACGCCGGGATAGAAAGCAATAGGAATAAGTCTAACCAGTGACGCTCGCGCAGGTAACGCAAAAGCACCAACGCTGCTCCCAACAAGAACAACGCGCCGGAAACGACATCCAGGGAGGGGCGGTAGGGAACGCAATTGACCCATATCTCGCCATTATCCCAATTGAACATCAGCAAGCCACGCCATAGATTAGAGAGGAAAATCTTCCAAGCCGGCCCCGGCAAGGGTTGCTCCCAGCTACCCATGCGCGTGAACATGCGTCCATAAAAGTCCTGTGGCGCGCCTAGCTGGTAGCGCAGCAGCGGCAAAAAGACAACGAACGCCACAAGCGCCAGCAAGCACAGGCCAATCAAGCTGCGCGCGCGCCGTTGGCGTGACTGGGCATGAAGCAGGTATAACCCCACGGCCAGGACAACGACAAGCGACACAATACGGAACGGGCTATACCCATGCAAACCAATGCCGAGAAACAGGCCGGCAAGCAGAAAGTCGTTGCGGTTCTGCGTCCGTAGGCCGCGCAGCAGGTAATAGAGGACAGGAGCGGCGAAGAGCGGATACAACGGGAACCGTAACCCCACGCGCGAGATGACATTCGGCCAGTAGGAAATGCCAGCAAAAAGCACCGCCAGCGCGCCCACGCGTTCGTTCGCGATATCTTTTCCCAACAGGTATAGGTACGGCAGGGTCAGGAGACCAAGCAAGACGGTACCTAGCTTCAGGCCGAAGAAGGTCAAGCCGGTCCCAAAGATCTTCGCCACCAAAACCGTCCAGTACATATGAAAAGCTTCTCTGCCGGTATTGCGTGGGAAGAAAACGCGATATTCTCCTTGGGTGACATCGTAGAGATCCAGAATCTTCTCGGCATGGTCGCTGAACGGCTCGGCCGGCACCTCGGCCAGACGATAGAGGCGAAAGAACAGCACAACGCCGGCAATGCCGATGGCTGCGAGAAGGACACGCAACGCTCGCGGATCATGGAACGCGGCGCGCAGGCGCGCTCCAAGCCCAGGCCGGCTCGTCTCTTGCCGCCGCAGAGCAGCAAAGATCAGCGTCAATGACAAACCCCAGAGTAGGAGATTGTGCCAGGTAAAATGATTGCCGCCGAAATCGAAGAAAGCCAGCAGCGCGGCAAACAACCCCAAGCCGAGCAGGCGCGCCGCCTCGCGGCTCAGGATCAACGAGTCATTCGGCTCCTCCGAGGCGCGCCAGGGTGGCGCTTGCCATTCCTTACGCCGCCAGGCCCAAACCAACCAACCCAAGGCAACCAAATAGAACACCACGCCCAGGGTTGCTCCTTGGGCGCGAGGCGGCTCGAAGGCACGCTGACCCAGAAGAGCAAAGAGTAGGGCCAACAAGGATCGCCAGGCAAAGGCGAATCGCCGTTTTTCGCCACAGGGAATTTCTGTCGCCTCCACCCTGCGGACGACCTCTACCGCTTCGCCGGCGCCCCAGCCCACCAGGGAGCGCAAGAAGGCTGTAAACGATTTCCAATTGTGAAACGCAGAGCGAACATAATCCAGCACACTAGGTTCTTGATCGTCCTGCCTCATAAGAAAACCTCATTTTCAAAAATCTTAACCGCCACGCCGGGCCACGTAAAACGTATACACGCCGTCGGCACAGGGCGTCGGCGCGGCGTAGGGACGCACAAGACGCTCGGTTAAGGCCAAATTCCAGCGCGCCCGAACGAGAATCCAGCGTCCAAAAAGTTTGCGGGCGATCAGCGCCGGCAAACCAGCGTAGTGACCCCACTCCAACACCGCCAACGCGCGCGGCGAGAAGTAATCCCACCACTTCTCCAAGGTGAAACCAGCTCGTTGCAGACGACTCTGCCACACTTCGGGACCATCCAAGTGGCAATGGCGCGAAACGCGCGTGAAGCATTGGCGATAGCCGTTCGCGAGGGCGATCAACCGCGCCCGTTCCAGCAACACAGCCAGCGAGAGCATCGCATTGAAACGCGGATTCGGCACACAGAAGACGAACGGCGCGCCAGGCCGCAACACGCGCCCCACCTCCTGCAAAACTTCTTCGACATGGGGGATATGCTCGAGCACCGAGTTCGAGAAGGCGCTGGAAAAATAGCCATCAGGGAACGGAATGCGCCCGCCATCCGCCTCGACCAGCCAACGATAGGCGCCGCGGCGGCGCGCCTCGTGAATGGGACCATGCCAGGGATCAAGGCCAGCCTCAATAGAGCGAGCAAACGTCAGCGAGGCGAAATGGCCATCGCCGCACCCCAAATCAAGCGTTGGCGCAGGCAAGGCAAGATTCTGGTAAAACGCTGCCTCCACACTGCGCAACAGGGCACGAAAATAGGGCAAGTCGCGCAAGTGCAAGGCAAGAAAATCCTTCTGTCCCGACGAGAGCGAGGTGTCCATACAAGGATGCATCGAATTATAAACGACTTGAAGCAACCGAAAAAGCCTTGTCGCGCTTGGCGTGCACGCGAAAGTTGGCATCTCTGTACGGCTTTGTAGACGACTCCCAGAGGAGTTGTCTTACAACATTTGCGTAGGTATCGCGATCATGCCAACCATGCCTCCACCGGCTCGCCGATGTCCACGCCCAACATGCCCGCTGCGCTGCCATTGACCCGAGCCACGACCAGATAGCCGCTACTCCCGATCAGCGCAACAAGTTCCCCTGCCGGGCGGTCGCCAAACGTGCGCGCCAGGCCCTGAATTCGGCGATTCTTCACCCGCACCGTCCAACCATCTGGCGGGGCAATGCCAAGTTGAACGGCATCTAGATTCGCAACCAAATTGCCGAAGGAGTCCACGTAGATGACCCGGCCTCGCCAGCCGCGCTCAGTTCGCTCCGCCTGCGGCAAAGGAAGACGCACCGGATCGAAGAGCGGTTCACCCAGGTCATGCAATGATACGCCGCGCGCCAAATGCGCGGCGCACGGCGCAAAAATATCCCGTCCGTGAAACACATGGCTAACCTTCGGCAACCAGTATGCGGGGCGCGTCAAGTGGATGAAAGCGCACTCCTGCCCTTCACGCTCGGCGCGTTCCAGGAGCAATGTCAGCGCGCCGTTATCCGGGCCGATATAGTAGGCATCACCAATGCGCGCTGCCAGCGGGCGGCGCGCCGTCCCGACGCCCGGATCCACCACAAACACATGCACGGTGCCCTGCGGAAAATACGGCGTCGCCCGCGCCAAGACAAACGCCGCCTCCAGAATGTTCTGCGGACGAATGAGGTGGCTAATATCGGCAACGCGCGCCTGTGGACAAATGCTCCAGATCACCCCTTTCAGGATGCCCACCGTGCCATCCTTCAGGCCGAAATCGGTAGTAAGCGTTAGCAGTGGCGTCAAATCGTGGTTTCCCTTCATACTCTCAGCGGTAAGCCTGCAAAGCCTGATAACTCTGGAAAGCGAGGACGCCAAAGAGTAGAAAGAGATAAGCGCTGCGCCACAGGAACAGGCCGGCTGCCGAAATCAAGGCGCCGGCAACCAGCGAGAGCCAAAGCGACCGGTACAGCCCGCGGTACGGGTCAGCATGACTCCAGGCATGGCGAGCAATTTGCCCTCCGTCTAGAGGATAAACCGGCGCGAGGTTAAGCATCGCCCAGAACAAATTGACCCAGAGCAACATATGAACGGCGCTGTTCACAAAAGCGCTCTGGCTTGGAAGAACGATATAAGGCCAGGGCGCCACAAAAAACCAGCGCGCCCAGATTGTGTGCCCTCCGGCAATCAGCGCGCCGAGGATAATCAGACCGGCAAAGAGGAAATTGCTCAGCGGGCCAGCCGCTACAATGAAGATTTCTTGCAAAGGATGGAGCGCCACACGCGCTCGCCCTGTTCCCCAGAGCAACGGTTCTGCCGCCGTTCCTCCGCCCAGCGCGTACAACACGATCGAGGGCGATAGCCCATACTTCCGCATGACCAGCGCATGACCTAATTCGTGCAACAAGACGGAAATGAAGACAATGGCCACCCACAACAAGATGTAAGCCGGATCCCCCAACGAAAAGCCGAATAAGAAGGCCATGAGCCAAAAGAGCGGATGCACGCGCACCGGGATTTGGGCAATCGTGAAATACAAATCATAGCGAGTGGGTGGAGGCAGTTGAAAAAGAGTCATGGCGTGGGAAAAGCTCGTTGAAATTTCGCCTTCCTCAGCGAGAGAAAAGATTGCTACTCTACGTCTTTCTGCGCGACGCCTCCCGTAGCGACTCGAACAGCGCCTCGTAGGCCTGGGCGATACGGTCAGGGTCATAGGCGCGAGCCAGCGCGACGCGGTCACAACGATAGCGCGCACGCTGATCGAGGACTTCCAACAACGCTTGGGCGAGAGCCTGCGAATCACCAATCGGGATAACCTGACCCATCCCATGCATCAACACCGGCTGACGCACTCCAGGCAGCGCCGAGGCAATACACGGCACCCCATGCAGCATGGCCTCAATTTGCACCAGGCCGAACGCTTCGGTCGAGTTGAGCGAGGGTACCACCAGCACATCCAGATTCGGATAAAACGCCGCCATCTCCTGCGGCGCCAGCACCCCGAGAAACGTCCACTGTCCCTTGGCCTGATACTCGCGAATGCGCGGCATCAGGCGGTTGTAATAGGCCTGTTCACCGAGCACGTTCTCGTATTGCCCCGCGAAGAGCACCTGCGCCTTGGGATATTGCTCTAGAACGCGCGGCAAAGCATCCAACAGGACCTCCACACCTTTTTCAGCCGCAAAGCGCGCGGCCATTCCAACCACAGGGCGTCGCTCCTGCGTGGCATATTGACGGGCAAACGCCTCGACCGCTCCCGGAGCCGCCTGCGGCAGGATAACCGGCGGCAAAATTGGCGTTAGTTTGTGACGATAGCGCGAGAGATAGGGGGAATGATCCGCGTAATCCTGCGTGTACGTGACCAGATGGTGAGCCAACAAACCAGCCAGATGATTCTGAAAATGCACAACCAGATTGACCAGGCGGTTGAACCAACCGGCCGGTAATTGCAAGTCACAATGATAGGTCAACACCGCCGGCTTGCCGAAAAGGCGCGCACGTAACGCCACCCCCGGCGCATCGAATTGGGGAAGGTGAAGGTGCACCACATCATGTTGCCAGACCAGTTTCGTCGCGACCAGCCCAAACGTCGGCGCAAGCACCCCCTTGCTGATGCGCACGGCGACCGGCACACGTACCACATGCACCCCATCCATCCATTCGTCGCGCGGCAGAGATTTATCGTATTGGCTGGTCATCACCGTGACCTGATGCCCGCGCGCGGCAAAGGCACGCGCCATCCGCTCGGCATAGATGGTTAGGCCGGAGGTGTGGGGGCGATAATATGTAAGAACGGTGAGAATCTTCATGAGTAAGATTATACCTTGCTCATTTGCTCATCTTTCGCTCGTCCTATAATCAACTCAGAAAGATAGTCACAAGGCTGATGGCAAGATGAAGCAGATAAATCTATCGCTATAAGTAGAGAATATCTTCTTGTCGTTTCGTACATACACAATTGTAATGCTCGCTACACGCGGCAAACAAACGGATTTCGGTATGGGTGACTCATTGCGCCCAAAACCAAAACTCCATGGCGTTCGCAAAATGGCCTTTTCCCCCTGTGGTCCCAACATGGCTCACATGCGGTGTGTATGTTTCCACGAGACTTGCGGGACAAGCGTCTTCTTCCCGCTTTGTTGCCGATGCTGGCGAATGGCCGCCCTGTGCGGAAAGCGAGGCGATCTCCCCAAGGAGTACCTTGATGGTCATGCGCCTTGCAACGACACAAGAACAAAAGATCCCGAGTTCCCCCGACCGGGATGCTCGTTAGATTCTTTCGCCTTATTGGCCGAGCCGGATGATCAGCCGTGTTCGCTCCGGCCAGGTGGTCACCTCGTGACGGGCAAAGACAACTTCGTTGCCCGGCGCGGCAAACGGCCATTCCCGTTCATTCACTGTGACCGCCACAAGGCGATACACTCCATACGACAACTGCTGCGGATTTTCGTAGCGAATCTCTAAGGTCTTTCCGGCAAAGACGGTATGCACCGATAACGCCTCGCCATGGGAAAACTGCGCGGCGACCAAGCGCGGCGCAAGCGCCAAATCGCCCAGGCGGCCTTGCACGCCGTATGCTTCTGTCAGCAGGGTGAGGAGGTACCAGGCCGCCGAGCCGGTCAGGTACGGATACATGCCCCTCCCGCGCGCGCTGAAGTACTCGGGGACGCCCGGATACATGCGGCTGCGCGCAAACTCCTGACTCTGGCGATAGATTCCCTCCAGGACTCGCCACCCTTCCTCCGCCATGCCGCGCCGGTAGAGGGCATAGGCATACATGACCGCCATGTGGCTGAACATGGCGCCGTTCTCCTTGTGGCCGAAGGCAAAGCCAAACGCCCGCCCCAGGTTGGTCTTTAGTTCGCCAAAGTCGGTGTTCAGACGGTATCCGCCAACATTCTCATCATAAAGATAATAATCCGCGGCGCGGACAATCTGGCGCGCCTGCTCCTCATCTGCCACACCGCCCATCAAGGCGAACACCTGGCCGGTCAACGTCATGCGCGTCCCACCCGGAAAATCCCCTTCCACGCGTTGACCATCGTCATCGTAGTAGCCATTGAACCAGCTGAAACCCTCGCGGTTGGTTATCCACTCCTGCCGGCGTAGGTGTCCGGTCAGCCACTCGGCCTTCTCGCGCAGACTCTCGGCCAGGGCAAGGAGCGGCACGGGGCGCTTCTTTCCACTCACCGCGCGCGCAACACAATCGAAGTATCCCTGTAATCGCTGGCGTTTAGCCGACGCAGAGGCATCATCCAGCGGTTCCAGCAGCGGAATCAGTTCCTCCGCCAGGAATGTTTCCGCCACACCCCGCTCCGCCAGCGCTCGGCACAAATCACCCAAGACACGCAGATTGGCCGCATACAGTGCGCTGAAGGCTACGCTCTCGCCCCGCCGGGGGGCCATATCCAAGGCGTCGTTCCAATCAGCGCCTTCGAGCAGGATGATGTTGTGTTCACCTACATTGTAGAAGGCAGTCAGATGCTGAACGAGCAAGTGCTCCAGCACCGATCCCTGCGCCGGCGTCCCTTTTTCCGTCTTGAGACAGGCGCCGTGTTCGGGCAACCAGCGCGAATCCACTTGCCGGCAGCGGTGCGTGAGGTGATCCTTGAAATAGGTCTGCTCCCGCAACAAGAACTCCAAATCGCCGGTCAGATCGAGATACAAGTGGACGGTCAGCAGCGGCCAGGCGCCATGGTCCATCCAGACGCGCGGGATGTTATTGCGGTCGGCTTTGAATTCGCCGGGGCGGTTGCCGATGATGGTGGCATTGCTGCCGTCCATGCGGACGCCGGCGAAGTTCTGCCAGAGCATTTCGGCCACGTCCTCGCCCTCGGTCAGCAGGAGGGCCAGGGCATCCTGCCAGAGGTCGCGCCAGCCGCGCCCGCCGCGCCCGTAGTCATGGTAGGGCAAAAAGGAATTGCCCATCCAGCGGCGCAGAATCGGTTGCAGAGAGACCCATTTCAGCCAGCCATCGTAGCGATCGTCGCCGGTTTCAAAACACAGTGTGCCGAGTTTGGCCTGCCAGAACGAACGCGTTCGTTGCAACTGGTCAGCGCAACGCTCGGTGGAGGCATATCGTTCGAGGAGCGATTCGACTTCCTGCTCTTCCGGGATTGCCGCCAGAATCAGGAGATAGACCGCCGACTCGCCCGGCGGCAGGATGCGTTCGGCGAAGCGCAAGGCGCCGATGGTTTCGTACCCTTCCAGTGTGGCACCCTCGCGATGCGTCGGCGGCAAGTTCTGCACCACAGCCTGAGGCCAGTCAAACGTCCCACCCTCGCCGATGAAATCTTCCACTGCCGGGAAGAAGCCTAGCGGCGGGCGCCCATCGCCCTCCGTGCCAAGCACGGCGTAACGCAAGCGATTGACAAGATGCCCGCGCTCATCGAAGGAAAGGGTCGGACGAACGATAATGCCGTAGCGATGACAGAAGGTACGGTGCAGCAGCGAGGTGACGTGACGGTGATCGCGCAGGTTGTCGGCTGAGCGCCCGAAGATGGGAACGGCGGCCGTCGGGGTCAGCGCAAGCGGATGGCCACCTTCGTTCGTCAGCGTAACTTGCATGAGTTCCACCCAATCCTCGCCGGCGGGAACGAACGCGGTCACTTCGGCGCGCAGATTCAGGGTGGAATTCCGCCGCGTGACACTCTGCCAGAGGAAACCTGCCCGCAGGACAGCTTCCTCCTCGGAGTTCGAGAAGCGACGGCCGATCTGCGCGGCGCTGTTGCCCGTCGCCGACCAGGGCCGGCCATTCCCCCACACCCAGAAATTGCGCGCGGCGCGGCTATTGTGCAAATCTTCCACCGAGACCGGCAGCAGGAGAAAGGCATTCTGACCTATCTTGGCGTCGCCGTTGAAGGTCGGCGTCACGCAAGACATCATGCCGGCCTGATTGACCAAGGGGAAGTAAAGATAACTGGTTTCTTGTGGAGAAACCAGTTCAAACGTTCCTTCCCTATCGAGGAAATGCCAGCCAACGGGTTTTTGGCTCATAGGAATACCTCCATCGCCCGAATCCGTCCTTCTCGCACCTGCGCGGCATAGGGGGAGGGAACGAAATCGCCTTCGATGGTCAGCGGCTCGCCCTGGCGCGGGTAGAGCACGAAACGGCGCGGAAGGAGCGCAAAGGCATCTTTCCTATCCGGATTGTGATACGTCACCTCGCAACGGTTCAGGAAGTAGAAGGAGAACGTTCCATCTTCGCGGAACAGCCAGCCGGGCAGGGCCGGGCGCAGTTCGAGCGCGAGGGCGCCCTCACGCAGCGTGAACGGACGCGGCCCGGCAGTCATATACACCCACAGGCTCAGAAACTCGGCAGTCGAGCCGCTCAGCCGGGCAATGAAGCCCGTTCCGTGCAGACGCGGGTCGGGATGGGCGCTGCTGACGATAAAGGAGGAGTTCTCCAACGGGCTGCGCCCGTAGAGGTTGGGGTCAAGGAAAGCCGGCAGGCTGGTTTTTAAATCGGTGAAGAATTCCTCGTATAGACCGGCGCGGAGCAGCTCTAGGAGATATTTGAAGGCCATGTGCGACCAGATCGACTCGTTTTCGAGCCAGCCGGGGGTGAAAGCGCGCGCGCGTCCAATCTCATGGGGCCAGTCCTTCAAACTGGCGTTAAGGCGATACATGCCGAGTTTGCGATCGAAAAGATCACCGGCGCGCAGGCGCAGGTAGAGCGCGCGAGCATGTTCACGGTCGAGAGTCTTCATACGGCGCACCGGCCCCTCGAGAAAGAGCGGCAGAGGAACGGCTTCAAAAGCCGTGACGCGAATGCACGGGCGGCCCTGTTCATCGCGCTGTCCCGTTTCCTCGTAAGCGCGCGCGACGTGGATGAAATAAGTGGGCGGCAAGCCGTCCATCATGGCCTCGGCGCGTTCGATGCCTTCCCGCACACGCGCGCCCATGGCGGCGAGAAGCTCCCCCAGCGTATGCTGGCAAACCGCGCCATCAAATCCTAGGCGGGTGGCGGCGCGGTAAGCCTCCAAGGCGGTGGAAAGATGATCCCAAGTCTCGAAAGGTGGTACATTTTTCTCCAACGTCGTGCGAATGGCTTGCACCAGGCCCTCGGCTTCGCTCGGCAGGGTGACCGCGCGGGGAAACTCCGCCAGCGTCCGAAGGAGGAAATTCACCAAACGCAACAATTCATGCGTTTCCGCCATGGAGGCGCCAAAGAGCGCCGGCAGGCCGTTGAGCGCGTCGCACCAGCCGGGCCGGCCGGCCTCCATTTGGACGCCCATGCCGCTAGGATCGAGCGTCGCGAACTTCAGCAAGGCGAGGAGAACCAGTTTTGAGAACAAGGGCAGACGGAAGATTTCGCCCCGGCCATGCCGGGCGCGCGCCCAATGCGCGTCTTGTGGGCGCGCGGCGAGGAGTGCGGCTTTCTCCTCATCGCGGATAAGCGGATTCAACTGACGCGGCCGCCCGTCATCCAGCACGAAACGTTCGGCGCGCGGACGAACACGAACGATGTTATCGTAGAAAGGCAACGGTTCCGAATCGAACAACAACCACTCGCGCTTTTCCGGAAAGACCGCCAGGAACGATTCGATCAGGTCGAGATTGTAGGTCCAATGGTCAATCCAGTATCCCTCGCCGTGAACGGCGTTGCTATGCGCCTCGGCTTGCGCGAAGACTTGCGCGAGAAAATCCACAAAGGGAAGCATCAGTTGAGCATTTTGCGCGGCGGCAAGCACCTGTCCCGGCGTGAAAGGTCCCCGCAACAAAGGTTCGAGTGCTTCGGGTCTGCCAGCCAGCACCAGAAGGCGTTCTCCGGCTTCGGGCGGCAGGGTAAAGGTCACGCCTTGTACGACGAGGGGATTATAGCCATCGGCTTGCAACAGGCTTAGAAACAGGCGGATGTTGAACTCGCCGGCTTCGGGAACAAAGAAAACATCGTTGCGGCGGTTCTGGTTGACATCGCGGTAGTTGCCATCGCCCTGCGAATAGAACTCGGGGGGCAGGACAAAATGGTTGTAATCGCGCTCCAGGTCGCCGTGGCGACGCGAGTAGAGGTGATAGACGTGTTTCCCGTCTAAGAGGACAGGGTAACCGCCGCGCAGAAGATTATCGAGAAACGTCTGACGACAATAGGAGTCGAAGAGGGGCGAGGCGGAACAAGTACGGACGGCGTCCGTCAGGTCGAGGGCGAGGCGACACGCCTCTTCCCGTTTGGCGTTCATCGCGTCCGCGGTTAGGAGAGGGGGAACAAGCGAGCGCGCCATTGCCAAGTTAGGGACGTGACCGTAGAGCGAGGCGATTCTTCGACTCTCGCCAGGCGGGATCTCCAAGGCAGCGGCGAAGAAAGCGCAAGGTGTGCGTCCCTCGGTAACCTGAGGAGACGGCAAAAGGGCCGATAGGCCGGAAGTGCGCAGAGCCTGCGGAAAGGTCAAAACGGTATCCTCGCCAAACACGGCGTAAGGATCCACAAGTACGGGCAGCAGCACTCCCTCCAGCGCGGCGACGGCAAAATGGCCGGCCTCGAAGGTATGTACGTGGAGACTATCCCATGGGCTGGCCTTGAGACGGTAGAAAGGCAAACGCTCTCCATGATTGACGACTTCCATCCAGGCCTCGAGGGTGCGCCCCATGTGCTTGAGGGCTCCGTCATCCACGCCAAAGGGGATCAGGGCCAGCAGTCCATCCAACACTTCTAACACTAGCGCGGATGCGCCGATGTTGGTAAAGGTAAGCAGTCGCGCCAGCGCGGCGAACGGTTCGCCCGGCAAAATGAAGTAGAGAACGTTGACCTGTAACCCCAGGGATTCGCACTGCTCTTCGATTTCCAGCTCGTTCATGCCGAGGAACATATCGCGTCGGGCGCCCTCTGGATGCCAGGGCGAGAACGGTTCGTGAACCCACGTCCGCCCATCCCGTTGGCCTCTCAAGAAGGTGCGAAAGCCGAGCAAAGGCGTCGTCTGGTAGGCGCGCTGGGCTGGCTGGAATTCCATCAGCGGGTGGTTTTTGTCCTTAACCCCGAATCCCGCGATGGCCTGGCCGCGATTGACGTAAAACGCCCACAGGGGAATCCCCATTGGGCCGGCGATTCCCGGCAGGAAACTGGCGAAAGGTCGCCTTTGGGGATAATCGGTCAGACGAAAGCGATTCAGGGCATCGAAGGAAGGCGGCATACGTTTCCCTTTGCGAAGGAATGATCCTTTATCAAGCATTGAGCGTGGCATTGATGCGCTGAGCCAGCGCGCGCATTTGCGCTTCGAGGTAGGAACGGAAATCGGTCTCCGAGGCGGTGAAAGCCTGTTCCCAGATAAACTGCAAGGATTCATAAAGTCGGTTTTCGAGCATTCCCCACAACCAGGTAATCGGGAAGGAATGACCCGACTGCATGGCCTTGGCGATGACGCGATAGACAGGATGACCGGCAAAGCGAATATGCTCCAGCGCATCGAGCCTGGCTGGAAGCGAGAAAGCAGGGAAGAGTTCCGGCGGCAGTCGTCTGCCAGCGAGGTACTCCACAAGTTCGAGGGCAGCGGATTCCTGAGGGGTATACCGCCAAACGATGAGGTGGAATCCACCCACGAAAGGAACGCCGGGCGGCGCGGCCACCGCAATTTGCTCTCTCAGGTCTGGCCCCATTTGAGGATGATCAAACAACCAGGGACCGCTAAAAGCCACGGCAGCGCGTCCCTGTAAGAAGAGCGCATCGGATTGCTCGTCGTTTAATCGGCGCGCTTCCGGGACAAGGAAACGAGCCAAGCGAAAGAATTTCGTCATGGCCTCCAGCGCGGCCGGGGAGTCAAAAACAGCCCTCTTGCCGTCAGGAGTGAGGAAATTGGTGTGATCAGCCCACAGCCAGCTGGCCAGGAAGTGGAGGTTGATGCGCGAATCCCGCGTCGGCAGAGTTAGAGGAATCTCCACTCCCTTATCCTGCAAGGCCTGCAAACAGGCTTCCAGTTCCTCATGACTGGCAAAGGTTTCACGCTCGGCCTGGCCTGTATGGGCGAAGATATCCTTGCGATAATATAGGACACGCGTGTCCGCAAGCCAGGGAATTGCCCAGGCGACAGCATCGGCGTTCTCGCCGTCTCCAAGGGCGCGCACGCTATGCCAGGAAGCAGGGAGATAACTTCCCTTGCCGCCCAGCCTTTCGACTTCCTGTTCGGTGAAGGGGCGTAGGGCGTTCATCATCACCATATCGCTGACCCAGGTGCTGCCGATTTCCGAAACAGCAGGGCCATCGTTGTACAGGGCAATTTGCACCATGCGCGCCCACGCCCCCGCCCAAGGAATGACCTCCAGATTCACGTGAATATGACGTTCCTGCTCGAAACGGGCAAGCAAGGAACGCATGGTTTCTACAGCCACAGGGCCATGATCGAAGATAGAAAACTCGATTGTTTCCATAGGATTACCTGCCTCTCGCAAAGCGGTTACCAACCCGACACCATCATTATATGTTTAATGGGTAACGCTTCCGCAGTTGCGAACGTTGGCAGATTTGTCATAGGTGTAGAGGCGGTGAGCCACATTAGACACGCAGAAGGTTTCCTCACCGGAACGAGAGATGGCCCAGGAAAGCAGACGCGCAACACCTTCAGCGTCGGTATACGCCTCTCGCTCGCCGCGCAGGATAACGCCCGCCCATCCCCCTGTGACTTTCGCTCCTTCTACCGGTCTTCCTTGTTCATCCACGACCGTGACCAGGGCAACCGCCTGCCAGGAACCATCGGCGTTTTTCTGAACTTGCAGCTGAATATCGCTTACGTGCAGAGTCTGCGCGCCCTGCACCGCCATTTCCGGTCGCTGATAGACTCGGACATAATCCACTCGTAAGAATTGAGGGAAAGTTGTCGTCTCATCCGGCGCGCCAGGCCAGTTGCCGCCGATGGCTAAATTCAAGATGATGAAAAAGGGATGGTCGTACACCCATTTACCGGGCAGGTCTTCTGGAGTGACAGCAAAGTACTGTGTTTCATCCACATACCAGCGAATTTCCTGCGGTTCCCATTCGATGGCGTATACATGGAAGTCGTCCGAGGGCGTCCCTGTGGGAAAGACGAACGAACTGCCAACGCCGGCGCCGCCGGAATATCCCGGCCCATGGACGGTACCATAGACGCGATCAGGCTGGCGTCCGATAAATTCCATGACGTCAATCTCCCCGCAGGCCGGCCAGCCAGAGCGGTTGATGTCCTCCCCCAGCAACCAGAACGCCGGCCAAACGCCCTGACCATAAGGCAGTTGCATGCGCGCCTCGAAGCGACCATACATCCAGGCATGCAATCCCTGGGTCTTCAGCCGCGCCGAGGTGTAGTTCCGATGGAGATAGCGCTCCGCTCGCGCCTCAATGATAAGAAAACCGTTTTCCAGGCGCGCATTTTCAGGGCGATTTGTATAGTATTCCAGTTCATTGTTGCCCCAACCGCCGCCGCCCAGGTCATACGTCCAGTTCGCCGGATCCAGGCCATCCCCTTCGAACTCATCATGCCAGACCAGAGTCCAACCTGGGCGTTCCCAGACCGGCGTCGAGGTGGGCGCAGGCACAGCAGTCTGGGTTGGCATTGGGGCAGCAAGGGGCAGGCAGGCCGTCAGTCCCAAAAGAAGGCCTCCCCATGCCAAAAGAAGGTTGAGGGAAGCAACACATGAGCCAGGCACAGGGAGACCTCCAAGAGGAGAAGAAAGTATTCCTGGTATTACTTTTCCACGCCGGTGATGACCACCCCTTGCATGAAAGCGCGTTGGGCAAAGAAGAAGACTAGGACAGGGATAACCGCCGAGATAAGCGTCCCGGCCTGAATCAGGTTCCCGAAGCGCCCATACAACGTATTGAACGTGTTCAAACCAACCGTGATTGGGAACTTTTCCGGATGGCCGGCCAGATAAATCAACGGGCCAAAGAAGTCATTCCACGCCCAGAAGAAGTGGAAGAGGGCGACTGCTGTAATCGCCGAAGTGGATTGAGGGATGATAACCGAAAGGAATACGCGGAACGGATTGGCGCCGTCAATCATGGCCGCCTCATCCAGGTCGCGCGGAATCGTCATAAAGAACTGGCGGAGCAAGAAGACGTTCGTGCCCCATGAGAAGTACGCCGGGATGATAAGCGGCCACCATGTGCCCACCAACCCTAGCCGCAGCCAGACGAAGTAGGTCGGGATCAGGGTCACAGCGCCCGGAAGAATCACGACAGAGAGCATCACCATGAAGAGCACATTCTTCTTCGGGATGCGGAAGCGGGCAAAGCCATAGGCCACGAGCGCAGCCGAGCCAACGGAGCCGATCATGGTCACGATGGCGTACATCAGCGTATTGATCAACAGCTTCGGGAACTGAATGCGCGTCCAGGCATCCTTGATATTGTTCCACTGGGGGTCAAACTCCCAGGCGCGCTCAAGCTGCCGCCACGAACCCTCCCATTCAATCAAGCCGGCCTCGGGATCGTGTGGGTCAATGAAATAGCTGACCGTGCGTCCTTTCTTCACCAGCGCCAGCGACTTGACATCATCGCCGATAGGTACGCGATAGACTTCGTATTCTTTCCCTTCATAGACGTAGGTCGCCGCCGTCGCCGGCCAGACAGGAGCGCCAATTTGCGCAATCTGCGCATCGCTCTTCAGCGCGGTAGAAATCCCGTAAAGCATGGGGAGCAGGAACAGGAACAGCACGACGGAGGCGAAAGCTGTAACCAGAATGGCGTTGATGATCTGGCGCGCCCGCCGCGAGAACCGTCTCCCTCGAAGCCAGATGTGTGTCGTCATGATGACTTCTCCTCTCCGGCATAATAGACCCAGTAACGGGAGGTCCCGAACAGGATGATCGTCAGGAGGAGGGCCACGATGAGCATCAGCCAGGCCAGTGTGGCCCCATAGCCCATGTTAAAGAACGTGAATGATTGCTTGTAGAAGTAAATCATGTAGAAGCGGGTCTTGCCTTCCGGAAAACCGGTCCCGGCGTTCAACACGAACGGCGCCAGGAAAGTTTGCAGCGAGCCAATAACTCCCAGGACAAGTTGGTAGAAAATGACAGGCGTGATCATGGGGAAGGTAATCCGTATCAACCGCTGGAACCAGCTAGCCCCGTCAATTTCGGCAGCTTCATAAAGTTCAGTAGGCACGCCTTGTAAGCCCGCCAGGAAGATGACCATAGCCGGTCCAACGCCCCACAAGCCGAACATAGTATACGCATAATAGACCAGCTTTGGATCGGCCAACCAGCGAAGCCCTTCCGGGCCAGTTGCCTTGATACCGGTAACGCGCTCGATGAGCATGTTGATCCAGCCGGTATGTTCGTTCAACACGCCGTTCCAAATAATCACGGTCGCCACGGTAGGAATCATGGCCGGCATATAGAACAGCGTGCGGAATAGACGTACGCCAATTAAGTGTTTAGAATTCAGGAGAATTGCCAGGAACAACGCCAGCGCCAGCGCAGCCGGCAGGGAGATTGCCGCAAAATGCAATGTACGAAGGAACGACAGGCGAACTTCCGCATCCACGAAAAGCGCCCGGTGCCAGTTGGCAAAACCGATGAAGCGCGCCTGTTCGGGAACAGCCGGATTGAAATCCATGAGCGAGAACACAAAGGAGGCCAACATGGGCAACAAATATAGGCCCAGGAAACCTATCATCCAGGGCGAAAGAAAGAGCAGACCCCAAAGCGCTTCTTTTTTTTGGAGGGGGGTCATCTTTTGACGGGGCGCTCTCTCCCTCCGCGACCTTGCCAGGCGCCAATCAGCAACGTAAGCCATTTCGTTACTCCGCACAAGAAGATTTTCCTGGCCCGGCCCGCATAGAAGCCGGGCCAGGAAGCCAAAACCAGAGGAGCAGGCGTTACTACTTGCTCAGCGCAGCGTCAAAGATCTTCTGCAGGTCGGCCACCAGAGCGGCGAACTCCGCATCCAGATCCAGACCGGGCGTGTTTGACCACTTATTATAATACTCATTGTATTTGTCGGTCGTCTCCTGGAAACTGGGCATCCAGCTCTCGTGGTTGGGATTATCCGCATACTTGAGGCCCTCTGCCGCCACAGCCCAGTTGATGTCGGTCTTGTTGGGGAAGTTCTTCTCGGTGTAGATCTGGAAGTATTCAGGCTGCAACGACTTGCGCGCCGGCATGCCACCATAGATGGTAAGTAGGTCGTTCGCCACCTCCGGGCTGAGCATGTAGCTCAAGACCTGGAAGGCCTCGTCCGGGGTCGGACATCCCTTGAGGATGCCGAAGGTATCGGCATGGAGTTTGGAGGTCACCTTGCCGTTATAGGACGGCGTGGCGGCCAGATTCCAGTCGAAGGTGACGTTGCCCAGCGCCCACGGAGCCGTATACCAGGTGTGGATATGAATCATCGCCATGTTGCCGGACGAGAACGGGCCGCCAGGACCCTGCAGGAACTCGGCAGACTGATAGGGACCGTTCGGGATGAACCAGTCTTCCCACATACCCTTGTAGACCCACTTCCAGCTTTCCTTCCAGGGCTCCGGGATTTGAGCAGTCTTGCCGTCGTCAGCGAGGAGTGAGCCAGCGCCGAAGAAGGTGCCCACGCCGCGCGGGTCGGTGTACTGGTTGAGGAAGCCGAACTGAACGATCTGGGTCTCGTCAAAGTCCGGGCTGGTGGCGTCGTTGCCGTTTGCGTCCACGGTCAGTTTCATCGCCACTTCGCGCAGCGTATCCATGTTCCATTCAGCAGTGGTGCCATCCGGCCATACATACGGATCGCCATACTTGGCGGGCGGGTAATTCAGGCCAGCCTCGTCGAACAGATCCTTGTTATACAGGATGAACGACGGGAAGACGCCGAAGGGGATACCCAGCTGTCCCTCTTCCTTCACATACAGGAACTTTACCAGTTCCGGATCGAAGTCGCTCAGGTCGTAATTGTACTTCTCGATGAACGGTTGCAGGTCAAGCCAGGCGCCCTTGAAGCTATCGCGCCCACGAATGCCCACCGGCCCGACGATGCAAGGGGCGTTGCCGGCCGCAATCTGGGTGGCCAGGGTATCATAGGCAACATTGTTCTGCACGATCTCGAGGACCAGTTCGATTTTATCCTGCGAGGCGTTGTATTTATCCACAACCGCCTGCTGAGGTTCGAACGTGCCCTCGTCGGAGCCGGCGCCCAAGCCGACGAACCAGCGCACCTTGACGCGCTCAGCAGCAGCCGGCGGCTGGGTAGGCGCCTCCGTCGCCACGGTTGGAGTGGCAGTAGGCTTCGGGCCACAGGCAGCAAGCGCCATGCTGAGTACGACCAGCATTGAAAGAGCATAGAACAATTTGTTACGCATAGGGCTTCTTCTCCTGAACAAAGGTTTGAAAATGGTCGAACGAGTTTATTGCCAGGGCGTACCACGTTGATTCTGTCGAGTCTTCTCACCTCCTTTACTATGCAAAAGGTGTCAGACACAAATGAACCTGTTCCTGTTGATACAGGCTCCGGCTACATGTGCTCACTCTATCATTCTATGGACGCCATAGGAGCAAAACATGCAAAATTGTGCTCAAAATTAGTACGTTTGTAACGCGCCTCTACTCCGCCTTAAACAGGAAGGTGCTGATGGAGCGCGCCGGGCTTTCTGCCGGAGCAGCGAGTCCTTTGTAGCAAAGGGCAAAGATACATGCTCGTTCGGTCCGATTCAAAACAATCACCGCGATTTGCCCATCCGAGTTGAGGAAGGCCGCTGTCTCCAGCTCATCTAGCGAAGAGGCGCTGACAATGCGCTGCGCGCCGGGACGAACGAAGCGCGCAAGATGGCCAATGTAATAATAGGAACTCTGATAATAGAGTTCTCCCTTATGCGTATCGGCTAGAATGGGGGCACTGCAATAATTGCCTTTATGATTTGGCCCGCCGCGCTGATCCAGCAGTAGGTTCCAATCAATCCATCCCACAGTCCAGTGATTCAAGTCCTGCAGCATCGAACGCGCGTAACGCTCGCCACTCTCCCAGCTCCCGTTGTGCGGGCCGCCCTCCACCGTGCCTTCTGAGAAGAGCAACTGTTTATCCGGATAGGCGTCGTGAGTCAGCTGAACATTCTCAAAGTGATCGCCCATATACCAGTGGAATGCCGCGCCCCAAACATAACGCGCGGCGGCCGGATCGTCGTAGACGGTGCTCGCGCGCTCATAAAGCAAATCCCGATTGTGATCCCAAATCAAAAGGCGGACGCGCCCCAACAAGCCCGCTTGCTCTAGCGCCGGCCCTAAATAGTCGCGCACAAAGTCTCGTTCTTCCTCCGCCGCATAAATACAAGATTCCCAGGTCTGCACAGCCAGGGGTTCGTTCTGGACCGTAATTCCCCAAATCGGGATTCCCTCTCGTTCATACTCTTGAATGTAGCGCACATAATAGCGCGCCCAGGCTTCGCGATACTCCGGCTTGAGTTTTCCGCCGTTGTTCATCTGACCGTTGGTCTTCATCCATGCTGGCGGGCTCCAGGGGCTTGCCAGCAGCTTGATGGGTTGTCCGGCCAGACGCATCGCCTCCTTTATCATCGGAATCAACTGACGGCGATCATGCTCGATAGAGAAGTGTTTGAGTTCCACATCCCCCGGCACCTCGGTATAGGCATAGTTTCCAAGTGAAAAATCGCAACTATTGATGTGCGTACGACAAAGGGTATACCCATGCCCTTCTTTGGGATCGAAGTAAGCCTTGAGCACTTCTTCGCGCCGCTCCGGACACAATTTAAAAAATGTATCTGCAGCTGCCTCAGTGAACGCGCCGCCGAAGCCCTCTATCGTCTGGAAACGCGGACAGGAGTCCACCCATATAGAGGGAGCATCCAATCTCTCTTGCTGAAAATGCAGCGGCGGTTTTTCTGTCAAACGCTCATTGGTGTGCTTGCAGGTGCGATACAGGCGAATGGGAACAGACATACGCACATCCTAGAAAAATTCTCTGTGCAAAGTATAGAGAAACCTACCTTCGCCTGCATGGAGAATTGTGTCCGTCATTAGCACGGTAGTGACAACCTCTCCCCTCATCGATCGCCGCAAAAGTGTGTCTGTGTAGCCCTCAAGTCATCTGAATGCAGGAGCATTCATCCTGTCTCTCCATTTGCCCCCCGAACTCTGAAAAGCCGGTGAACCGGCAGTAGGTCAGCGTCTCCTTCGATAGGTTAACGGCGCGACGCCCGTCTCGCGCCGGAAGACACGGCTGAAATAATTGCTATCCGAGAAACCTACTTCCAGGGCAATCTCGGTTACCGTCATCTCCGTAGTAGTCAACAATTGCTTGGCCCGTTGAATGCGATAGCGGGTCAAGTAGTGAACCAAAGAAAGACCCGTCTCCTGGGTAAAACACCGAGAAAGATATCCCTCACTCACACCAATGTGACGGGCAATATCCTCACGCCCCATCGGCTCGCTATAATGTTCATGGATATAGGCTATGGCCTGGCGGGTAAGGCGCTGGGCTTCGCCGCGCAAGCGCTGGCGGCGCGTCAGCGCGTCGCGGATGTGGGATAACGTCTCCGCCGCAGTAAACATGTCCTTATGCAGCACAGCGGCGACGCTGTGGTCCAGACGTGCCATCTCTTCCTCCGTCAGAGACTTGGCGCTGATGACCACAACCGGCACAGCGCGTGCCGCCTCTAGCCCGTGCATGGCCTCTAACACGGCAAAGCCATCCATCTCCGGCATCATCAGATCCAACAAAACCAGATCAGGACGAGTGGTCTGCATGATTTGCAAGGCTTCCCTGCCCTCCTTCGCCAGCAAGATTCGATAACGGGGAAATTGGGTTCGCACAAGACGGGCGTGCGCCTCCAACACGCCGGGGTCATCGTCCACAATTAAGATCGTCCCACTCTCCGCAGAGACATCTAGGCCTCCCTCCTGCCCCCAACCTAAACGCTGCAGCATTCTAGCCAATTCCGTAGCGCGAATAGGTTTCGTTAAGTAGTCCAGCTCCAACAAGGCACCGCTATCCTGCTCCGTCTGAAGCGCATAAAACAACACGGTCACCTCCGCGGTCGCCGGATGCGCCTTCAAAGCCCGCATTGCCTCTAGGCAACGTTGGTAGGCTTGATACACGTCCAGCACAATCGCGGTTGGCGGCGCCTGTACTACCCGCCTCAGCCATGCATCGTCCTCCCCCCATTCGACGATTTCCACCGCAAACCCTTGCTCCTCCAGATACTTCCGCAGGGACGACGCACGTCCAGGATGAGGAGTAACGATCCAAACCATGGCAATCGGTTCGCTGTGTAGAGAAATGGCCTGCAAGGTCGGCAACGTGAAAAAGAACGTTGCCCCTTCTCCCTCTATTCCCGACGAACGGACACCGATTTCGCCGCCGTGCATCTCAACCAAACGTTTACAGATAGCCAAGCCTAGCCCTAAGCCACCATAACCGCGCGCGGAAGCACGCTCAGACTGACGAAACTCCTCAAAGATAATTCGTTGTTCGTCTGGCGGAATCCCAAGGCCCGTATCGCTCACCGATACAACAAGAAAGTTCTCCCCCGCCTTCACCGTCAGAGTGACTCTGCCCTTTTCCGTAAACTTGACCGCATTGTTGATGAGGTTCAACACGACCTGCCGCAGACGAGTGGGATCTCCCCAGACAAGCGGCAAATCCGGTGGAATATGAGTGTACCATTCCAACCCCTTCTCGCGCGCCAACTTCTCGCCAACGACCACAACAGCATCGAGCGCTCGAGCCAGATCCAACGGCTCACAGACGAGACGCAACTCTCCTCGCTCATCGCGCGCCAGATCCAAGACATCGCGTATCAACCCTTCCAGATGCCGCGCCGTCGCATGGACGAGGCGCAAATTCTCGCAATCGAGGGACTTGCTTTCTGTCGCCTCTTTCAGCAAGACTTCGCTCAGCGTGGTAATTAGGCCCAACGGTGTGCGTAGCTCATGGCTGACCATGGAAAGAAAGCGGCTTTTCAGACGATTTGCCTCTTCGGCCAGTCTTTGGCTGGCCGCCGCCTGGCGGTACAAACGAGTCGCCTTCGTCAACAGGCGATCGCGTTCATCAAACAACAGCGCACCCTTGACCGAACTTCCCAACTGACTGCGTAACGCCTCGTAGATTGCGCCATCATGCGGACCCACCTCAAAGACAACAAAGCCGATCTCCTCGCCCTGGAATTCCAGCGCCTCCACCGCCAGGGTTTGTCGCCGTTCCCTCCACAAGTCTGGCGGCAGAATGCGCGCTGTCGGATAACGCCTCTTTCCTTCGCCGAGCCGTTGTCCTTTCTCACACGCCAGCACCACACGCGCCCACTCCGCCGGGCGATTGACGCCCTCGTACAGAACCAAATAGCAGTATTCGATTCCAAGGCGCTGCAAATCACGCGCCAGAATCTCTAGCAGGTTGTCCAAATGAAACGTGACTGCCATGGCTTGACTGATGGCGCGCAGGACAGCCATCTGCTCATTGAGCTGCACCCGTCGTTGAAGTTGCTGTTGCAGAATCAGTTCGTTCAGGAATACCCGCCCTCGATGCCAGAGGTTCTCCGCTTGCATCAGCAACCGCGGGTCACGGGCAAGAAACCGATAACTTTCCCGACGCATGGCAGAAAGCACATCCTGCAACTCTGCCACAGATAGACGATGTTCCATCAATTTGCGGGCTGTCAGATCGAGTGCCGTCAAGAACGCGGCCCCCTCATCGTCCTTGTCCAGACTCATCTGGAAGGCCTCCAACCACTCCTCGGCCGTATGGGCGAAGGCTGGGTCGCTGCGTGGCACCATCGCGCGTTGCATTTCGCTCAGCAGAACACTCCGTCGCTGCTCCAGAAGCGTTTTCGCCTCGACCAGCGTTGGCGCAGGCAGACGACCTCCTTCCAGCCGAGTAAGCGACATGCCATCGTCAACGCGCGAGACGCTCTCAAATAGACAACCGCACGAGCGACGGACAATCAGGCGGGTTGGGAGGATCAGCCTGGGCGGCACACTTTTCCCTTCATAGTGAGCCAGCAAAGCCTCCAACGCCAGGCTTCCCATCTTGCGCAACGGTTGACGAACCGTGGTGATCGAGGGCGTACTGGTCGCCGTTTCCACCGTATCGTCGAAACCGGCCACAGCCATATCATAGGGAACGCGCACGCCACGCGCTTCCAATTCCTCAATGGCGGCCAATGCCATATTGTCATTGGCCGCTATTAGGGCATCAAACTCAGCGTGCCGCTCTTCCAGCAGAACGCGCACCCCCTCCCGGCCACCGGCTGGCGACCAGTCTGCCGGTTGATAGAGCAAATCGTGCTCCACCGTCAACCCGTGCGCCCGGACCTCATCCAGATAGGCTTGAAAACGCTCCTCGGCCTCGGGATTACCAACCGGACCCTGCAGAAAAGCCAGTCTACGCCGCCCATGGACCTCTATCAGATGCCGGGCCAGGGCGCGCATGCCATCGTAATTGTCCACCAGGATCGAAGTAACGGCCTCGCCGAGAGGAATGCCAATGTTGACCATCGGTAGAGGAGCGAACACTTCATGATAGAGTTCAGATAACGTAGGATTGACAATGATCACCCCGTCTAAAGTCGCCGGTTGGATTTGACGATAAAGCGAACGATGACGCGAGGGGTCATAGATATTAATATCGCCAAAGCCGATCAGGTTTACATCCAGGACACCGGCTTCTTCGACAGCACCCCACCAGATCGGGCCGCTATAGGGATTGCTCAGCCCCCAGGTGACAATAAAGCCGAACGTTGGCCGCGCGCGCTTTCCCCTCCCCCTCGACGGGCGTTTTTCGGAATCCGACGAGACGGTTGGCATAGGCAGTCTCGGATTTGGTCGTTACAACCTACACATCCAGATTTCGCACAGTCTTTGCGTGGGTCTGAATAAACTTGCGGCGTGGGTCAACCGCGTCGCCCATCAACATATCGAAGGTCCGGTCGGCCTCTGCCGCGTCCTCAATCGTGACTTGAAGCAGCGTACGATTGGCCGGGTTCATCGTAGTATCCCATAACTGTTGTGGATTCATTTCACCCAGGCCTTTATATCGCTGCATGCTAACCTTATCGGCGCCGACGCCTAGCGACTTGAGCAGTTTCTCCTTCTCTGCCTCGCTGTAGGCATAGTGTACCTGATTCTTGTACAAAAGGCGATATAACGGCGGTTGCGCAATGTAGAGATGCCCCTGTTCAATGAGCTGAGGCATGTAGCGGAAGAAGAAGGTCAACAGCAAGGTGCGGATGTGACTGCCATCCACGTCGGCGTCGGTCATGATGATGACTCGTCCATATCGCAGACCGCCTAGGTCAAAGGTATCGCCAATACCGGTGCCGAGCGCCGAGATGAGCGCCCTGATTTCATTGCTGGAAAGAATTTTATCCAGACGAGCGCGTTCGGTGTTCATGATCTTGCCGCGCAAAGGCAGAATGGCCTGGAAATGACGGTCACGCCCTTGCTTGGCGCTGCCGCCGGCCGAATCGCCTTCCACGATGTACAGTTCGGTCTTCGATGCGTCGCGCTCGGAGCAATCTGCCAGTTTGCCTGGCAAGGTAAGCGATTCCAGCGCCGACTTGCGGATCACCAGGTCACGCGCCTTGCGCGCTGCATCGCGCGCCCGCGCCGAGGTCAGACATTTCTCCACGATCGCCTTTGCCTCGCGCGGATTCTCCTCCAGAAAAGCGCCAAAGGCCTCGCCAACCACTTGAGTCACATAGGTTTGCACCTCAGGGTTCATCAGCTTGACTTTGGTCTGACTCTCGAATTGAGGATCCGGATGCTTGACGGAAATAATCGCCGTCAGGCCCTCGCGCGTGTCATCGCCGGAGAAATTTGGCTCCGATTCCTTGAGCAGGCCGCTCTTGCGGGCGTAGTCGTTGATGACGCGCGTCAGCGCCGTCCGCAAGCCGGTCAAATGTGTACCGCCATCCACCGTGTTGATCGTATTGGCAAACGCATAGACCGACTCGGCGTAGGAATCGGTATACTGAATGGCAACCTCAATCCCTATTCCCTCGATCTCTTTTTCCACAAAGACAACCGGGTGAAGCGTGGCGCGATTACGATTCAAATACCGAACGAACGAGGCGATTCCGCCCTCGAAATAAAACGTCATTTGACGATCCGTGCGCTCGTCCACGAGGCGAATAGTCACGCCGCGCGTGACGAAAGCCATCTCACGGAAACGCTGGGCAAGCGTCTCGAAGCGGTAATCTACTTCACCGGTGAAAATAAGCGGGTCGAACTTGAAGGTGGTCCGGGTACCCGTGTCCTCAGGTCGAGCCTTGCCGATGGTCTTCACCGGTTCCTGCGGGATGCCGCGTTCGTAACGCTGGAAGTAGACCTTTCCCTCCCGACGAACCTCCACCTCGCACCATTCCGAGAGGGCATTGACTGCGCTCACGCCGACGCCGTGCAAACCGCCGGAGACTTTGTACCCGCCGCCGCCGAACTTACCGCCAGCATGGAGCTTGGTCATGACGACCTCCAAGGCCGAGCGTTTCTCGGTCGGATGGGTATCCACCGGGATGCCGCGCCCGTTATCGGTCACCGAGACGCTGGAATCGGGATGGATAACGACCTCGATACGCGTGCAGGCGCCGGCCAGCGCTTCATCAATCGAGTTGTCCACCACCTCATACACGAGATGGTGAAGCGCCTTGACGTCCGTGCCGCCCACGTACATACCGGGCCGGCGTCGGACAGCCTCTAACCCCTCCAGAACCTGGATACTCGCCGCGTTGTAGTTGCCGATGACCGCCATTCGCCATCACTCCAAAACTAGGGTTATACGTTCGCCGAACGCGCCTGCGCGCTCAACCGTTCCAGCACAGCCTGCAACCAGAGATTGGTGTCACGATAGTAGACAAAACTGGCCGCAAGCAAAGAGGTGGTAACGAAAGCATGACCGAAAATGCCGACCAAGATCCACCAGGAATTCTCGGCAGGAACGCGCCAGAGATACGCCGTCCCTTCGCTGATGATAAAAGCTACCGCCAAGAAGAGTCCACTGCTCGGCAACGTATAGCGTACCATGCGCCAGCCTCGAAAAATCGAGAGCAATGCATTTTGCCGTTCCGCGTAGATTCCATGCGGTGAAAAGAACACCGGCAAAGCAAGCCAGATAGCAAACACGCTGGCCAGGAACAAGACGCTCTGACCAAGCAACGGGCTTAGCGCCGTCAACAGGCTGGTCGCGAACAACGCCGGAAGACCTACGACGAGGAACAGCACCGACCAGATCATGGAAAGCACTACCGCCCAGCTGAGGGTCCGCACAATGGACCGCCCTCGGAGGTTAAGTGCTGCGCCGGAAACCCAATGAAAATAGAAACCGCCCAGACACCAGCCAAGAAACACGAGAACCAGCACAGAGCCTAAGACCGCCAGGATGGAAGGCAACTCCATAATAAGGGCTGGCCCAAACGGCGTCTCCAGAGGCATCTGTCCAAACATCAGGCTAGTCACGCCGACCGGAAACGTGCGCAACAGAGCAAACAAGTTGAATCGAGCCAGGGCATCCAACATCGCCTGACGCGCCGCTTCGATCTCCGCCTGGCTCGGGCCGGCAGGAAAACGAAAGAGAGGCGCGCGCGTCACCCAGGATGACAACAGCCCATACAGACGTAAATGAGGCCCGAGCCATAGCCACAAATCCAAGAGCAGAGGCGGCAGAATCAACACAATGCGGTTGGCAACGACGTCAAAACCGCTGGCCAAGGTGGCCATCAAACGAGGTGGAGAGGGAAGTTGAAGAGATTTCGCTTCCATGGCAAAATTGATTTTACCACATCATCAAAAATAGCACCTTTGTTCTAGTCTGTCAAGCGTCCGATACGTCCGCCTGTCAAGAAACCCGACACAACGTTGGCGGCAACGCGCGGCGCGAACACAAGGTAAACACCAACAGGCCAGGAGGATCGCCACAACAAATGATCAACCCACGCTCATCCTTGCGTGCAATCCAGTATAATGCCATCTATGAGAACAGACCGGCAACGAAGCAAAGGAGCTGGGAATACCAGGGTAAGAATCTTGACCGTACTGCTAGGATGTACACTGACTACCTGTTCTTCTTCTTTACCTTTACCTACCTCTACCGTAACCGCTACGGCATCCCCTCCAACTCCTTCGCCGTCGGTCATCTTGCCTTCTCCCTGCCCATCCCCCGCCGACCTACCGCCAACTCCATCCTGTGTAGAACAGAGCGGCGCGACAGAGATGCGCTCCCTTACGACGGAGTATCTATCCACCCCTTTACGATTTCTTGTTTATCTGCCTCCTTGTTACCGCTTCGAGGAGGAGAGGCGTTATCCGGTTCTTTACCTCTTCCATGGCCTGTTTTACAACGAAACGCAATGGGAGCAGATCGGAGCATTCACCACAGCCGATCGTCTCATCGCGACTGGCGAAATTCCCCCTTTCCTTATCATCCTTTCCTACGATCCATCGGGTAAAGAACCCGATCAATACCCTTTTGCCGAGGCCATCGGCAACGCGCTGATTCCCTACATTGACCTCCACTATCGCACCTGCGCCGAGGCCGCCTGCCGGGCCGTCGGCGGTTTATCGCGCGGTGGCGGCTGGGCACTCCATCTCGGCCTGACACGTCCTGACCTATTTTCGGCCATTGGGGCGCATTCTCCAGCGCCTTTCCGGGCCGATTGGCCTCACTACGATGACTGGCTTACCTCGATTCCACCGGAGAAGATGCCCCGTCTGTGGTTGGACATTGGCGAATCGGATCAACTTCGTCCTTCGGCGCAAAAACTTGAGGCCCTTTTGGAAAACCTAGACATTCCCCACGAATGGCACCTCTTTCAAGGAGAGCATAACGAAGCATATTGGCGCGCACATATTGAATTGTATTTGCGTTGGTATGCAATGGGCTGGCCGTAAGCGAAGCGATACTGTCGCTACGCTCAAGGGAGAGTTTTCGAGAGACCCCGCTCGTTCAGGATACCGTTCGTCTCTGAGTTATGATGGGTTTTACACAGAAAGCTTCTGTGAAATGCATTCTGGCACCCTGGATCCACAGCCCTGGGGCTGGCTGGGCGATTTTCTCTTCTGGGGACACACGCCCGGCATGAACTTTGTCCTGCGCCTCGTAACTTGTCTTCTTGCCGCTCTCCTAGTGTTAGGATGGCATGGGCGCCGGTCATCTTGAAAAACGGCCTTATGGATTGCCCCGTTGCTCCTGTTCGCCTCCACGCTTGCCTGCGCGACGAATCGATGAGCGTCTTTCTCACCGTACTGATGACTCTGTTTTCCGCCTTCTTGTTGACGATGACCTATTGCGGCGGTCGCCGGATGTGCTACAGTTTGCTCGACTGCTCGCGGAACTCCTTGCTATGGCCAAGAAGCCTGCTCGCTCGCCTTCTCCTCCTGCGATAGAACACTCCCGCGAGAAACGGGGCCCCGTCGTCGGCGGAAGGCGCCCTAGGTGCGCCTTATGGATGCCCCCGAATCAAACGCGTGAATCGAACATCCCGCCTTTGATGCTGCCCAGAGCAATCTATCGTTATCCGGAAGAGCAAATGGCCCGTTACACGCAGGAATCGTTCGGGCAAGAGAACGATACTTTAGAAGCAGAAGGCCACTTTTAGACGCCGGGAGAATTGGTTTCCGGAATGTGAACCGGCTTTTCCCTCCCCAGTTCCAGCGAACGCTGGTAGGCGGCCCAAATGGCGCGCGAGAGCGCGGTGCGGAAGCCTGCCTTTTCGAGGTAGTACAGCGCCTCCGCCGAGGTGCCGCCGGGTGAGGTCACCTGATTGCGCAGCGCGGCCACATGAACGCCGTTTTTCTCATGCACGCTTTGGTAGTACAGAACGGACCCCAGGATCGTCTGTAGCACCAACTTCTCGGCTATGTGACGCGGGAATCCTAAATGGACGCCAGCGTCAACGAGCGCCTCCATAAACATAAAGACGTAGGCCGGGCCGGTGCCGGAAAGGGCGGTCGCCATATCCAGATAATTCTCATCGTCCACCATAATCTCTTCGCCAAGAGCGCGCAGGATCGTGCGCGCCATGTCCTTCTGCGCCTCGCTGACGGTCGGCGCGGCCATCCAGACCGTGATTCCCTGGCTGATTTGAGCCGGCGTGTTCGGCATGGAGCGAACGACCGCCTCGTGCGCCAGGCCATTGCTAATTTTGGCAAGCGGCGCGCCGGCGACGATGGACAAGACTAGGGCTTGCGACGGAATCGCGCCCTTTAGACCACGCAGCACCTCGGTCAGACGCTGCGGTTTCACAGAAAGCACGACCACATCGGCCTGCGCCGCCGCTTGGTTATTGGCGGTAAACGGTGCGACGCCGTATTTCCGGCTCAACTCTTCCACGCGCTCGACGCGGATGTCGGCGGCAAGCAAGTTCGTCGCTTGCGCCGACCCCTGACGCAAGAGACCGGCAATCATGGCTTCGGCCATCGCGCCAGAACCAATGAAAGCGATTTTCTTATCCAACATGGGCGTCCTCCAGAAGCAGAAAGCTATTTCCCGCCGAAGTAGCGCAACGCCAGGCGCAGGCGTTCTTCCACATCAGAGGGGGCATCGGGCGGCAAGGATTGAAGGGCGGTCTGTGCTTCAACGACCGAATATCCCAGCGCGGTCAAGGCAGCCAGCACCTCGCCATCCGCATCGGACATGCCGGCCATGCTCTCGAGCGGCGAAACCGGCTTGAGACGATCATGGAGATACAGAACGATTTTCTGCGCCGTCCTCTTGCCCACGCCTGGCAGATGTCCTAATAAGTCGGCATCTTCGCTGAAAACCGCGCGCTGGATCATCTCCAGCGAGGCGCCCGAAAGCAACGCCAGTGCCGTGCGCGGCCCAACCCCATCCACTCCCAACAACAGAGTGAATAAATCGCGCTCGGCTCGGGTCTCAAAACCGTAGAGCGACCAAGAATCCTCGCGGACAACCAGATGGGTGTACAGAAGGACGATGGTCCCAACTTGCAAGCGAGTCCGCAGCGGCACCGGCGTCTGAACGCGCAATCCTAGTCCGCCGACCTCCACAACGACAGCGTTGTCCTCGATTTGCGTAACTTCTCCGCGCAGCGTGGCGATCATGAGGCCCTTTCCGGTTCAAGCGAAACGTCGGGTGTTCACATGACAGATGGCGACGGCCAAGGCGTCGGCCGCGTCGTCCGGTTTCGGAATTGCGTTTAAATTCAACAGGACGCGCACCATTTCCTGCACTTGCGGTTTGGCCGCGCTGCCATACCCAACCACGGCCTGTTTTACCTCGTTCGGGGTATATTCGCCAACGTCCAGGCCGGCTTCGGCCACAGCCAGCAACGCCACGCCGCGCGCTTGACCAACCGCGATGGCCGTGGAAACATTGCGCTGAAAAAACAACTTCTCCACCGCACAACTATCCGGGCGATGGAGAAGCAAGAGGTCGGAGAGGCGGCGATACAGCAAGAAGAGACGTTGATGAGCCGGCAGGCCAGCAGGAGTTTCAATGACTCCATACGCAGGCGCTTCCAGACGGCCATCGGCCAACGCGCGCACCAGACCATAACCGGTGGTCGCCGTTCCGGGGTCAATGCCCAAAACGAGCGTCATCTGGCCTCAGGCGGCCTCCAGCGCGGCCAGCGCCTCCTCCGTCAACTTTACGTTGTGATACACATTCTGCACATCGTCCAGGTCTTCGATCGCTTCGACCAGTTTTAGGACTTGCAGCGTAGCTTCCACCGGGAGTTCCAATTCCTGCTTGGCGATCAAACGCAAACCGGCCTCATCCGGCGTCACATGGCGGGCGTGGAGAGCATCACTGATAGTCTTGAAGGCCTCCACCGGCCCAATGATCTCAATGGTATCGCCGGAATCAACGACATCATCTGCTCCGGCTTCAATCGCCAGTTCGAAAGCCGCGTCGTAGTTGAGTTGCGAAGCCGGGAAGGAAAAGTAGGACTTGCGCTCGAACTGCCAGGCCACGGCACCGGCCTCCGCCATGTTGCCGCCGGCGCGGCTAAAGGCATGGCGCACTTCGGCAACCGTGCGATTGCGGTTGTCTGTCACGCAATCTACCATCAACGCCGCGCCATGCGGACCATATCCCTCAAAGGTAATGGCCTCCAGCGCGCCGCCTTCTTTATCCTCGCCGGTGCCGCGCCGGATCGCGCGCTCGATGTTTTCCTTGGGCATGTTGTTGGCGCGAGCTTTCTCGATAGCCAGAGCCAGGCGCACGTTGGTATCCGGATCTCCACCGCCTTCACGCGCCGCCATCGTAATCTCACGCGCCAGGCGAGTGAAAAGCGCACCTTTTTTGGCGTCTGCCGCGCTCTTCTTACGGCGAATCGTTGCCCAATGGCTATGTCCGGACATACGTTTTCTCCTGAAAGACTATTTCGGGGATTCCATGCTGCGCAAGTAAGGATAGCCGTGTTCGCGCCTTGCACTAACCAGGAGTATTTCTCTCTGCCGTTGTCTATTATACCATAGGCATCTCCCAACCGAATTCCAATCCTGCTCGCGCCCTTGTTTATAGAGAAGTGAAACCGCCAACAAGCTATCAGATAACCCGCGCGCCCCTTGACAAAAAAAAACGGCATGCTTACTTTGTACTTTGTACACCGTGCGCAAGGCGCAAGAGGAGAAAGCAAACCGCACAGGAGGGCAAACGATGGATACGCACAAGGAGGGCAAGAGAAGGACTCGGTTTTCTCTTTGGCAAGTCGGTCTGTTGGTTGCTGCCTTTCTAGCAGGGTTGAGCGTGAGCCGACTGATTCTCGCCACGCAGACGCAGGCCAACTGCCCGGCGCCAAATTCCTGCTCCGGCTAGGGTTGTCCTTGCGGCCGGACAGGGTTATACTGTACAAGGAGCGTACTGTGTTGCAAGCCGTGTCCGACCCCCAACGCCCCGGCCAACTGCTACGCGCACGCCCACGCCCAAGCCGCCAACCGCCACGCCGACACGCACGCCCAGCCGAACCCCCACGTGAACAGCCACCCCTAGCAGAACGCCGACGAATACCCCCACCGTCACGCCGGCCTGCATGCCGCCGAACTTTTGCTCTGGCATCTGCCCTTGCTGCTCGACCGGGACCTCCTGCGGCGGGAGTGTGCTCTGGCGCCTGCCTTGCCCAACGAACACACTCGTTCCGCCCACCCTAACGCCATCGCCCACCCCAACGCGCACGCCAACCCCCTTGCCGGCAGGGCATTACGTCTTCGCCCCCTTCGCCGGAGACGTTCGCGGCCAAGACTGCTGCTGCGCGAACTGCTCGGCCGGCAACCCTGGCAACGTTGGAGGCAGATGCACAGCTTGCGGCAACCGTCCAAAAGAAGGGTATCGCCATAGGGGGCGCGGAGTATCGCCGGTGGATGTGTTTGGGCGGGCGGGATGACGGTGAGGCTACATGTTAGCGCCAATATTATGAGCGTCAGGACAATCTATCCTCTCTGTGCCTTGTACCGCCTCCGTCGGGCTTCGCCTGGGTGAACCAGGGCGTCAAGGTGGAACTCTACACCGGCCAGACGCCGCAGGCAAAAAGGTCGGCGCAGTCTCCTACTGGCATCTGGCGACCCGCGCAAACCAGCTGCCCTGCGCAACGACCGTCGCCAAAAGGACGAACACGAGATCGCCAAAAGTCTTGACGGCATCCTGGCGGCAAAAGCACCTCCCTGTCCTCAAGCAATTCCCGGAAATGTTCGACTTCTATACCCGCCAGACCGAAGCCTGCGACGCCGAGAGCGAGCGGAACCTATTCCGCCTTCCGCCCTGATTGGCCCGCCCCCAACCCCAAGGACCAGGAGCCGCTCCCGCCCAAACAAGTACAGATCGCACCTATGAATAGCTGTCCCGCTTGACCCTCTCGCCTTTACCCACAACGGTTATTGTCGCTTGACAACGACAATCTTTCCCCCACCGGTTGCCTGCGTCTCCATACCTGCCCCTGGCCACAAAGTCCTATTCGAACAACTGCGCCGCGAATCGAAGAGGACGCGATATACCAGGCAATCGCGCCTCGTTCTTTCCCGTTGTTGCCTTGTTCCTCTTGGTGGGAAGGCTCGCGACGCACGGCATCGCCGTCGAGTATCCCGAAGCCGCCTCCCGTTGTCTGCCGCCACGGCTGCCTCCGTCTTCCACGTGAGCTCTAACCGATCACCTGCAACGAGCGCGGCCAGTCGCTCAGGCATTCTGCCCCTTCTTCCGTCACGACCAGGTTATCCTCGATGCGCACGCCGTTCCGCCCCGGCAAATACACGCCCGGTTCGATGGTAAAGGTCATGCCAACCTCCAACGCCTGGGAGTTCTCGGCGTGCAGGTAGGGCGGCTCATGCGCCTCCAGGCCAATGCCGTGACCGGTGCGATGGACGAAATAGCGGCCATAGCCGGCCTGTTCGATGACCTGGCGCGCGACCCGGTCCACCTGCGCGCATGTTACGCCGGGTTGGAGGACAGCGCGCGCGGCATCGCCGGCGGCGCGCACGGCCTCATACATGCACACTTCTTCCTTGCCCGGTGCGCCGATGGCGAACGTGCGCGTCAGGTCCGAGATGTAACCATCGGCGGATGCGCCCCAGTCTATCACGAGAAGATCGCCAGGCTGTAGGGGACGGTCAGATGGCGCAGCGTGCGGGTTGGCGGCGTTCGGTCCGGCGGAAACGATGGGAGCAAAAGGCAATGTAGGCTGCGAACCATGCCGCAAGAGTTGCGTCAGGAGTTCCGCCGCCAGGTCGCGTTCGCTCACACCCGGCCGGACGAGAGGCAAGGTAGACCACAAGGCAGCCTGGGCAATAGCGACCGCGCGGCGCATCGCGGCGATTTCTTCCGCCTCTTTGCAAAGCCGCAGCTCGGCAATAATGGCGGAAGCATCCGGAAAGGCAGCAGCAGAAGCCGCTTGCTCCAGATAACGGAATTCCAACAACCTCATCGCACGCGGCTCCACACCGACACACTTCCCCGACAGACCAAGCGATCGAACCGCCCGCCGAAACGCCTCGCTCCACTCCGCTGGAGTCTCTGAATACGAGAAAACCTCCAGCGGGATGTCGGTTAACGAACTCTTTTCCAGATCGGGCAATACGATCGCTGCGCGCCCTTCGGCAGTAAAGAGCGCAAGGATCGGCCTCTCCATAAGGTGAAAATGCAAGCCGGTCAGATATTTCAGGCTTGGGCCGGGCGTCAGCGCCAGCGCGTCCAGTCGCCCTGCCTGCAACAGGGTGCAAAGGCGGGTCAGGCGTTTCCCGTTCATGAGGTGAAGCGATGGAATCGGCGAACAAAGAACACAGCGAAGACCCAGTCCACAAGGGCCGGGAAATGCGCGTCCAGCCAGAGGATGGGAACCATCCACCAAGGGATAATGACGGCGCGGCGCGGACGTTTGGCAAGGGCCACGACCTTACGCGCCACGTATAGCGAAGGCATATGTACCCAGGACGGAAAGCGCATCCTTTGCCGAGCAATCGATTCGCCGGCGTGCAAGCCGAATTCTGTCGACGCGCCGCCGGGGTAGATGCCGGAAATGCGCACGCCAAAAGGCGCGACTTCGCGCCGCAGCGCGTCGGTGAAGGCGCGCAGGCCAAACTTGGTCGCGGCATAGACGGAATACAACGGTGCAGCAATGCGACCGGCCACCGAGACCATGTTGATGATATGTCCACTGCGCCGGCGAAGCATGTGCGGCAACACGGCCCGCGCCATTTGGATCGCGCCGCGCAAGTTGACCTCAATCTGGACGTCAATCTCCTCCGGCGAAAGCGCCTCCAGCCAATCCAGGCGACCCAGGCCGGCGTTGTTGAAGAGAATGTCAATACGGCCACATTGCGCGATGATCTCCTGCACCACACGCTCGATTTGCGTCTGATCGGTCACGTCGAGAGGAAAAACGGCCGCTCGCCCGCCGGCGGCGCGGATTTCCTCGGCCAACGCGTTCAGGCGATCCAAGCGGCGCGCGGTCAACGCCACCAGGCAACCCTCGCGAGCGAAAAGGCGCGCCGCATCGGCGCCGAAGCCCGAGGAGGCGCCGGCAATCAGCACAACGTTGTCCCTCAGGGAAATGCGCATGGAAGGCTCCAACGAGGAGATCGTTTGTTACTCTTCTTCTTGCTGTTCCTCGGCGCGGCGGCGCGGACGCGGCGGCTCTACCACCGCCTCCGGCGCGATCGCGAGTTCCACAACCTCGTCCATATGCCGGACAGGGATGATCTTGAGATCTTCGCGCGCGCGTTTGGGCAAATCTACTAAATCTTTGATGTTCTTATGCGGAATGATCGCCACTTTCAGGCCGGCGCGATGGGCGGCTGTGATCTTCTCCCGCAGACCGCCGACCGGTAACACGCGGCCGCGCAGCGTGATTTCGCCGGTCATGCCCACCTCATGGTAGACCGGACGCCCGGTCAGCGCCGAGATGAGCGCGGTCGCTATAGTAATGCCGGCCGAAGGCCCGTCTTTCGGAATCGCGCCTTCAGGAATGTGCACGTGAATATCCATACGCTCGAAGACTTCCATATCGATCCCGAGCAAGGCCGCGCGCGATTTGACGTAGGTCAGCGCGGCCTGTCCTGATTCCTGCATGACTTCGCCGATCTGACCGGTCATCTGGAGGCCGCCTTTGCCGTCGAACACAGCTACCTCGACCGGCATAATTTCGCCGCCGCTCTCGGTCCAGGCCAGGCTGGTTGCCACACCCACCTCGTCGCGGCGTTCAGCTTCCGATTGGAAGTATTGCGGCGGACCGAGGAATTTCTCCAGCATGGTCGGCGTGATGACGGCAGGGAACCGTTTGCCTTCCGCCTTCCAGCGCGCGACCTTGCGGCAGACACGTCCGATTTCACGTTCCAGGTTGCGCACGCCGGCCTCATCGGTATATTCGCGGATGATGCGCCGAATCGCCTGCGGTGTGAAGCGCAAATTGACGCCCTCCAAACCGTTCTCTTCAATCTGACGAGGGACGAGAAAGCGATTGGCGATGATGAGTTTCTCTTCTTCGATGTATCCCGGAAATTCGATGACCTCCAGACGGTCGAGCAAGGCGGGAGGAATGGTCGCCAATGTGTTGGCGGTAGTAATAAACATGACCTTCGAGAGGTCGAAATCCAGCTCGAGGTAGTGATCGGAGAAAGCATGATTTTGTTCGGGATCAAGCACTTCGAGCAGGGCCGAAGCCGGGTCGCCGCGAAAGTCGCTGCCGAGTTTGTCAATCTCATCCAGCATAAAGAGGGGGTTCGCGGTGCCGGCGCGCTTCATCGTCTGGATGATGCGACCGGGCAACGCGCCGATGTAGGTGCGGCGATGACCGCGAATTTCGGCCTCGTCGCGCACACCCCCCAGCGAGAGGCGGACGAACTTGCGCCCCAGCGCCTCAGCAATAGAACGCCCCAGCGAGGTCTTGCCCGTGCCAGGCGGGCCGACGAAGCAAAGAATCGGTTGGCGCTCCTTCTTCGGTTTGAGCGAGCGCACGGCGATATATTCCAGAATCCGCTCTTTTGCTTTCTTCAAACCATAATGGTCGCGCTCTAGAATCTTCGCGGCGTGTTTGACATCAAGATTGTCTTTGGTAACCGTTGTCCAGGGCAGGTCGAGAATCCAGTCAATGTACGTGCGAATGATGCCCACTTCGGGGGTCATGGGCGGCATTTGCGCCAGACGTTCCAGTTCCTTGAGGGCCGTTGCGCGCGCCTGTTCAGGCAGTTTCGTTTTTTCGATTCGCTCGCGCAGTTCGTTGATGTCGCGCGTGAAAACATCGGTCTCCCCCAGTTCGCTTTGAATCTGCTTCATCTGCTCACGCAGGTAGAACTCTCGCTGCGAACGATCCACTTCATTCTGGACGCGGCTGTGAATTTCGTCCTCTAGTTCCAGCACATCTACTTCTTGCGCCAGAAGTTTACTGAGGCGTTGTAACCGTTGCCGCGGGTCTTTCGTGATGAGCAATTGCTGACGTTCCGCCAGGTCGAGCGAGAGCGCCGAGGCGATCATATCGGCCAGCCAGCCCGGCTCGGCGATGTTCATCGCGAAGAGATGCGCCTCTTCAGGAACCGAGCGATCCAGTTCGACGCACCGCTCGAAGAGATCGAGTATAGTGCGCATCAGCGCGCGCGTGACACGGTCCGCCGTGGTTGGTTCGACCACCACACGCGCCCGTACGACGATCACCGGCTTCATCTGCTGAATCTCAAGAACCTCGACGCGGCGGCGTCCCTGCGCCAGAGCAGAGGACGTGCCATCGGGCATGGAAAGCAAACGACCGATGGCCACTTCCACCCCGATCGGCAGGAAATCGCGTGGGCTTGGTTCGTCTTGTTCCGGATCGCGTTGATTCAGAGCAATCAACGTCTGGTTGTTCTCTTGCGCTCTCTGAATGGCCAACAGCGAAGCCTCGCGCCCGATAAATACCGGTGTAATCATGCGCGGGAAGATGATCAGATCGCGCAAAGGGATAGACAACGCCTCGATAACGCCATTCTCATCGGGCTTGTGATTGGGAATGCGATAGATCTCTTCCGTGCGTTGCGTGAGCGATAGATTGTATGCCTCTTCCTCAAACGACCAGTCCATCATCTTTCCGTTTCTCCGGGGTTATACTTTACTTGCCGTCTTCTAGCGCGCCTTGGGGTCGAGTTCCCCTCTTGATTTCAGTCCGAGCACTTCATACACCTCTACCGGCTCACTCTTACCCTTGACAAGCAAGGCCTCGTGCGGCCGGCACAAAACCTGCTCTTTCACACGCTCATAGGCATCCCGGCTGATGAGAATCTGGTTCCGAGCGGCGTTTTCCTGAATACGCTTGGCCGTATTGACGCTATCGCCAATGGCCGTGTAATCCAGGCGTTTTTCGGCGCCAATCCAACCCAGCACTGCCTCGCCACAGTGAATGCCAACGCCAAAAGAAAGGTGCGCTTCTGGAGGCAATGCGGCGTACAGGCTTTCCACAGCAGCGCGTAGGCCGAGCGCGGCCCGCACAGCGCGCAGCGTGTGATCGGGCTGTGGGAGAGGCGCGTTGAACCAGGCCATCACCGCATCGCCCAGGAATTTGTCCACCGTGCCCTCTTGAGCCAACACAGCCTCGGCCCCGGCGGCAAGGTACCGATTCAAAACCGCCACCAGTTCTTCCGGCGATTGTTTCTCGCTGTAAGCAGTAAAGCCGCGAATATCGGCAAAGAGAATGGTGAGAATCACGCGTTGGCCGCCAATCTGAAGGCTATCCGGATCGAGGTGTTCGATGACGGCCGGGGAGACCATGCGTTCCAGCAAACGCCGTTGCGCCTCCAGTTTCTTGCGCTCGGTTAGGTCATCCACAACAATGGCTACGCCCTGCGTGGTCTGACCGGCATCCTTCAGGGGAGAAAGGCTTACCCGCCAATCTACCACGCCGCGATTCGGCAAGGCGTGCGTGACCTCCAAACCGACGACCGGTTTATCGGTAGCGCGCACCGCCTGGAGGTGACGGCGGAGTTCGCCAGCGCAGGACGTCATCACTTCGTCGAGACGACGACCGACGATGTCGGCAACACCGCGTCCTAGAATCGCTTCGGCGGCGCGATTACAAAGGGTAATTTGCTCTTCAACATCGGTGGTAATGACGCCGCTAACGATAGAGGCGAAGACATTATCCATCAGGTTCTTGAGTTCCGTCACTTCCGCCAGGGTACACCGTATGGAGGAAAACAGGCGAGCATTTTCGATGGCGATGGCAGCCTGGTCGGCAAAGACGGTCAACAGTTCACGGTCGGATTCACTGAAGATGCCGGTGCGGACGCGATTGTCAGTGTAAATTACGCCGATGAGTTCCGACTTGACCTTGAGCGGCACGCATAGGATAGAACGCAGGCTATAGGCAACGATCGATTCCTGGCCGCCGAAGCGCGGATCTTCCTGCGCGTTGGTAGTCAATACGGCCTCGCCGTTTTCCAGGACGCGGCGAATCACCGTACGGCTGATGGCAAACTCGCTCTCGTTGATTGATTCTTGCTCCCAATTGCGCGCCACACGCGTAACCATTTCACCATTTTGGTCGCGCAACATCAGGAATGCGCGCTCGGCGCCCGTTAGCTGAATGATGGTATCCATCACCAATCGCAACACTTCATCCAGTTCCAGAGAGGAGTTGACCGCCTGGCTCACCTCGGCCAACGCCAACAATTTCTGTCTCCCCTCTTCAAAGGCGGTGGCCTGCTGAGCGAGACGATGAAGCGTGCTCTCCAGCGCCGAGAGGCCTTCGAACGTCGCCGGAGACAGGCAAGCGCGCGCCGTGCCCAGTTGCGTCCGAATCTGGGCAGCGATTTTGCTCAGCGCCAGCAACTGCCCGTGCAAGGAGCTTGCGGGAAGGGTTGTACTCATGACATATTCCCGACGGCCACCTTGATTATAAACGCTCTTCAGCGTAAAGGAAGACGTTTTTGCCAGGCCGCGCGGCGAGATTTGCGGCGCAACGATGCAGCAGCCGCGCGAGCGGCGTGCTCGTCGCCCGGTCCAGGGCCATAGATGGCCGGCAGACAGGCGCCCAACAAGACGTCAATTTCCTGAGCAGCCTCTGGCAACAGAACGCGAAGTCGAGAGGCTATTTCCAGGGGCGTCTGGGCAGGAGAAAGCTGTGTTCCCAAACGGCGCGCGGCACGGTAAAGTTCAGCGCAAGCGTGCTGGAACGAGGTTTGCGCCGTGCAGCACGCCCACCGGCGCAACCACCGCGGCGGCATCCGGCCGTCCTGGGAAACCCCTGCGCGGAGACGGAGCAGCCAGAGCGCGGCATCCCTCCACCTGCGTCGCTCACGGAACAGAAAGCCGTTCCACAAGGCGACCATGCCAAACGCCATTGCCATTCCCGGCCAAAACCACCACTGTCGCGTCGGAGAGAAACCCATCTTGGGTGGCAATGTCCCTGACGATTCGTTCCTCACCGGCGTAACGGCTACCGGCAGAGCAAGAGTTGCCCGCGCGCGAGGAAAGCCATGGTTCCCGCTTTCTCCGGACGGACGGCGCAACGGACTCTGGGCAGCGGTCGGCTCGAACTCCACCCAGCCGATGCCTGGAAAGTACACCTCCGGCCAGGCATGGGCATGACTCTGACGTACCAGCCGCGTGCGCAGCGCGCCAGGCGGAATTTCCCCCTCTGCGTACCCAACTGCCAGTCGCGCCGGCACGCCAACCGCGCGCAGCAAGATGACCTCCGCCGTTGCCGCATAAGTGCAAAATCCCTGCTGAATATCGAATAAGAGCCATTCCAGCATCTCCCTGTCGGCCGGCGGCATAGGAAGGTGTTCGTTATAGCGAATGGTGGCGCGCAGCCAGTCGGTGATGGCCTGAGCCTTGTCGTAGGGAGTAGGAGCATCAGCGGTCAGTTCGCTAGCCAGCGCGCGCACACGAGGAGAAAGGGCTGGCGGCAATTGCAGGTAGCGTTCGCCGATCCAGGCAGGATAATCCAAGCCGGCAGCGCGCAACTGCGCCTCGGTAGGAGAGAAATCCAGCGCCTGCACCTGATACACTTGCCCGGCGTTGAGCGTGGTCTGAAAGAAAAGCGGTTCCATTCCCAGAGGCGCGGCCCGCGCCATTCCGACCCACAACGGTAGACTGATCCAACGTGTGCGCGGCGGGGTGAATAGCCAAGCGGCCGGCATCTGAAGGGTGAATGTGTACGTCTCCGGCGCTCCGTGTGCCTCTGGGAGCGAGAGAGGAGCCTCGGCCGGTGAGAAATGACGGATTACCACGCTGCGCGTTGTCCATTGTCCATCTTCATAGAAATCGTACACGCGCGCCCGCCAGTAGTAACGCGGCACAGGATCCACAGGCGGAAGTTCGACGGTGAAAACTACACCGGGATCATTCGCCGCGTCCTGCTCCAGCGTCAACATGTCACCGACATACGGCGCGGCACGATTCTCCGTCTGCAGACCAGCAATCAGGCGACCGAAGGCCGTCTCGCGATTCTCCCAGCGCGGCGTCAGGCGTTGCCAGGCCCGTCGGACAAAACCGACCGCCTGTGTCGGCGCCGGCATAATCCAGGCCAGGCCAAGTGTAAGGATCACTGTCAACAGAACGGCAAGGTTCCAATCATGCTTCGCTCCCACTGGCACATGGACGCGCGCCTGACACCAGTCCGCGCGCCGATTGAGAAAGTACAGGCGCGCTACCAGCAGCAAACCGGCGAACAGATAGAGGAAAAGATAGACTCCCCCGCCCGGATGACGGCGATCGAACACCTGGACCAGAAGCAGCGCCAGACCGGACGGGAACACCGCCACGACACAGTCGCCCCGCCGCGCCAGGAAAAAGCCGCCAGAGAGACCGATGAGCCAGTAGGCCAGAGAGACCAGGCCGAGAAACAAGAACGTATCCTCCAGCGGTTGACGGGCGGCAAGCGTGGCAAATGCCTCTTGCCATCGCTGCCACAGGGCAAGCAGCCGACCCGTCCAATCTAGGGCAGGATACTGACTGATGCCCAGCGCCCAGGGGAACACGAAGATCGTATAGCCGCCCGCTACCACGGCAGCAAGCCAGAAGCGGAAGTGACTAACGCCAAGCGCCAACCCCAACAACGCGCCCGGCAAAGCCAAGAGGGCAGCAAGTTCGAGAGCTTCGGCCCAACCTGTGGCCGAGAGACGGGCAGCTGAAATCAACAATGCCAACAGAAAAAAGGCAACAGCGAAGGCATCCCAACGGCGGGAATCCATAGTTGGAGTGTACGCCGAAGCAAGACGAGAGTCAATAGGAGCGAAGCGGTAATGTGGACGATGGACGGTAGATTATGGACACCGGAAACCAAAGACTTGCGCCGCGCGAGAGGAAAATCGCCGGCCAGGCGTCGACCGTCTGGTGCAACAACTCTCCATATCGCCCGTCCCCCAAAAGCAGCTTGCTTCCGAACAAAGCATCGTTGCGCTCTAGAACATTGGATAACGCCGTTCTATCCCCGCATTTCCAATACGAAATCGTAAGGATACTCTGTCAGAAGTTCTAGCTTCCCATCTGGGCGCATCCAGAAGGTATCCTCTATCCGCACGCCCATGCCTGCTTCGGGATAGTACAATCCTGGTTCGATCGTAATCACCACGCCAGGACGGAGCAAATTGTCGTCGGCGGCCGTCAGGCTCGACCAGGGGCGTTCGTGCACATTCAGTCCAAGCCCGTGTCCCAACGAATGGACGTATCCCTCTAACGGCGCTTCGGTGTGCAAAGGCGATGGGTGCCCCAATGCCTCGAAGCGTTCACAGACCAGGCGATGCAGGTCCTTAAAGGGCATATCCGGGCAAACTAGAGTCCGAATTTCCTCGAACACGGATCGCACTTCCTCATACAGCCTGCGCGCGGCCGGCGGCGCATAGCCCAGACACCAGGTGCGGGTAAAATCACAGAAGTAGCCGCCGCCCGCTTCACAAGGAAAGATATCGAAGACAATCGTGCTTCCCAGGCGAAGGACTTCTGTTTCGGCCCCTGCCAAATGTGGGACGCCGGCCTCGCGACCAATTGCGAAGATCGTCCCCTCCGGGTTCTCCGCACCCAATTCAGCCAGCCAAAGGTTGATCAGGGACTTCACATCGCCTACTGTCAGAGATTGTGCGCCGTCTTTGAGCAGAATCTCCTCGCGAGACACCGATCGTGTCGTCAGGTAGTCCGCGACACGGCGGACGACCTCGGTAGTAATGCATCCCATGCGACGGATGCGCGCGACCTCGGCTTCCTCCTTCGTTTCCATCGCATAGAGAAAAATGGAAGTCTCCGCCGGCTCCCCCACCGGTGTAATCTTAGGCATGAGATGTTGGAGATGGGTAAGCACTGCCAGCAGGGAGGAAACATCCGTCCGGCCATAGATGCCTAGCCGACCGGCGGAGATGCCCACGTCATTCAGCATCCGCTGTAGGCGCAACGCCCCTGCCAGAGCCGCATCGCCTTGCGCTTCCTCGAGCAGAAGGCGCCAGGGGTACGCGCTGTAGGAGAGGCAACGGAGGCCCGTCCTTGCCGCCTCTTCCCGCTCCATATCCTGATGAAACAACACGGCTGGCTCCCCGCGTTTTTTAAGCAACGTGGCGGACGAAAGATGGCCACCTCCGGTCAGGTAATACATGGGCGGATTGTGGTTCGCCGCGCCGCTGACCAGAATAGCATCAAGTGCGCGTCTCTCCATCCATCGGTCAAGATCTGCCTTCATTGCCAAATCTCCTAAGTATGAGACAACGACTATCGCTTTCTTAACAGGGGCGACTCTTTAAGAACTTAGCGCGCCAGCGATAGAAAAACATCCTCCAGGCTGGCCTCGCCCACTGCCGCGCGAATCCAGCGCAAGCCGGCGTTGCGCGCCGCTTCCTGCAAGACGTGTTGGCTTACGCCGGGGCGGACGAGAAGACGCAGGTGATCGCCGGACAGTCCTACGCGCGTCACGCCTTCTACGTGGGCGAAGACGGTCAATCCCCGTTCCAGCGGCTCTACGAGCACATCCCAAACCTTCTCCGCAACGACGCGCGCCTTCAGGTTGGCCGGCGTATCCATGGCCAGAAGACAACCCTCGCGCAGGATGCCGATTCGCTTGCAATACTCCGCTTCGTCCATGTAGTGAGTAGTGACGAACACCGTCACACCGCGTTCGGCCAACAGGTAAATCAAGTCCCAGAAGACGCGGCGGGCAGAAGGATCAACGCCGGAAGTGGGTTCATCGAGAAAGAGCAGGCGAGGTTGATGCACCAAAGCAATGGCCAGGGCCAGTCGTTGCCGCCAACCGGTGGAGAGCGCGCCGGTCAACGCGTCGCGTTGCGGCTGCAAGCCAACCAGTTCGAGAACCGCCTCGATCGGCTTGCGTTCGCGAATCCCGTACGCGCCGGCGTAAAAAACCAGATTTTCCCAAACGGTCAGGTCGTCGTAGAGCGCAAACTTCTGCGACATGTAACCGGCGCGCGAACGCACTTGTTCCGATTGACGAAAGGCATCAAAGCCGAGGACGGTGGCCCGGCCAGCGGATGGCGCCAGCAGTCCGAGCAACAGGCGAATCGTGGTTGTCTTGCCGGAGCCGTTCGGACCAAGAAGTCCCACGATTTCGCCCTCTTCCACAGAAAAGGAGACGCGGTCAACAGCCGTAAACGAGCCAAAACGACGGGTGAGGTTTTCCGCAAGGACAGCGATCATGGTCTCTTCAAGATGGCGATTCGGAAAGCGCGATAAAAACGTCTTCCAGTGTGGGGAGGATCGGACGGGTCATCAATTGGAGGTCGGGGCGCAATGCGGCCAGAGAGACCAGCGCGGTCAACACCCTGTTCGCCTGACCAGGGGCAAGTCGCAGGTGAAGCCGATCGCCAAAGGCGCGCACATCCTCCACATCTTTGATTTGCGCAACCAGAACGCGCGCTGCAGTCAGAGAGACGGCGCGTAATTCGAGCAGACGCCCGACTAGCGGCGCAAGCAATTCGGAAGGGGTTCCCTCCGCAACAATCTGGCCCGCGCGCATAAAGCCCACACGCGTACAGCGCGACGCTTCGTCCAGGTACGGCGTAGTCAGGAGCACGCTGCGCCGCGGACGATCGTCCTCCTCTCCAAGCGGTTCGGTTACCAGCCGTACAATCAATTGCCAGAAATCCTGGCGGGTCAGCGGGTCCACGCCGGTGGTCGGTTCGTCGAGCAACAACACCTGCGGCCGGGTGACCAAGGCGGTCGCCAAACCCAGTTTCTGCTTCATGCCGCCAGAAAGTTGCGCGGCGCGGCGGTCTTTAAATGCCGCCAGACCAACAAAGTCGAGAATCTCCAGGCAGCGCGGCAGCCACTCCTCACGCCTCAGGCCGCGCGCTTCGGCAAAGAAGCGGATGTTCTCCAACACACTCAAGTCCTCATACAGGGAAAAGCGTTGCGAGAGATAGCCAAGCCGCTGACGAGCGCGCTCGGGATGACGCAGTATCGAGATTCCACAGATCGCCGCCTCGCCGGAATCGGGACGGAGAGCGCCGACCAGCAAGCGCAGGGTAGTGGTCTTGCCGGCCCCATCGGCTCCAACCAAGCCGTAGATTTCCCCAGGCGCGATTGCCAGACTTACATCCTGCACGACGCGGGCGCTGCCAAAGGACTTGGTTAAATGCCGGGCTTCAATCATGGGACATATGCCAAGCGCTAGGATCTCGAACAGGGAAACTTCGACCGCTAAGGCATAAAGACGACGTCTGCTGGCATTCCGGGTTTCAATTTCCCTTGTGGCTCCTCCAGGCGAAGCCGAATCGCGTAGACCGTGCTGGAACGGCCCTCGACCGTTTGCACGTTGCGCGGGGTGAACTCGGCCTGATCCGCGATAGAGACAACGGTGGCTTTAAATATCTCGCCGGGGAACGAATCCACGCGCACACCGGCTTCCTGCCCAAGCGAGAGCTGGCCATAGCGGTCTTCCGGGATATAGACGGTGATGGTCAGTTCGTCCAAGCGCGCCAGAATCAGGGCGATACCGCCGGGAGAGAGAACTTCGCCGGGCTGGATAGAGAGAGTCAGGATGACGCCGTCGGCCGGAGCGGTCACAGTCAGTTTGGCGATTTGGGCGTCAATCAAGGCCAGGCTGGCGCGCGCCTGAGCGACGGTCTGGTTGGCCTGCTCTAGCGCGGCGCGCGCTTGCTCCAGCGTCGCCTTCGCTACGGCAAGTTTTGGAGAGTAAACGCCAATCTGGAGCGCCAGAAGACGATCCTGGGCTATCTCGCAGCGTTCCTGCGCGGCGGCAAGGTTAGCGCGAGCGGAGAGAATGTCTTGGGCAATAGCCCTGTCTGCGAACTCGTCATAAGCTTCCTTAGCATCCTGAAGCTCTTTTCGCGCGTCGTCATAGGCCGTTTGCGCCGAGTCGAGCAGTTCCCGATTGTCATAAGCTTTTTTGGCCTTTTCGAGCGCTTCTTGCGCGGCAAGGAAGGCAACACGGGCGCGCAGGAGACGCGTTTCCGCCGCCACGAACTCCGCGCCACGAGAATCGTTCAAGAGGCTATCCAGCTCCTGTCGCTTGGTCTCAAGGTCGGCGCGGGCGGCTTCGACTTCCTGTTGTGCGGCGGCCATTTCTTCCTCGCGCGAGAAATACCAGCCCGGAAGATTGTAGTCCGAGGGCATGGAGGCGCGCCAGATGGCCGTGCGCGTGGATGCGGCTTCGAGACGCGCCGAGTCCAGGGCAAGGTCGTAGTTCGCCTGCGCTGTGTTGAGCGCGGCCTGGGCGGTTGCCGCGGCGGCCTCGGCCAGGTTCAGGGTTGCAACGGCAACGCGCCGCTGCGCCTGGAGAAGCGTATCGTCCAGACGGAAGAGCACGTCGCCGGCATGGACGGAGTCGCCTTCGTCCACATACACCTCTGTTACTTTGCCGCTGAGTTCCGAGGAAATCGCAATCTCAATCGCTTCAATGGTGCCGGAAGCGGCAAGAGACTGCTGCGGCAAGGGCAACAGGAAACGAATGCCGAAATAAACAGCAATCGCCAGAGCAAGCAAAGCAATGATTATCAGTGGAATTGGTGGACGTTTGTGCTCCATGGTTCACTCCTCAATCTAATCGCTTGCGGAAGCGCAGCGCGGCGGCAGTCATGATGATCAGACCAAACAAGGCCAGCGCCAGCGACTCCGTCCAAATAGGCTGGATGCCGACTCCTTTCAGGAGAAGCGAACGGATGATGATGAGATAATAGCGGAGGGGAACGAGATACGAAATGAGTTGCAACCACTTGGGCATAGCCTCCAGCGGGAAAAAGAAGCCCGAGAGAAAGATACTCGGTAACAGAGTTAGCCAGACAGTCAACATGGCCTCTTGTTGCGTATTCGCCATCGTAGAGGCGAACAGGCCGATGCCCAAGCCTGAAAGCAAAAGTAAGCCCGAAAGTCCAATCAACAGGCCTAGGTCGCCGCGAATCGGCACATCGAACCACCAGCGACCCAGGAGGAGAACTTCGAAGGTGTCCAGAAAGGCCAGGAGGACGTAAGGTAACAGTTTTCCGACAACCAATTCCCAGGGGCGAATAGGCGTGACAATGAGTTGTTCGATGGTGCCGCGTTCCCGTTCGCGCACGACAGCCGTGGCCGTCAGGATGGACGTGACGGCGTAGAGAATCATGCCGATTACGCCGGGAATCATGAAATAGGCGCTCAACAGGTCAGGGTTATACCAGACTCGAGTGCGGACGTCGAGCGGCGGTTTAAGCATGGCCGAGTCCACGCCGCGCCGCGCCAGGCGTTCTGTGAGCAGAGCGGTGGCATGATTCTGCCCAATAAGCGTAGCCGCTGAAAGAGCGGTGGAGGCAGCCGTCGGATCGGAACCATCCAAGATGAAAGCGACCTGCGCCTTGCCCTTGACCAGTTGCAAGTCATAGTCGGGTGGGATAATCAGGCCGGCGCGTGCATCGGCGCTTTCCATCAAAGCGCGCAATTTCTCCTCCGAATCAACCATATAGGTCAGGCGGAAGTAAGCAGCAGCGCGGTAGGCATCCAGCAAGCGGCGTGAGGCCGAGCAACGGCACTGGTCAAAGACTGCTAAGGAAATGTTACGCACGTCGCTGGTCGCCGAGTAGCCCATCAGAATCAACTGCATGATGGGAATGATCAGGATGATGATCAGCGCGCGGCGATCGCGCGTAATCTGGATGAACTCCTTACGTATAATGGCTAGAAGACGCGTACCCATAGCAAACCTCTTCCCATTGACAGGCCAGAGAGTCTGCCTACAGACAAGCTAGAAGGCTTGTCCTACAAAACCAAGGGCAAGGAGATAGGGGCCATAGACAAACCCGGCCAGGAATCAAGTGGCAGGTTTCTCTGCCAGGATGCCGTGCAGGAAGATCTCCACAAAATCATCCAGCGCGTTTTGCTGTCGAGCGGCGAACGGGGTGTTGGCAAGCAACAAATCCGCGATGTAATAAGAGAAAAAGAAGCCCAGGAAAGCGCGAAATAAGACAGCAGCAGGCAGCGGACGCAACGCCGCCGATCGTTGTTCCAGGCACCGCAACAAGATGTCCACTTCAGGCAATACTTTCTGGAGAATGGTTGGGATATTTCTCCCTCTAAACTCGACAATTTCGATGAACATCAACTTAAGGAAATCCGGATGCTTGTGCAACACCTCTGTCATGGCTTTCGCAGCGCAGCGGACGAATTGCTCCGGAGTTTCAAAAGGGATATGGAGCAAGACCGGCAAGAGATGGCGGTATGGGTGATGCATCAGCAGGATTTCAGAGAAGATAACCTCTTTTCCGGAGAAATGATTGTAAATACTGCCCAGGGCCAGCCCAGCACGACGAGCAATCTGCCGCATAGAGGTAGCCGAGAACCCTTGCTCTAAGAAGAGCGCGTAGGCAGCTTTTAGAATGGCTTGACGGCTCGAGGTCGCTTTGGGAGAAGAAACCATAAAGGATCGTTATGAACGAACGTTCGTTTGTTATTGTAGATAATAACAAAGCAACTGTCAAGCGCATCGCGGCTTTTCCTCCCCCATCCACGAGCACCACGAACCAAGGTCGCGGCCCTAAAACGCCGCGCTGGAGGTGGAAGCACAACGGGGACTTTGATAAGCGAGATGGTCAGAACTTATCCAAAATGCGCGCGGCGCGCCGCGTCCAGGAGTATCTCTGCGCCGCTTGGCGCGCGCGCTGACCAAGGGCTTGTCTGCGCGATTCGTTCTCCAACAAAGATTGTAACGCCTGTTCCCATGACTCAATCTCCTCCGGCGGACAGAACACAGCCATCGTCTCATCCAACACCTCGTGGAAGACCGGTAAATCGCTGGCGAGGATGGGACGTCCGGCAGCAAGATACTCGAACATTTTCATCGGGCTAGAGACCTGCGCCGAGTGTCCGCCGCCACTGGAAATGCCGATTTGGCGTCCATAAGGCATCAGGAGCACCTCCGCGGCGGCATGATAGAGAGGAAGTTGGACATGTTGTACGAAACCGGTAAAGGAAACGTTTGTCAAAGCGCGGCAAGCGGCTTCGTTCTGCCAGCGAGCGGCTTCTTCCGCCGATCCGCCCACCCACAGAAATTGCGACCGAGGAAACCGCGCAGCCAGCTCCAGGAACAGGTCGGCACCGCGCCCGCTGTAGAGGTTGCCGGCGCATAGAATCGTTGCGCGTTGCGGCAATCCCAGCAGATGACGAGCCGCGGGTGGCTCAGGCGTTTCTGCAAAGCGTTCGTAGTCCACGCCGTTGGGAGCAAGGACTGTTTCCGGCAAACGACCATACCGCCGACGAAGCGCCGACTCGAGCGCCGCGGTGATGATGACGAGTCTGCGGCGAGTCTTGGCCAGCAAGAACAGACGGAACCAGAACGGGCCAAAACGACCAGCCGGCAAATCGTGCATCTCTAGCAACACCGGCCAACCTAGCCAGGCGCCTAGCACGGCCGCCTGCAGAGGCCAGACGTAGAGCACATCCGGGCGGAGGTCGCGCGCCAGGAGCAACGCCTGCCAGAAGAAGGCGCGGCGCGCCCGAGTCCCCAGCCAGCGAATTTCGAAGGGAGCCGTTAGACCATAAAGGGCGGCCAATTCCTCCCAGGTAGGCGGCGATTGACCCTCGCTCAGAGCCGGGCGGCGCGGCACAAGCAAGGTCACATCATGGCCAAGTTGCTTCAGGGCGTGTGTGGCTTTCATCGCCTGAATGCTATTTGCAGCGTGACCAGGCACTCGCGAGGCTGAAATAGCAAGGATTTTCATTGTCTTCCCAACACAACACCCCTACTTCTGGCCCGCAGCTCCCACCAGCCGCGCCCCGCCAACCAGCCAATAGAGGCAACAAAGTAAGTCGAGAGAATACCGCCCAGCATCAGGTAACCGTAACGCGGAACCAGTGTGAAAAGAAGCGTTAGTTCGATGAGGCCAATAAGCAAAGCGACCAAGAGCGGATAGGATGGTTTGCCCAGAGCCAGGAAAAGCGGCCGATTCCATTGGAAAACGCTGGCGAAGCCATAGCCCAGGAGAAGAATCAACAGGAGTGGATAGGCCGGCGCCGCATCTGCGCCATAAAGAAATGGAAGCAGCCGCCAACCAGCCAGGGTCAACCCGCCACCGACAAGCGCAACCAGGACGGCGGTCAACAGGCTGACTCGCCTCAGCAAACGACGGGTAGCCGACCAATCCTGTTGCGCTACGGTATGCGTGATTTCTGCATAGGTCGGCCAGAGAAACGGCTCCAGGGGCAAGAGAATCAGATTAATGAGGCTCAATGCCACTTTGAAGTATCCTACTTCCCTCACGCTGAGCAAGGCGGCCAGGTAGAGAGGAATGTTATCGCGCGTGATCAAGTTGACCGTGCCGTTTAAGTTGGTATTCAGCAAAAAGGCAAACCACGAACGTTCCCGCCGCCAGGCGCGCACCGGCACGGTGAACCAGCGAGGGCCGAACAGGAGGCGCGCCTGTTGCGCTGCCTGCCAGGCCAAGCCTGCGCCGTTGACCGTCTTGCCGAGGGCGTACGCCAGGACAATGGCTTCAACCCCGCCACGTAGCAGGAACGCCAAGGCAATGACCATCAGGGTAACGATGCTGCTCGCGACGTTCCATCGCGCCAGAATATCAAAGCGGCGCGCCGTTTGCAGGATGCCGGTCGAGGTCTCGGTGACCGCGTTCGTTAACAAAATAAGGCCGTAACAAAGAAACAAAGGAGCAACTTCGGGTTGTTTTGCCAGTGTGCGCGCCGCCCAGGGCGTGAGTACCGTCAGGACGAGGAAGGCAAGAAGCGAGGTCAGGGTTTCGATAAGCATGGCGGTTTTGGTCAACGCAGCCGCCTCGACGCGCGCGTCGCGCTCGAGGGCCTCGCCAGCATATTTCACCACTGCCTCGCTCATCCGAAAGGAAAGCAGGCGATTGATATTCGAGGCAAACATGATAATAGCCGTGACCAACCCCCAGGCAGGCACGCCAATCAGGCGAACTGCCAGAATGCCCTGAAGGAAACTCAACGCCGCGCTCAGCGCGTTGCCACTGAAAAGATGAACACTGTTCCGAACCACGCGTTGCAGAAGCGGGTCAGCACGCCACGTGGTCCGGAGCCGCGACCAGAGATTCGCGCGAGGCTCAGGGGAACGACTCAAGCAATCCCTCCGCGCTTGCGAAAATACCTACACATGGGGAAGCGTGCCCTCTCCGGTTTCTGTCTAGCCGCCGGTATGAATCTCCTTAACCCATGCTCGTTCAGTCTGATACCAATGCACCAGTTCGGCCACACCGCGCTCCAGGTCATGTTGCGGTGACCAGCCCAGAAGAGCATGCGCTTTCGCCGTATCAGCCCAATTGGTCTGCATGTCCGCTGGGTTAGGAGGGCCGTACTGTACCTTTGCTTTTTTGCCGATCAACCGTTCCAGCAAGGCGATTAAATCATTAACGGTGATCACCTCGTGCCCTCCGAGGTTGATAATTTCATACCCCAGCGGGCAAAGGGCGGCAATGGTTCCGTGCGCGATATCGTCCACATAGGTAAAACCTCGCGACTGGGAGCCATCGCCATAGACTTGCACCGGCCTCCCTTCGCAAATCCACTGCGTGAAGCGAAACATACTCATATCGGGTCTTCCGGCCGGGCCATAGACGGTGAAATAACGCACCACAGTCACATCCAGATTACAGAGGGCGTGGTAGGCATGGGCCAAAGTTTCCGCTGCTTTCTTGCTGGCCGCGTAGGGTTGCAGCGGATGGCTACTATCGGCGGTTTCCGGCGTTGGCAGAGGAGCATTCGCACCATAGACGCTCGAGGTGGAAGCCAGGACAAATTTCGGGATGCCCACTTGGCGGCAAAGCTCAAGCAGGTTGAGCGTGCCCATGACGTTTGTTTCGTAGAAAAGGTGGGGATTCGCAACGCTGGCGCGCACGCCAGCTCGCGCCGCCAGATGCAAGACAGCGTCAAAAGGGCGTTGCGAGGCGGCACGCCTCAGGTGTTCGATCAACACACAGTCGGCGATATCGGCCCGCAGAAACTCGAACCCGGGCCTAGTCTCCAGCCGCTGCAAGCGGTGCTCCTTCATGCGCACATCGTACGCGTCGTTCATGTTGTCCACGCCGAGCACAGTGTGCCCGGCCTCCAGGAGCAACTCGCTGACGCGATGCGCAATAAAACCGGCCGCGCCGGTGACAAGGTAATGAGCCACGGCACAATTTTGCCCGAATTCAGCGTTTCCTGCAAGAGGAGGACACCCCCACAAACAACCCATCTCCCAAAAGATAAACCGTGGGGCTGCTCCGCCGAGTCGCCCCACGCTACACTTCGATCACGCGTATCCCATCACGCGGGCGGAGCAAGCAAAGACGGCGCCGCGGTCTCCGCTTCCACTTGCCTGAGGACAATATCTGCCTCCTCGCCGGAATCGGCAGACAGAGTCGTGACATCCACCAGAATACTGTCGCCGGCATGGAAGCGGCCCGCGAGCATGGCATCTGCTAATGGATCTTCTATCTTTTGTTGGATCAGGCGTCGCAGCGGGCGAGCGCCCATTTCGGGATCATAGCCTCGCTCGGCCAACAGATCGAGCGCACCATCGGCGGCCTGCAAGGAAATCGCGTGCTCCTTCAAGCGCTCGGTGACCTTATCCAGTTCGAGGACAACGATTTTGCGGATGTCCTCCTTGTTGAGAGCGCGGAAGACAATCACAGCATCCACGCGATTGATAAACTCTGGACGGAACACGCGCTTGAGCGACTCGGTCAATTTCTTGCGCATCTCTTCGTAGGTCAACCGTTCTTCCATCTTTGCCTCGCGCTTGAGGGGGAAGCCCAATTGCGTATTCCGTCGTATCTCCTCTGCGCCGACGTTGGAGGTCATGACGATAATCGCATTACGGAAGTTCACCTGACGGCCCTTAGCGTCCGAAAGATGTCCTTCCTCCATAATTTGCAGAAGCAGGTTATGCACTTCAGAGTGCGCCTTTTCCACCTCATCGAAGACGACGATCGAATAGGGGCGGCGACGCAATGCCTCAGTCAACTGGCCAGCGTCTTCGTAACCAATATACCCGGGCGGCGCGCCGACCAGACGGCTGCCGGTGTGTCGCTCGGTGAACTCCGACATATCCAACTGGATGAGGGCATCTTCACTGCCAAACATAAAACGGGCGAGCGCCTTCGTCAGTTCTGTCTTGCCAACGCCGGTCGGGCCTAGGAAGATGAACGATCCGATCGGTCGGCGCGGGTCTTTGAGCCCGGCGCGCGCTCTCCGCACCGCTTTGGCAATGGCATAGATGGCCTCATCCTGCCCAACGATGTGTTTTTTGAGCTCCTCCTCCATGCGCAACAGGCGCTCGGATTCCTCCTCGGCCATTTGCATGACCGGCACGCCGGTCCACATGGAGACCACCTCAGCAATGTCGGCAGCCGTGACAACGGGGCTGGTAGCGCGCTCCCAGCCGCTCTTCAGTTGCCAGAGCTGCTCGTTCAGTTCCGCCTCCTGCGCGTCCCAGTAACGCACGTCTTCTATCTTTCCCTCTTCTTGCGCCAGGACGCGGTTGGCGCGGACTTGCTTCAGGCGTGTGTAAATCTCTTTCGCCGAAGTCGCCGAGCCCGATTTGTACATACGCACGCGCGAGGCGGCTTCGTCAATCAGGTCAATCGCTTTGTCGGGAAGGAAGCGGTCAGAAACGTATCGGGCCGAGAGACGAGCCGCTGCTTCCAGCGCCTCGTCCGAAATGACCAGGTGGTGATGCTCTTCGTACATGCGGCGAATGCCTTTAAGGATCTCTATCGTCTCCTCCACCGTTGGCTCGCTGACCAGGATAGGCTGGAATCGGCGCTCCAAGGCGGCATCGGTCTCAATGTGTTTTCGATACTCATCCAACGTGGTGGCGCCAATGCACTGGAGTTCGCCGCGCGAGAGTGCCGGTTTGAGGATGTTTGCCGCGTCCACTGCCGAGCCAGCGGCTCCGGCTCCGACCAGCATGTGGAATTCGTCAATGAACAGAATGGCGCGGGTTTGCTTGAGTTCGTCAATAACGCGCTTCAACCGCTCCTCGAATTGGCCGCGATACATGGTGCCGGCCACCAGGGAACCCACGTCCAGTTTAAGGACGCGTTTATTCAGAAGCGGCGCCGGAACATCGCCTTCCACAATCCGTTGCGCTAGCCCTTCGACGATAGCTGTCTTACCGACGCCCGGCTCGCCGATGAGCGCCGGGTTGTTCTTGGTGCGGCGCGCCAGAATTTGAATCACGCGCTCAATTTCCATCTGGCGGCCAATGACCGGATCGAGTTTTCCTTCCTCGGCCAGAGCTGTGAGGTCGGTCGCCAGTTGATCAACGAGTGGAGTCTTGGCCTCCTGCTTGGATGATCGTCCCCCCTCCGGGACAAGGGAGAATCCTGCGCCGCCTCCTTCCTGGAGGACGCGCCGCACCTGGCGACGAATTTGCTCCTCCGTCACGCCAAGCCGGCGCAGAACGATCGCGGCGTTGCCATTGGCGCGATTCAAAGCGAGCAACAAATGCTCGGTGCCGATGTAATGATGCCCCATTTTTTGCGCTTCCTCCAGCGCCATTTCCAACACCATTTGCGTATCGGGGCCCAGTTCGATGTGGCCGCCCGTATAGCGCCCTTCCCCGCTCACACGCAGAATCATTTCGCGCACCCGCTGGATTTCCAGCCCAAGTTCGCGCAGGACGCGACTAGCAACGCCGCCATCCTCGGTCATCAACGCCAGAAGCAAGTGCTCTGTACCAATCAACCCGACCCGAGCGCGCTCGGCTTCCATATGCGCTAAAGAAAGCACGCGCCGCGCCCGCTGGGTAAACCGCTCTAAACTCGCCATAAGGCTCTCCTGTTCCTAGTACAAGTCCAACTCTCTCTTACATCCTTCTTGTTTCTCCGGCTGGATTTTCGAATCTGCCTTGTCGCAGACATTCATTAGAAAAATCCATCGCAATTATCTGCAAGCCATCTTGCGCACTCCACGCAGTCTCCGCCAGCAACTCGGCTCCCGTCTCACCCGGCGCTCGCTCCGGCGGCCTCTCGAGTCTCCGCGCCGCGATGCCTTTTGTACCAACAACCGTATATCCTTGGCTTACAATGGATTCTACCAAAAAGTAAGCCCGTTATCGTATGAAAATGATTAGAGTTTTCGTAAGCAAAGGAATATTCCGATTTGTAGGTGACTCCTGCAAAAGGCTCGTTTTCCCCTGAGCACCGGGGCTCCGTATTCTCCGTAGCGGGCCTTCGTAGTGAATGCATGGATCTGCCACCCTTATGACAACCGTGTCGTTCCCTGCAGACAATACGCATCATCGTCGCTCGAGCGAGAAAGAGATTTCACGTTACGGAACCTACAGTATAATGAAATCGCAAAACAGTGAGGGTCCTATGGCCGAAGCCGAGATGACATACCGACGTCAGATGGAACGCCTTTTGGAAATCAGCCGATCGCTGAGCGCGGCATTGGATTTGGAGCCGTTTCTCCAGACCGTTATCTCTGCCGCGGCAGAGTTGACAGGAAGCGAGGTCGCCTCCATTCTGGAATTAGAAAGCGGAAGCGAATACTTGCGTTTTCTAGCAGCGCCTTGGTTCCATCGCGATTCCCTAAAGAACGTCCGCGTGCCGTTGCAAGCCAGCATTGCCGGCTGGGTCTATCAAAACGCAAAGGCTGTCGTAGTGCCCGACACCGGCGCAGAGAAGCGTCACTTTAAAGGCGCCGATGAAGCCGCCGACTTTCACACCCGTTCTCTCCTCGCGATGCCTATTATCTATAAAGGCGAAACGCTTGGGGTGCTGGAAGCAGTCAACAAGATGGAAGATGCCGCTTACACAACGGAGGACTTCAAAGTCATGGAAACCCTCGCCGCGCAGGCCGCAGTAGCGATTCAAAACGCGCGTTTGGTAGAACAAGCGCGTCGCGCGATTGACGAACTGCGAGAACTGGACCGCATGAAGAGCGATTTCATCTCTGTTGCCTCGCACGAACTGCGAACGCCTCTTGGTTTGATCCTCGGACACGCCACCTTCTTGCGCGAGGTGGTCGCGGAGGAGCAACGCCAGGAAGTGGATATTATTCTTCGCAGTGCAATGCGGCTGAAGGAAATTGTGGACAACCTCGCCAACATGGATAATGTCCAGCGCGGCGTGGCCAGCCTGCGCAAACGCACCGTATCCATTAAACGGATTGTCGAGGAGGTGGTAACCTCCTTCAGGGAAGAGGCGCGCCGCAAGCGGATTGTCTTGAGCGCGAAGACCGGCCCAGATGACCTGAAGATCGAGGGCGATGCATCCAAGATTGCCATCGCTCTTGGCAATCTCGTCAAGAATGCCATCACGTTCACCAACGCCGGAGGACACGTCTTTGTCACCGCCGAACAAATTCCCGGTTACGTCAAGGTCTCGGTCATTGACGATGGCATCGGCATTCCGGCCAAGGACTTGCCGCACATTTTTGAACGTTTCTACCAGGTAGAGTCACATCTCACGCGCAAGCACGGCGGCATGGGGCTCGGGCTTTCGGTAGCCAAAGTCATGGTGGAAATGCATCGCGGGAGAATCTGGGCGGAAAGCATGGAAGGCAAGGGGAGCAACTTTACATTCATCCTGCCGCTCGATTTGGACCAAGCCAGCGCAGCCAGTAAAGTATTCTTACCCTAGAGGAAATGTCCCCTTCCCTTGTCATCGCTGGTCATCTGAACCGCGAGTTTATTCTGCCACTGGCCGGTCGTCCACTCTTCGACGCGCCGGGCGGCAGTCTGCTCTATGCAGGGGTAGGCGCGGCCATCTGGACCAGAGATGTTGGTCTGCTGGGACGGGTAGGGGAAGACTACCCTCAAGCCTGGCTAGGGATGCTCGAACAGGCCGGCTTGGATACGTGCGGGATTCGCATTCTACCCCATCCTCTCGATGTGCGCGCTTTCTACGCCTGGCTGGATGCGCAAACCGTCGAAACAGACCATCCGACGGCACATTTTGCGCGCCTCCGCCTGTCGTTCCCAAGAGGATTATTGGGGTATCGTCCTGTTCAGGCGAATGAAAGCGGCTTCCCCTCTCCCGCCTCGCCGCGCCCGGAGGACATACCGGCCGAATACCGCACCACATCGGCCGCGCACATTTGTCCCATGGATGCGCCAAGCACAAGCCGATTGCTGGCCGCTTTCCAGGAAAACAACAGCCCGCTTTTGACTCTGGATGTTCCTCCCTCCATCTCTGGGGAAACATGGCATCCTCTTTTGTACAATCTGGCGGCTTTCCTCCCCTCGGAGCAAACGATACGCGCCCTTTGCGCAGGCAAGACGGAGGATCTTTGGGAAATGATGGAAGAAATTGCCTCGCACGGGTGCGCGAGCGTAGTCGTTCGTCGGAATACAGGCGGTCAGATGGTATACGATGCAGCAACACGCCGTCGTTGGGAGGTGCCCCCTTATCCTGCTCGCTTGGCCGACCCGACCGGCGCCGGAGATTCGTTCTGCGGTGGTTTCTTGGCCGGCCTCTTGAAGACCGGCGATGTACTCCAGGCAGTTCTCTACGGCAACATTTCCACGTCTCTGACCGTGGAGGGAAGCGGCGCGTTGTACGCGTTAGAGGCCTTGCCCGCTCTGGCTTCGGCCCGCCTAGAGGCCTTGCGTTCTCTCGCGCGTCTAGTATAGGCACGCGTCGCATCGTGCGCGCAAACGTTGCCAAAAGGCGAGCGGCAAACCAAAGGCAACCGGTAATCTTGACCGTCCTACGCACCTTTTGGTGGAAACACAGGGGAAAACTCTCTTGTCAAAGGCCTCAACCTAGACTATAATCTCTTTTATACCAGGGCGCGTAGCTCAGTTGGTCAGAGCGCATCACTCACATTGATGAGGTCGGGGGTTCGAGCCCCTCCGCGCC
>FMJZ01009085.1_pt1 | contig 75637 bp, 69 predicted proteins | sample 1987881 | NCBI WGS metagenome assembly FMJZ01 (sample SAMEA4378227, study PRJEB15110) | soil metagenome | biome: soil; feature: Field; material: Soil | place: India | collected 2015-03-11 | depth 0 m
CTTATTTAATGTAAACAAAGAAACTCAGGAAAAAATCGCTCAAGTTTATTATCAAAGGGGAAAAAATCAAGAACAAACCACAGAGGTAGTTGCAGGAGATCTTTGTGTGGTATCTAAATTAAAGGAAACATCAACTAATGATACCCTTGCAGATAAAGACTTTCTCTTAAAAGTTAAGTCTTTAGAATTTCCAGAACCTGTGTTCTCTGTTTCTGTTATTCCCAAATCAAGGGCAGACGAAGATAGAATGAGTTCTGCATTGTCACGAATTTTAGAGGAAGATCCTACAATTAGAATTCAGAGAAATTTTGAGACAAATGAGACTTTAATTTATGGTTTAGGAGATTCTCATTTAGAAGTTGTTGTGGAACGAATGCAGAGAAAATTCGGAGTAAATGTTACCTTAGGAACCCCACAAGTTGCATATAGAGAGACAATAAGAACTTCTGTAAAAGCAGAGGGAAAAGTGAAAAAACAAACAGGAGGAAGGGGACAATATGGACATGTATGGCTTGAATTAGAGCCTTTACCGAGGGGTGGAGGTTTTGAATTTGTTGACAAGATAGTGGGAGGTGTGGTTCCTAAAAACTATATACCTGCAGTGGAGAAGGGAATTAGAGAGATAATGGAGAAGGGAATATTAGCAGGATATCCCATAGTAGATGTTAAAGTAACCTTATTTGATGGATCCTATCATGAGGTTGACTCATCGGATATGGCATTTAAGGTTGCTGCTGCAAAGGCGTTTAAAAAGGGATTTACTGAGGCAAAACCTGTTTTATTAGAACCTATAATGCTTGTAGAGGTTACAGCTCCCGATAATTATACTGGAGATATAATAAGTGATCTTAATGGTAGAAGGGGTAAAGTATTACAAATTGACTCTATGGGTAAACTGCAGATTATAAAAGCATTGGTTCCACTCGCAGAAATGTTAAGATATTCTTCCACATTGAAATCTATAACCCAAGGTAGAGGGTCCTATACCATGAAGTTTTCTCACTACGAAGAAGTACCTGCTAAAATTCAGGAAGATATTATTGCAAAGGCGAAACCAAAATTGGAAGAAGAGGAAGAATGATCACAAGATTTGAGATAGGAGATATTATAGAGCTTCCTAAACCTCATCCTTGTGGGGGAAAAACTTGGATAGTGCTTTTTGTTGGTGTGGATGTAAAACTAAAATGTGAGAAATGCGGGCATATTGTGATGATTCCAAGAATCAAAATAAAATTCAAGGCAAAAAAGGTGGGGAAAATTGAAATTGAGTCAGAATTATAAAAGAATTGTAATAAAAATAGGGACCTCAAGTTTGTTAGATTCTTTGGGGTCCCTTTCTCAAGAAAAGCTTTTAAGGATTGTGGAACAATGTGTTAAGGTAAGACGTTTAAATAAAGAAGTTATTTTGGTATCCTCAGGAGCTATTGCATCAGGGAAAGAGATATTAAAAAGTTTAGCAAATAGGAAGGATTTACCTGCAAAACAGGCATTAGCAGCTATTGGACAAATTAGATTAATGCAATACTACTCCAATTTATTTTCTCTTTTCAAACAACCTGTAGCTCAAATTCTATTAACTGCGGAAGATTTAAATGATAGAAAAAGATATTTAAATATCTCTTATACCTTTGAAACTCTCCTAAAGGAAGGAGTAGTACCTATTGTTAATGAAAATGATACTGTTGCGGTAGATGAGATAAAAATTGGAGATAATGATACCCTTTCTGCAAAGGTTGCGTGTGCTGTTAGTTCAGATCTTTTAATAATTTTATCAGATGTAGAAGGCGTATATACAAAGGATCCTCACTTAGATCCTTCAGCAAAACTTATTTCAGAGATATATGATATTGATGAAACCCTTGAGAAAAGTGCCGGACCTGGAAAAGGAACAGGAGGAATGTATACAAAAATATTTTCAGCAAGAATTGTGATGGAAGCTGGAATACCTATGGTTTTAGCAAGCTCAGATGTCCAAGATGTAATTATGAGAATAATAATGGGAGAAAAAATTGGAACATACTTTATTCCTAAAAAGGAGTATAGAAAAAGAAGAAAACATTGGCTTCTTTTTATTACAAAACCAGAAGGGAAAATATATATTGATGAGGGAGCTGTAGAAGCTATTGTTAAAAAGGGTAAAAGTTTGTTACCTGTAGGAATAATAAAGGTTGAAGGAAACTTTTCAAATGGAGATGTGGTATCAATTTGTGATATAAATGGGATGGAGATTGCGAGAGGTATTTCTAATTATAGCAGTCTTGAGCTTAGTAGAATTATTGGAAAAACGAGAGAAGAGATTGTTGAATTGGGTAATTTCATTTATGAGGAAACGATTCACAGAGACAATTTAGTTCTTAAAGAGAGTGAAAAAATCAATCAATAATGAAATTGTAAGTTGTCTAAATAGATCTTCCCCTCAGCAGCTTCAGAATTAAGGAAGACAATATATATAGAATGAAGAATTAGAGGATAAGTAGGAGCAAAATTCCATGAAGGAACTAATGGCTTTAAATCCTTTAATTCCTTCTCTATAGTTTTCCAATTGTCATTCCAGTTAATACCTTTATAAGGGGTTAAATCTAAAACATAAGGTTTTTTATTATTATCATAAAAAAGAGCCCTTAACCATCCCTTTTGGTTATCTCCAAAAATCTTTAAAGAGATTTTTGATGTTTTAGAAGATAGAGGAATATTTAACTCTAAATATATAAAAGAATCACCTTTAAGGGTTTTATAGGATAATTCAAGGGAGTAGGCTCCTTCGTAAAATTTTCTATTAGTGATGGTATAGGTAGTGTAATATGTATCAAAATTTATTCCTGTAATTTTCCATTTTTTATCCATCTCAAAATTTTCTATCAAAGAATCAGAAAATATAAGAATTTTTCGTTTTGTATTTAGTTCTCCAATATTTATAACTATTTCACATTCTCCGCTCTCTAGGGCTTCTATTTCCATGTTTTCCAATTTGAAATCAACTATATAAGGAGTAACGGTCCATGATAAATTAGATAAAGATATATCAAGTTTATGAAAATTTTCATCTTGTAAAAGTAAAGATATTTTTTTCTTCTCTCCCTTTTGGAGATATATAGGATCATCTTTAGGAAATAATGTAAGATATTTTGGATTACCAATTGGAGAGATGTTTTTTAAAATTAATGCAGAAGCAATCGTCCTATCAGTATCTATCATGGGATCCCCCCAAAGAACCATATTACTAGAACTTCCTCCATCTAAATTTAATGCATTTTCTATACCCATAGTTTTTAACAACTCAGATGCCTCTTTCAAACTCATTCCAGGGATATTTTCTTTTCTTCCTTCAATAAAGAAAAAATAAATCATATCTTGTTTTGTTCCTATAATTGTTCTTGGATGTTTTCCTTCTATAATGTCATTATTAAAAGGCAATTCATTTGTTTTCCCTAATACTATATTCCCATCTTTTAAGAGAATAGGACCTCCCCCTATTGCTTCCTTAATAGGAATGGTTGGCTTTGACTCTACAATTATTTCTAATTCCTTACCTATACTAAAGAAAGGGAGGTTTCTTAAGGCCAAACCACCAAGAGAAAGAACACATCCATTTTCAGGAATAATAGAACTTGTTACACCATATTCTATATTTATTACTTTTCCAGAGATTCTACCATGAAAGGGAATTTTTTCATTTAATTCAATGATTATGTTTACACCAGCAAAAGAATTTTTTTGGATAGCTGAAGTTCTGCCAAACCATTTAGTAAAAAGAACTGTATCATTCCCCCCTCTTTGAGTATTAAGATTATTAACGTTTATTATTTTATTCTCTATCTTGATTTTGATGGTAGTTTCAAATATATCTATTACTGCTATATTCTCATAGGTTATTGCAAAAGTCCCCCTTTTAATTGGTAATTTTATTAATTCTCCATTGCTCACAAAAATTCCGATGGGTTCTCCAGTGTCAAAGTTAAAAAAGTTTCCATTTACTGCAAGATCTGCAGAATATCTTTTTGCTATACTGCTTAATTTTTCCTTTCCGATTATTTGATCTTGAGCTAAGACACTGAATAGATCGATATTGGGATTTGGAAACTGAATATTAGCAATATGATAAACTAAATTGCCTTGTTCTACCTTTTTATAAGAAACATTTGGAGCAATGATTATCTCCTGAGAAAGGCCTATTTTAAATATAAAAGAAAGAACTAAAATAATCTTTATGATTTTTCTCATCTTTTCTTTTTTTCCTGAGCTTTTAAATGGGCTATATATAATCTTGCTCTTACCTCTAAAGAAGCAGTTTCAAGCATAGAAGGAGATGGCTTGCTTCTCCATTCATTTATTATTTTTTCCTCTATACCTTCGTACCAATCTTGAGTTTCTCTTGAAGATCTTAAAGACGATAGATAATTGCTTAGTAATTCTTTAATATTCTTCCACCTTCTTAGGGTAAGTTCCAATAGGAATAATATTATTGCAATTAATAGAAAAATAAGATCAAAATCCTTAGGTTTTGTAGAAATAAATCCCCATGGTCTAAATACTTCCTTAGGCTCTTTCAAGATTTTACCGTTGGAATAAGAAGTTATAAGATATGCTAATTTTTCATTAAAGGTTTGGGTAAGAAATTCAGGAGGGTTTAAAGAAAACCAAGAAAGCTTAGCAATATTTTTTCCCCCTTCCCATAAGTTTATTTGATATTTTCCTAAGGTTTTTAAAGAAAATCTCCCTTGATAGAATCCTGGACCCTTTTGGATTAATTCTCCTTCATACTCTTTACCTGTAGGATCAGTTATTAAATATTTTATATTTAAAAAGTTTTGATAGTTTCCATAAGAATCAGCAGATCTTAGATTTATAATTCCTTCTCCCTCTTCTTGAGTGATATTTACTTGTATATCAGATATGAAATGGGGAATAGATTTTCTTAATAGCTCGCTCCAAAATTTTCCTAAATTTTTCCATTTTAACCAGTTTTCCCCCCAATATGATTTTAAAGCAGATGCGAAGACAAAAACTTGTCCCAATCCAAATTGTCCAAAGGCCAATATAGGATCTCCCATGGGAGTACTTAGTAAAACTGGATAAGGATATTTTGGAGATGTGAGAACATATCCTAATAAAGTAGGAAATTCTTTTATTCCTAAGAATTCTTCCCTCTCCACTTTGGGTATAAATTCTCTCTCAATAATATTAGGACGTAGAAGAGCTTTTGTCTCAGAAAGAAGGAGTTGAGGGAGAGTTCTTAAGTCCCATGTATGGTAGTATCTTCCATTTCCCCATTGAGCTATATCTCTTAAAAGGGAATAATTGGCATCTTCTCCTATTCCAATTGTAGATATGGTAATTTTATTCTTGGAAAGCCATTTAGCAATTCCATAAAAGTCTCCTCCTTCGGTTTGTCCATCAGTAATAGCAATAATATGCTTGTTCTTATATGGTAATTTTACTAATTCTTCACCAGCTGCTTTTAATGGGGGATATAGAGAGGTTCCTCCACCAGCTTCAATTCTTGATATTAATTCTGATACTCTTTCTTTGTCTTTTAAAGGTTGTAAGGGAACTATCCATTGGTAAGCATGATCAAAGGCAATAAGTCCAAAATAATCTTCGTCATCTAGAAAATCTACAACTAAGTGGGCAGATTCCTTTGCTAATTCTATTTTGGGCTCTCCTCCACTTAAAGCCCCCATACTTCCTGAAGCATCTATAACTAAAACTAAAGCAACATTTGATCTTTTTAAAAGATGTTCAGGTCTTAAATTTACAGGTAAAATGTCCTCGAGTGGGGTTTGTTGATAATCTCCAGCAGAAAGACTCCTATCTCCCCCAAGAATTAGAAGAGTTCCTCCTCTTTCTAAGACAAAATCTTTAATAAAATTTATTTTAGACCAAGAAAGGCTTTTTATAGGTACATTATCCAATATCAGAACCTGATAATCTAAAGGTTTTCTATTTAAGGAGGGATAAGAATAATTTTCATAAACTATATCCCAACCTTGGGCTTCAAGAGAAGAACCAAATAATGGTTGAAAATCTTCTCCAATAAGATAAAGGATTTTAGGTTTTCCTTGGACATATATAAAATTAGTACCTTTATTATTTTCAGAATAGGTATCAAAGGGAGAAGAAATTTTAACACTTATACTATTAAGACCAGGGTTATTTGCTTTTAGATTGAAGGAATAAAAATTATCTTCTTGTAAGTTTTTAAGTGAATATTTGTAGGTTTTCCCTTCCCAGATTACTTCTAAGGTCCCCTCTTTAATCCCATAACTTTTTATGTAGACTTCTAAAGAGAAATATTGTCCTTGATGTGCAATATTAGGAACCTGTATTTTCATTAGTGTAATTTCATTAAATTCTTTTACTTTAAGGGGATATATGTCTATCTGTACTTTTTCTCCTTTTAACCTATTCAATATTCTTTCAGTACTACCAATGTTCTCTTGAAGATCACTTATTAAGACAATTCTTAGAGGTTCATTTCTCTCACGCAGAGCTAAGGCTGAAGAGATTGCAAGTTCTATATTTGTAAAATATGGCAATTCTACCCCAGAAATCTTGTCAATATTAATTCTTTCTTTCAAGTCTTCTTCAATATTTATGTCTCCTGCAAATGAGATCATACCTACCCTATCTTGAGTTTTTTTAAATTTTAAAGAGGAGTTAATAAATTGAATTGCTTCTTCCTTTTCTTTTGAGGAGATACTTAAAGAGTGATCTAGTAAAAATATTGCATTTATTTGAGAATATGGAGTAAAAAATTGAAAACCTGAAAGAGATAATATTAGCAATAATAATTGGATATTCCTTAAAAAGGTTTTCTTTAGAGGAAATCTTTTTATAAGAAAAATTAAAAATATTAAAAGTATTAGAAAATAGGGTCTGCTAAATCCTACCACTTTAATTTTAGTCCTCCTAAAAATATTATCATCTCAATAATAAAGAGAATAAAAGCTAAAAATAAAAGGTATGGAGATAGATCTAAGTTTATAAAGCTAGCCTCTTTTATCTTATCCTTTGTTTTATCTTTCATTATAAATCTTGGTTTTATGTTGGACTCCTCCTTAGAAAATATATTCACAGTAAATATTTTTTCCTTTTCTCTACTTTTAATTATATAAAATCCCAAATCAAAGGTATCTGTAAATTCAATTATTCTCCCACTATTTTCATATTCCTTCTTACCCTTTGGCGTTTCCATAGTATATATAGGATTTACCTCTCTCATTATAATAGCCTCTCCTGGAGATATTTGGGAATTGTAGGATAGGGCATATTTTATAATGTTATATATGAAAATAGGGAAAGAATCATAGAAATACCAGTTAGTATCTAATATTGAAAAGGAGAGTATTAGAGCAAAAATATCTTTTTTTTCATATATAAAACCAATTGGTCCTTTCTCACAATACAAAAGGGGTTTAAAATCTGAGGACTTTAAAATTAATGAAGAATTGATGTTGATATTTAAGGGATAAACAAGGCTCATTATGGGATTTTCCTCCCAACTTACAATTTTTGTTTTTGTTATTTTTCCAACAACTTCAAAATCAAAACTTCTGGGAGCTGATCCAATAAAAAGATAATTTCCAGGAAAAATATATTCAGGAATTAATCTATCAAATACTATAAAATCATAATTTAAAAAGTCCTCTTGAGTAATGTAACTTTTTGCATCCATATGGGAATTAGGAATTACCTTCAGAGCCTTCTCTAAAAAGGGATTTCCTGGGGATACTAATAAAATCCTTGGCTTTAATATAGGTAAAAATAAATAAGCAATATTATCTTCTTCTAATTGATCTCTTAGTCTTAATTTTATTCTTAATTTATAAGAACTATAAGGAACTTCCAAAATTAGCTTTTTAACTTCTTGGGGTTTTATACTTACTTCTACTTTATCCCAGAGTTTATCATTTTCCCATATTTCTAAAGGAAAATTCTTTAAATCATCAGAGAAATTAGATATTTCAATAAAAAGTTCTGCAATTTTACTGTTTTTTGGAATAATTTCTGTCCTTGTTATACCTATATTATCTCCTCCTTTTCCTATAATATGGATATAGTAATCATTGATTGAATTAGGAGGATAAGAAAACTTAGCATTTCCATCGGAGAAAATATGGATCTCCTTAGGGTTAGTTGGAAGTAAAGACTCAGCAAGTTCAATTGCAGATTCAATATTATTTTTTGTGTACAATACTCTCAATTCTCTTATGTTTTTCTCAATCAAATTATGCCTTAAAGTGAAAGAGGAGATAATTTCTATCTTTTTTCCTGCAGTTATGAGTGCCACAGGTCTCCAAAAGGGAATTTTATGAAGAACCTTTAGTGCTTCTGCTTTTATATTCTCAAAACGCGAGGGTAAGATATCCCTTGAGGCCAAACTTGCAGAGCAATCGATTATTAAGACCACAGGTGAGTTTATATTTCCCTTAAATATTATTTGAGGTTGAGCTAAAGAAAGAACTAAAAGGATTAAGGTCAATATTTGAAGATAAAGGAGAATATTCTTGGGAAGTTTCTTAAACCACTTTCCTATAGGATTTTCTTTAATAATTTTCTCCCAAAGTAAGAGAGTTGAAATATAAACTAAAATTCTTTTTGGTCTTATAAGATGAAGTATAATGATCATAGAGATTAATGATAAAAGCCATAGGAATTGAGGATTTGTAAATTTAATATTCATGTAATCCACCCACTGATTCTTAAATACTTTAGAAGGAGATCCTCAACAGGAAGAGAAGTTGCTGTTCTTAAATACTCAATTCCATACTTTAAAGTAAAGTCTTCTAATTCCTTAAGAGATTTATCTAACTCTTTTTTATAAATTTCTATAAGATTCTCATCTATAAAGATCTCTTTTCTTTCATTAGTTTCACTATCTACTAACCATATATCTCCTTTAAAATGGGGATTTATCTCCTCTTCTCCTAGAATTTGAATAGCATATATGGAGAATTTTTTATACCTTCCCAAAGAAAAACCCTCCTTATATCCTGTAGGAGAAAAGAAGTCAGAAATAATTATTAAAATTCCTCTTCTTTTTTGCCAGTTTATATACTGCTTTAAGACATTATTTAAATCTGTAATCCCATTAGGTTTTATGGTTTTCAATAAATTAAATAAATTAAATATGTGCTCTCTTTTTCTTTCTAAGGATATAATATTATTTATGTTTTCTTGAAAAGAAGCAAACTTTACTTTTTCCCACGAGGAAAGTCCTAAATATGCAAAAGCTAAGGAAAGTTTTTTCCCATAAAATAATTTTGATGGATTACCAAACCTCATTGAGGAAGAGGAATCTAAAAGAATATGTATATCTAAATCTTCTTCTTCCTCAAAAAGCTTTATGAGGAATTTTTCCAATCTTGCATATATATTCCAATCTATGTATCTTAATTCATCACCTATCTGATAGCTCCTATAATCAGCAAATTCACTCCCTCTGCCCACCTTAGGGCTTTTCCTCTCACCAATGGTTCCTCCAATTTTGATTCTTTTTGCGAAAAGCCTTAACTTTTCTAATTTTTCTATTATAGATAAATCTAATTCTTCTCTCATCTTTCTATCTCAGGAATTTCTTCTAAAATTTCTTTCAAAATCTTTTCTACAGTAATTCCCTCAGCTTCACCCTCAAAACTTAATATGATTCTATGTTTTAAAGCAGGAATTATAACTTTTCTAATGTCTTTAAAGCCTACATTGCTTCTACCTTCCCATAATGCTAATGCTTTTGCGCCTAATATAATTGACTGAGCTCCTCGGGGACTAGAACCATACCTAACATACTTCTTAATTATTTGTGGAGCAAGTTCATTTTTAGGTTGAGTTGCCAAAACAAGCCTTATAGCATAGTCTTTAACCACATGAGGTATTGGAACAATTCTAACCATCTTCTTTAGTTCTTCAATTATGCTATCATTAGCAACCTTTTTCACTTTTGGCATCTCAATATTAGTTGTTCTGTCAATAATCTCTAAAAATTCATCCCTATTTGGATAGTCAAGTTCCAATTTGAAGAAAAATCTGTCCATCTGAGCTTCAGGTAAGGGATAGGTTCCTTCCATTTCAATGGGATTTTGGGTTGCCAATACAAAAAAGGGTTTTGGTAATGGATATACTTTTCCACTACTTGTCACATTCCCTTCTTGCATAGCTTCCAATAATGCAGATTGAGTTTTAGGGGTTGCTCTGTTTATCTCGTCTGCTAATAAAATATTTGTAAATATTGGGCCTTCTTGAAATTTGAATAATTTATGTTCTTTTTCGTCGGTAATTATTATATTAGTTCCTGTTATATCTGCTGGCATAAGATCTGGAGTAAATTGTATTCTTGAGAACTTTAAATCTAAAACTTCACTTAAAGTCTTCACCATTAATGTTTTTCCCAATCCTGGAACTCCTTCTATGAGAACATGTCCACCACAAAGTAGAGCAATTAATACATAGGTAATTATTTCCTCATATCCGACTATAATTTTATTTATCTCTTCTTGGATATTGTGGGTTATAATTGTGAAATCCTCTAATGTTAACTTCAAGTTAGTCTCCTCCTTTATTCTGAAAAATAAGATTTAATAATTTCCTGTAGATCTTGAGGAATAAGTCTTGGATAAGTAGGTGACTCCCTTTTACTTATGACAGGAGAATTCATAGGAGTGATTACTTTTTCTTTTTCTTCTTTTATGGATGGAGCTTCGAAAAGATAAATCTTCTTTTTGGACTCATCCATACCTTGTGATGGAACATATACCGTTTCTGCTTCTAAATTTAATCGAGGAGTAGGTTTTGAACCAAGTTTCTCTTTTCTTTCCTCTATTCCTGGAAGGGAACCTTTAGCTTCTTTATCCTTTTCAGATTTATTATATGAGGAATCAATGTTTAAATCTTTTATGATTTCATTCCTTTCTATTCCTTTCCCCAACTCCTTACTCTCCATGCCAAAGTCTCCTTGAGATATGTTTTTGTCAGATTTGAATTCTTTATTAGGATTTTCTCTTAAAAAAGCACTCTTCTGATCCATATAATTTTGAGAGAATCTTTCCTGTTGAATATTTTTTTCTTCCTGAATTTTTGATGATGAATTTTTCTCGTCAGAAGAGGTAGTCTTTTTTTGTAATAATTCTTCTATAAGTTTTTTCTCCTCAAAATCCCACTCTGATAGAATTTTCTCTAAAACTCTATCTTTCTCCTTTTCTGCTAAGGTTTTTTCTTTTTCTCTCTTTTCTTCAGTTATTTTTTCTCCCTTTATATTTTTGGATATCTGAATTTTGGAGGAGAGATTTTCTTTTAATTTTAAAGATGTCTCCTGTTCTATGTTTTCTTCTTTAAGAATTGTTTGGTGTTTTTGGGTAGAAGAATAAGAATTTAAAATATTTAGAATTATTAATATAATCATAATAAGGGTTAGAGTTAATAAAGGTTTAGAAGGTTTCCATCTATAAGAGGTTTTTAAAGATTTATTAGAAAGTTTATTCTCAAGTTCATGGATTAATTTTTTTATTATTCCATAGGGGTCATTATATTCTTTATATTCCCATAATGTGATTAGACTTTCTTCTAAATTAAAAAATTTATCTGAATTTAATAAAACTTTTTCAAAACTAGGTCTTTTTCTTAAATATTTATACAGAAGGTAGGAAGTTAGAAGAAGTAAAATTGGGATATAGATATTGCTAAGATAGAAGTATTTTAACAACAAAAAAGTATTAACAGAGATAATTGTTGATATTAAAAATCTTTCAAATAAATAGTAAAAATTCACTTTTTTCCACAAATCATTTATTTCTTGAAAAACTTTCATTATCTTTCCTCCATGATTTTAACTTTAATTGGGAAATGAAAAGTAAAAGAGAAGAAAGAGATAAATAGCTAAAGAATACTATCAAAAAATGAGAGAGTTCAAAGACCACATCTAAAGAGAAGATGCGTTGAGCCATTCCTGCCCAGAGGATATTATTTAAGGGAAGATAGGGACTCAATGTAGGAATCAAAAAGGGGAGAAAAAGAAAAAGTAAATAATTTAGCCAATGAGCAGTCCAATTTAAAGTTGGATTGTATATGGTAGACCATAAGATTCCAAAACTTATGAATAAGAAAGAATCTAATAAGACAAGGAATATAAAATAATAGATCCTAATTTCAAAAGGAGAAGATGCATAGTTTGCTAAAATATTTATCGGAAGAAGTAAAATCAATAATATTAAAATGTATGAAAATACACTAAGGAATTTACCTAAAACTATGTTCCAGATTTTTTCAGGAGCATATTTTACTAAATCAAATATTTTAAACTCCTTTTCTGCCAGTAAATTTCCAGAAGCTATCAGGGATGAAAGATAAAAAATAATCAAGGCTTGAAGAATAAAATTAACAAAGGAAAGGTTAGTTATATTAAAGGTTTTTACATTTAATGTAGAATCAGGCCAAAGAAGAACAAGGAGTAATATTAAAAATAGAATTATGGTTATTTCTATTTTAAGATATCTTTTACTTTTCAGTCTTAATTCTAATTCTCTTATCCACCATAAACTCATTAATTATCCCCCTCCTAAGAGGGGTAAAATTATTATATTTTCCGCTCTAAAATTATATTTGACCTTCTCAATATCTAATTTTATTAAAGACTCTTCTATTTTTCCCCATATAAAAATTTCTTCCTTTTTAATTATACCATTTTTTTTAATTTTCCATTTAGAAATTATAGAAGGAAAGGAGCTTTCCTTTTCTAAATTTTTAAGATTAATATTCCATGTTTTAGTTTCTCCCCTTTTTAAATCTCCAAGAAAAAAATCTTTATTTTCAAAGGTAAAAATAAGATTTTTAATATTATACTCAGAATTATTTTCTACTTGGATTTTTATAAAATCCTTATATTCATAGGAAATCTTTATAGGAAGAAGTATAAGAGATAGTGCTTCAAGATAACTTATTTTATTTTTTTCTAAAGACAAAATTCCCCTTTTTTCTTCAATTTTTAGTGGTCCAATATTTCGTTGGGGTTGATAGAAGGGTTGATAGAGTTGTAAGACATTTGGTGATATTGAAAATGCTAAATCTCTCTTATATGGGGAGAAGAGTACAAAATGAGAATATATTTCAGCAATTTCCTTCTCTGGGACAAGATATATTACTCCTTTTTCTCCTACGATTAATGAGTCTTGTTTAAATTTAAAACCTATTAAAAAAGAAAGGATTATAAAAAGGGAGAGGAATAAGAATAAATATATGATTAAATATTTAAAGCTTTTTATTAGCCTTCTTAATAAATATAAAGAAAGAGAGTAAAAACTAAGAAAAATTAAGATCTGCAGTCTGTTAGGATAATAAAAGCTCTGCATATCTATTAAAGAGAGATCAGGGGATTCTAAAAATGTTGGAGGAAAAAACTGAACCTTTGAGGATGTCAAATTGGTATTTTTAGGAAGATTTTTGATCTCTTCAAAGAAGAATGCTCTTCTTTCAAAAATTCTAAATAGCCTTAAGGCATTCTTTTTACTCGGACTTAGAGTTTGCCAAAAGTTATAATCTATAAAGATATAGTCTGCTAAATCATAGGATTTATAATTTGTAGGAAGGAGTTTTTCATTTGTTATATTAATAATTCTTGTTTTTGGGGGAAAAGAAAAGGGAAGATCTTTGTTTTCTCCAAGAATAAAAATTAATGGTAAAATAACCCTTTCTATATTAAATTCTATCTTCCCCATATACTCTAATTTGGCATCCTTAGATACTGCTTTTATTTCTATGGGATATCTAAAATCAACGGGAGGTAAGAGGAATTCTATAGTTCTTGTAGAAAGAGGTGGTATTTCAAGGATTTGTTTATATATTGTTTTTGAATTACCTGCAAATCTTAGCCCTTGGGTAAGCGTTATCTCTAAATCTACTTTTACTTTTCCTCCAAGATTTTTAAAATGTATAAATAAGGGACACCATCTATTTATTTTCCATTCCCTAGAAATTCCTAAGACACTTATTACTTCAACCTCTCCAAAACTTTTTGAAGAGAGTATTATTAAAAATATAAAAATAAGTAAATATAACTTTCTCATCTCAGTTAAATTATAACCTTTATCTTGACACCTTGTATAGGTATAATATACTAATCAGACAATATAGAAATTGAAATATAATGAGAGGAGGGATAATTTGTTGAAGAAACTACCATCGCTAATAAACTTTCCTCAGATGGAGGAAGAGATACTACAATTTTGGAAAAAGGAAGAAATTTTTAAAAAATCAGTAGAGGAAAGAAGAGGGAATCCCAGATTTAGCTTTTATGAGGGACCCCCTACTGCTAATGGAAAACCCCATGCGGGACATGTACTACCAAGAATTTACAAAGACTTTTTCCCACGATATAAGACCATGTGTGGTTACTATGTTCCAAGAAAAGCAGGATGGGATACCCATGGGCTTCCCGTGGAATTAGAGGTGGAAAAGGAGTTGGGGATAAATAGTAAACAAGAAATTGAAAAATTTGGAATAGAGAAATTTAATAATTTCTGTAAAGGAAGTGTTTTTAGGTATGAAAAAGAGTGGAGAAACTTTACTGAAAGAATTGGTTTCTGGATTGATATGGATAATCCCTATATAACCCTTAGCAATGAATATATAGAATCTGTTTGGTGGATTATAAAGAAAATATGGGAGAAGGGACTTTTATACAGAGGTTATAGGATTGTCCCTTGGTGTCCAAGATGTGAGACTGCTCTTTCGGACCATGAGGTAGCTCAGGGATATGAAGAAGTAGAAGATCCTTCAGTGTTTATAAAATTCCCCCTCTATGATGAGGAAGATACATTCTTTTTAGCATGGACTACTACTCCATGGACATTAATTTCTAATACTGCTTTAGCGGTAAATCCACAGGAAATATATGCTAAAGTAAAATATAAAAATAGCTGTTATATTCTTGCAGAAGAAAAGGTGAAAGAAATATTTGGAGAAGAGAAATATGAAATTGTAGAAAAATATATTGGAAAAGACTTAGAGAGGAAAAAATATAAACCATTATTTGAATTTATCCCTTCTGATAAACCTTCTTATTATGTAGTTTTAGGAGATTTTGTGAGTTTAGAGGAGGGGACAGGAATTGTCCATATAGCTCCTGCTTTTGGGCAAGAGGATTTTCAGATAGGAAAACTCTATGATTTACCATTGATTCATGCGGTAGATTCAACGGGGAAATTTATCCCACAGGTGAAGCCATGGGCAGGTCTTTTTGTGAAAAAGGCAGATCCAATGATTATAGAGAATCTCAAAAATAGAGATTTACTGTTCAAGGCTGATGTTTATAAACACACATATCCCTTCTGTTGGAGGTGTGATTCCCCTCTCTTATATTATGCTCGATCATCTTGGTATATAAAAACTACTGAGATAAAGGAAAATCTTATTAAAAACAATGAGAAGATTAATTGGTATCCAGAATATATTAAACATGGAAGATTTGGAAATTGGCTTGCTAATAACATAGATTGGGCATTAAGTAGGGAGAGATATTGGGGTACCCCTTTGCCTATTTGGATCTGTGAGGAATGTGGATATGAATATTGTGTGGGAAGCTTTAAAGAATTAGGGATAGAAGATAAAGATTTTGATCCCCATAAGCCTTATATTGACAATATTACCCTTAAATGCCCTAAATGTGGTGGATTAATGCGTAGGGTTACTGAAGTTATAGATTGTTGGTTTGACTCAGGAGCTATGCCCTATGCTCAGTGGCATTATCCCTTTGAAAATGAACAGGAATTTAAAGACTCTTTTCCTGCTGATTTTATATGTGAAGCTGTAGATCAAACTCGGGGATGGTTCTATAGTCTATTAGCCATATCCACTTTAATATCTGACGAGCCAGCGTATAAGAATGTTTTAGTTACAGAACTGGTTTTAGATGAAAAGGGAGAAAAAATGAGTAAACATAAAGGGAATGTTGTTGATCCTTGGCTTATTATTAATAAATATGGAGCAGATACCCTTCGTTGGTATATATTTTCTGTAAGTCCTCCATGGGTTCCTTTGAGATTTTCTCCAGAGTTGGTAAATGAATCTTTAAAGAAGTTTCTTTTGACTCTATGGAATACTGTTTCTTTCTTTTCTATCTATGGAGAGATTGATGAGTTTAATTTAAAAGAACATTTTATTCCCTTGGAAGATTTAGAAGATTCCTTAGATAGATGGATGATTTCTTGTCTAAATTCTTTAATTAAAAAGGTTAGAAAAGAACTTGATAATTATAATGTAACTACTTCTGCACGAGAGATTCAGAATTTTGTCGTAGAAGACTTAAGTAACTGGTATATAAGGTTAAATAGAAGTCGCTTCTGGGAATCAGAAAAGGATAAAGATAAATGGTCCGCATATACTGTTGTTTATACTGTTATAAAAGAGCTTACGAAACTTTTAGCTCCTTTTATTCCCTTTACTGCCGAAAAAATCTATCAAGAAGTAATAAGACCTTTGGAAGAGTCTTCTCCTATTAGTGTTCATCTTTGTATGTATCCTAAATATGAAGAAAAGTTAATAGATGAAAAATTAGAGCAGGAAATAAAGAGTATAAGAGAAATTGTGGCCTTGGGAAGAATGTTGAGAAATCAAGCAAATATTAAGATAAGACAGCCTCTTTTAACGTTATGGGTAAACTCTCCCATAAAGGATGTTAAAAATTTGGTAAGATATGAAGACTACATATCTAAGGAACTAAACATTAAAGAAATTATCTTTGGAGAAATTCCTGAAAAGGAGAAGGAAGGGATAGTCTTTGCTGAGGCTGAGAATTTTGAATTGGCCTTAGATACTAATCTAACGGATGAGCTTCTAGAGAGGGGTATCTTGAGGGAATTAGAGCATAAAATTCAGATGCTTAGAAAGGAAGCAAAATTAGATTATACTGATAGAATAACCTTGTATTATCAAGGTTCTGAGAGGATTAAAAATATAATAGAGAGTAATAAAAAGGAATTAGCAGAAGAGATTTTAGCAATATCTATAGATGAAGGAGAAATTCCCGAGGAAATATTTAAGAGAAAGATAAGTTTAGCAGGAGAAGAACTTTTTATAGGATTTAAAAAAATTTAGAAAAGCAAAATCTTAGGGGAGGTATATACCTCCCCTTTATTTTTATCTAAAGAAAATTGGTAAGAAAACTAAAGAGATTACAGCCATAAGCTTGATGAGAATATTTATTGATGGTCCTGCGGTATCTTTAAAGGGGTCTCCTACCGTATCTCCTACAACTGCTGACTTATGAGCATCAGATCCTTTCCCTCCATATTTTCCATGCTCAATTAATTTTTTAGCATTATCCCATGCTCCCCCTGAATTTGCCATAAATATTGCTAATAGAACTCCAGAAAGTGTTGCTCCTACAAGCATTCCTCCTAAGGCCTCTTTTCCCAAGATAAAAGCTATTATAAAAGGAGAGCCTATCATTATAATACTTGGAAGAACCATAGCTCTTAATGCTCCTAAGGTGCTAATATCGACACATCTTGCATAATCTGGGTCTGCCTTTCCCTCTAACAATCCTTTAATTTCCCTAAATTGCCTTCGCACTTCTTCCACCATTTTTGTTGCTGCATTTCCTACTGCTCTAAGAGCTAAGGAGGCAAATAAAAAGGGAAGCATAGCTCCTATAAAGGCTCCTGCAATAACCTCGGCTTTTACAACATTTATTCCAGGAATCTTTGCCCATTCTGTGTATGCTGCAAACAGGGCAAGGGCGGTAAGTGCTGCAGAGCCTATAGCAAATCCCTTTCCCATTGCTGCTGTGGTGTTTCCATAAGCATCAAGGGAACTTGTTATCTCTCTTACTTTTTCTCCTTGATGAGCCATTTCTGCAATTCCACTAGCATTGTCTGCTACAGGTCCGTAGGCGTCAACAGATAAACTAATTCCAAGGGTTGCTAACATTCCAACTCCAGCTAATGCAATTCCCCAAAGACCAGCTGCTACATAGCTCAATACAATTCCTATTGCTAATACTAAAATAGTTATAAAGGTACTTTCCATTCCAATAGCGATTCCAGATATAATATTTGTTGCAGATCCAGTTGTACTTGCATATGCGATATCTTCAATGGGTTTCTTAGAGGTATAATACTCACTTGTTAATCCAATAAGAATTCCAGCAATGAGACCTATAACTGAAGCCCAAAAAGTTCCAAGATTATTGAGATAATAATAAGAAAGAATAAAGGTACCAATAGCCGTTAAAAATGTAGTTAATAAAGTTCCATTTCTTAGAGCCTTTGAAGGATCAGAGGTCTTTCTTGTGGCAAGGGTTTTTACATAGATTATTCCCACTATTGAGGAAAATAACCCTATCGTTGCTACTAAAAAGGGATAAATTAAACCTTTTAATTCTGCGTAAGCAAATCCTAATACTGCAGCTGCATAAATTGCTCCTACATATGATTCATAAAGATCTGCTCCCATTCCAGCAATATCTCCTACATTGTCTCCTACATTGTCTGCTATTACTGCTGGATTTCTAGGATCATCTTCTGGAATTCCTGCCTCAACTTTTCCCACAAGATCTGCTCCCACATCTGCTGCTTTTGTATAGATTCCTCCACCAACACGAGCGAATAAAGCAATAAAACTCGCTCCTAATGCATATCCACTTATAATTTCTAATTTAAGACGAGGATCAGATATAAATACACTTAAAATAAGATAGAGTAAGCTGGCGCTAAAAATTCCAAGACTTGCTTCAACTATTCCCATTACTGCCCCACCAGAGAAAGCAAAATCCAATGCTTTTCCTGCACCGTATTTTGCTGCTGCATAAGTAGTTCTTCCATTGGCACGAGTTGCAATTTTCATCCCTATATAGCCAGAAGTCATAGAAAAACTTGCACCGATGATAAAGGTTAACCCAAGAAGGGGTTGAAGAACTAATGCCATAAAAATTGCAAAAGCTAGTACAAAGATTGCTACTGTTTTAACCTCTCGGTTTAAAAATGCGTCCGCTCCCTGTTGGATTGCTTTCATGATTTTTCTTATCTCTTCAGGGCCTTCGTCCTCTTTAAGAATTCCCTTTGCTATAAAATAGGCAAAGATTAAACCAATAGTTCCTGAAATGGGTACGATCCATAGAAAATTTTGCATCTTTTAACCTCCATTTCTTTGAGAATTCTTTCTTTAATTAATAATAGAGAAGAAGAGAAGCATGTCAAGTTAAAATTATTTTAAACTAAGTGTTATTTAATTCTTTAATTCTTTCAGAGAAAATTTTTAAAAGTTCTTGAGCTTCTATCAATGAAGGCGCTTCTGCATATATTTCAAAGGCAGGTTCTTCAGGATGAGGAAGGATTAATATCCAGGATTCTCCAAAAAATATTTTTATTCCATCAGTATAATCAATAGATTTATCAATATTTTCTTCGATAACCCTTCTCATAATTTTGCCCTTATTCTCTATGGAGCATTCTACTGTGTTTTTTACTTTGTATAAATTAGGTAAACTTAGGAATAAATCATCTAAATTTAATTTTGTTTTTGCAAGAAGCTCTAAGGTTTTTATAAAAGAAAAAATACCATCAAAGGACAACTGAAACTCTGGATATATAGTCCCATCTTCACAAGCTCCAAATTTTGCATCAATTTTTAGCATGGTTTTTATAAAATCCGATGGAGAAGTTTTACATCTATACACCTTTCCTCCCTCTGAACGTGCTATTTTCTCTACAATGTGAGAAACTGTTACTGGAACAACTATTTGACTATCTGGGAAATTTCTATAATTTAGCCAAGATAAAACTCCTATAAGTATGTCTTTAGAAATAAAATGGCCCTTTGGAGTTAAAAAGGAAAAATTCTCACTATCATTAGTAAAAATAACACCCAAATCTGCTCCCAAGCTTTGGACAACTTTTCCCAAGGTTTCCAAAGAATTTGTAGTGGTATGCAATGATCCCTCCCCATATAAATTTAAAGATACTGTCTCGATTCCTAACTGAGAAAGAATAGGAGATAGAACAAGAGATAGACTCCCTCCTTGATAATCAACAACTATTTTAAAATTTTGTTGTTTAATATATTCTTTGTCAATTTTTCTTAGTAATCCCATGATATAATATTCGATGACATGGGGGGGGAACTTTATTTCTCCGACTTCCTTAGCATAGGTTCTTCTAAAATCTTCTCTAAATAAGACATTTTCAATTTTTCTTTCAATCCCCTTATCAAGGGGAATCCCTTTATCATCAAAGAACTCAATAAAAACTTTCTCTTTATCAAATGGAGAGATTCTTACATGAACCCCAGCTTTTGCAAATAGATTTCCAACAGAGTATTTTACTACAGGAATAGGTAATGTCCTGACATCCAAAACATTTACTCCTGTAGAGAGGATACCCGTAAGTAGAGCTCTCTTAATCATTCTACAGGAAGGATCTATATCTCTACTCATTACCACATTGGAGAATTTTGGTAAAATAGTCCCAAAAGCAGCTCCAATCCTTGTTACCCATTCTGGAGTGATTTCAATGTTAACTAGTCCTGAGATTCCCCTCTGTCCAAAGAGGGTTCTCTTATAATGACTTCCCCAAATTATACTCGAATTGACAATACTTCCTGACTCAACAATCTTATTAGGCCAAATTTTTATATTATTATTAACAAATACTTTGTTCCCCAGGATTGTGTTGTCTCCGATTATAGTACCTTCTTCAACTCTTACAAAATCTTTAAGATTACATCTATTTCCAATTATTGCAGAGAAAATAGTGGTTCTTTTTCCTATATAAGTATTGTTAAGGATCACTGTTCTTTGGATTTTACTATCGTTATCCACATAAACATTGTCTCCTAAAACTACCGGTCCAAGAATTTGAGTGTTTCCTATTATTCTTGTAAATTCTCCAATATAAACAGGAGGTCTAATATAAGAAGAAGGCGATATATCTGTTCCTTCTTTCGCAAATACCCCAGGGAATATTTCCCTTCCAGGAATTTCTATATTTACTTTTCTATAAAGAATATCAAAATTTGCCTGTAAAAATTGATTAAGATTCCCTATATCGCACCAATAACCAGAACCCTTATATCCAAACAAAGGAGAATTTTTACTTAATAAAAGGGGAAAAAGATCTCTACTAAAATCAAAGGGAGTGTTATCAGGAATATAATCAAGAACTTCAGGTTCTAATATGTAAATTCCTGTATTTACATTATCACTAAAGACCTCTCCCCATCCCGGCTTTTCAAGAAATCTTAATATTCTTCCTTCTTCATTAGTAATTACAACACCATATTCTAAAGGATTTTCCACAGATTTTAGAATTATTGTTGCTAAAGCCTTTTTTTCCTCATGAAATTTTAAGGCTTCATTTAAATCAAAGTCTGTTAAAGCATCACCACTTATGATGAGAATTCTATCTTTTTCTTTATTCTTTAAGGCATACTTTACGCTTCCAGCGGTTCCAAGGGGTATCTCTTCAATGGAATATTCAATTCTAACATTCCAATGGGAGCCATCATCAAAATATTCTTGAATTATTTCAGGAAGATAATAAAGAGTTACAATAAGATCCTTAAATCCCTGTCTTGCTAAAAGTTCTACTATATGCTCCATGACGGGTTTTCCAACCACATAAATCATTGGTTTAGGACGGGTTAAGGTTAAAGGTCTTAATCTTGTTCCCTCTCCTCCTGCCATTATAACAACTTTCATTGGTAATCACCTCCAATTTGATGAAAGATATTCCTGGTGAATTTTTTCGTATACCCTTAATGTTTCTTCTGCTATTTTCTCCCAGGTATAGAAATTTTCTATTTTTTCTCCTGCTCTTTCTCCCATTTTTCTTGCTAAATTTTCATCCTTTAATAAAGATAGTATTTTTTGGGAAAGATCGTAGATATCCCTTGGGGTAAAGAGGAAACCATCATATCCAGAATTTATTATCTCTTTAAAACCTCCAAGATTTGATGCAACTACAGGCTTTGATAGAGCCATAGCTTCTAATGCAACTATTCCAAAGGGCTCATATATACTGGGAAAGACACAAACATCTGCAAGATTTAAAAGGGCATTTCTTAAGGAATCGTCAATAAATCCTGTAAAAACGGCTTTATTTTGAAGTCCCAAATTATTAGCTTCTTCTCTCAAGGAGTTTAGTAAATCTCCAGTCCCCACAAAAATAAATTTTGCATTGGGAAATTGGGAGAGAATAAAAGGTGCAGATCTTAATAGATACTCAGGTCCCTTTTGATAATACATCCTTCCTATAAAAAGAATAATTTTCTCATGGGGAAGAGCAAATTTTTTTCTTATCTCATTTAAATTTAAACTTGTTTTTAGATTTTCTATATTAATTCCATTTGGAATTATGTTTATTTTATCTTCAGGCAAATTAAAGAGATTTTTCACTTCTTCCTTCATAAAATTACTACATACGATTACCTTCCATGCCTCATAAGTTAACCACCATTCGACATCATGAATAAATTTCTGTTCCTTTGTATATATTCCTTGATTTCTTCCATATTCTGTGGCATGAATAGTTGCGATTAACGGCTTCTTAAAGGAATGTTTTAAAACATATCCAACAAAGGCAGAGAGCCAATCATGAATGTGAATAAAGTCAAAAGAAGTTTGTTTAGATGTTTCGAAGGCTTTTATAATCATTGAGAGATTTAGAAAATATATCCAGCTAATAAAATCAGGTGCTTCAATAATCTTAGATGGAACTCTATAAATAGAAAGATTCCCTATAATTTCCTTTTCTTCTCCCTCCTCTGAACAACAAGTAATTACTGTAATATTTATTCCTTTTTTAGATAAGGCATAACTTAAGTCTGAAACATGGCGACTTAAACCTCCTATAATTCTTGGAGGAAACTCCCATGTGAGCATCAATATATTCATTTAATTCCTCTTCATTATAAGAAGATTATAAGCTTTTTTCAAAATCTCTTTTTCTAAGGGGAAGGTTAAAATATCTATCGCATCTTCGACTGATAAAAATTTTCCTTGGATAAATATTTTCTCTTCGACTTTTATATCTGAAGAAAGAGCTTCCATGAGAAACCAAAAAACCTTTTTATCTTCTTCGGGATGAGATTCTGTTGCATGTGCATGATAATTTATCTCTCCAATGTAGGTAATAATTTTTGCTTTTATTCCTGTTTCTTCCTTTACCTCTCTTATTGCAGTTTCTTCAATATTTTCTCCCTTTTCAATATGTCCCTTCGGAAGAACCCAATTTCCATTTTTTCTTTGAAGAACTAATACCTGATTCTTATTATTAAAGATTACTCCACCTGCTGAAATTGCTTTCATAAGAGATTACCCCAAAAATCTTTTATTAATCTATCTAATAATTTCTCCTCTATTCCTGTTTTTATTAACTCCTCGTAAATCTCTTCACTTAATTTCTCTTTATCTTTTAAGTTTTTAGTAATTTTTAATAACGTTTCGTTTATCTCCCAAGGGAAAATTATCCATGAGGAGGTTTCTTCTATATAATAATCTGGCTTAATTATAGACCAAGGTTTATAATAAATTGTTGCTATCTTAACTATCGTTGCACCACAATGTTCCAAATGCTCCTTTGCAACTTTTAAGCTTTTCCCACTGTCTGCTACATCATCTGCAACTAAAACTCTTTTTCCTTCCACACCTGTGGAAATTGTTTGAGTAATAACGGGTCTTTCTCTTGTCTCTCCCACACCCCTATAAAAATCAATTTTTATATTTGCAGTATAGGAATTCTCCAAAAGATCAGAAAGAATTCTTGCAGGGATCCAACCTCCTCTTGCTATTCCCACAATAATTTCTGGCCTGTAATTATCATCTTTTATTTTTTTAGCAAGTTCTAGACATAGATTGTATATCACATTCCAGTTTGGAGATATATACTCCATAGAAACCTCCATTACTCTATTTTTTTTCATTTATTTTAGCTTATTTCTTACCCTTTTAAAAGAACTTTAAACAAAATTCTAAGAAATTGATGTTATAATAGTCAAATAAAGATAATTAAGGAGGTGATTTTGTGCCAGCAATATTAGATGTTATTGGAAGAGAAGTATTAGATTCCCGAGGAAATCCTACCGTTGAAGCAGAGGTATATTTAGAAGATGGTTCAAAAGGGATGGCCATTGTCCCATCAGGTGCATCCACGGGAAGTAGAGAGGCTTTAGAGTTAAGAGATAAAGATGAAAGGAGATATAAGGGGAAGGGGGTAACCCAGGCTGTAAAAAATATTAATGAAATAATTGCACCTGAATTGATTGGTTTAGAATCCCTCGATCAATATGTTCTTGATAAAACAATGATTGAATTAGATGGAACTGAGAATAAATCAAGATTAGGAGCTAATGCTATTCTGGCAGTTTCTTTAGCAGTGGCAAGAGCAAGCGCAAATTCTCTAGGAGTTTCTCTCTATTCATACCTTGGCGGAATTCAGGCCCGAGAACTTCCTGTTCCCTTAATGAATGTAATTAATGGGGGAAAGCATGCAGATAATCCCTTAGATTTCCAAGAATATATGATTGTCCCATTGAGCACATCCTTTAAAGAATCTTTAAGATGGGCTGTAGAAGTATTTCATACCTTAAGGAGTATACTAAAAGGTAAAAATCTTAACACTAATGTAGGAGATGAAGGGGGATTTGCTCCATATATAGAAACTAATGAAGAACCATTAGCAATACTTGTGGAGGCTATAAAAAAAGCTGGATTTGAGCCTGGTAAAGATATTGCATTAGCCCTAGATCTTGCAGCCAGTGAATTTTACGAAGATGGAAAATATGTATTACAGGCCGAGGGAAAATCTTTATCTACTGATGAAATGATTTCTTTGTTAGAATATTTATTAGATAAATATCCTATAGTATCTATAGAAGATGGATTGTCAGAGAAGGACTGGGAAGGATGGCAAAAATTAACCACAAGGATAGGTAAAAGGGTGCAATTGGTAGGAGATGATATTTTTGTAACTAATCCTAAAATTTTGAAAGAAGGAATAGAAAAGGGAATAGGTAATGCTATTCTAATTAAGGTAAATCAAATTGGAACCCTAACTGAAACCTTAGATACTATAAGATTAGCTCATCAATCGGGATATAGAACTGTCATTTCCCATCGTTCAGGAGAGACAGAAGATACTCTTATTGCAGATTTAGCTGTAGCAGTAAACAGTGGACAAATTAAGACAGGATCAGCAAGTAGGACTGATAGAATTGCGAAATATAATCAATTGTTAAGGATTGAAGAAGAACTTGGAGAAGCTTCAGTATATAAGGGAATCTTAAATTTTAAAAGATAAAAGAATAGGGGTAGATAAGAGCTACCCCTTATTTTTACTATGAAGAGGAAGGAATTTATAATAGTTTTTTCCCTTTTTCTTTTTGGAATTATTCTTTTAATTTTTCAAGAAAAATCATCCTTACTATTGTATTTAATTGTAGAGGTTAATAATAAAGAGGTTTTAAGAGTAAATTTAAAATCTTTAAAATCAAAGAGAGAATTTCCAGTAGAAGGAAGTCTAGGAAAAAGCCATTTTGAATATAATCCAGAAAAGGGAATTAGGATGATTTCTTCCCCCTGTCCTGATAAAATATGTATAAAACAAGGATGGATAAATAAAAAGGGAGAAAGTATTGTTTGTTTACCCAATAGAGTAGTTCTTAGATTAGAGGATAGATAATGAGGGTAATTTCTATTGAGGAGACAAGAGAACTAGAAAGAAGGATAACTGAGGATTTTAATATCTCTCCATTATTTCTTATGGAAAATGCAGGATCCTTTATTTACTATTTTTTAAAAGATAGATTTAAGGATTTTAAAAATAAAAAAATAGCAATCCTTTGTGGACCAGGAAACAATGGGGGAGATGCTTTAGTAGTAGCAAGATATTTATATATTAATGGAAATTCACCCTTTGTTCTAACCTATGCTTGGGAAAAGGGAATCTCTCAACTATGTAAAACTCAGTATGAACTTTTAAGGGAATCTGAAGTTAAATTTTTATCCCTAAAGGAAAATTGGAAAATAATTAAAGATGTAGATTTTATAGTAGATGGGATCTTTGGAATTGGATTAAAAAAATTTTTGGATGAAGATTTAATAGGAATTATCAAAGAAATTAATAAATTAGATAAGACTATACTCTCCATTGATGTCCCAACTGGAGTTAATGCTGATTCAGGAGAGATTCTTGGGGAAGGTATAATGGCAGATATTACAATTACTATGTTTTTTCCTAAGATTGGCTTTTTCAAACTGAATGCTATAGATTATATTGGAGAGATAATTGTAAATCCTTTGGGTTTTCCTAATAACTTTTTAGAAAAATTTGTTTCTTCAAAAATATTTTTAGTAGAAGATAAAGAAGTTAGAAATTCTGTTCCCTCTTTTTCTGTAGGAGTTCATAAGGGAAGTAAGGGAAAAGTTTTAATTATTGGCGGTTCTCTCCAATATACAGGGGCACCAATTTTATCAGCAAAAGCTTCTTTAAGGACTTCTGCAGGAATGGTTTATCTTGCATTACCAGAATCTATAAGTAATATTCATCGAACATTAAATCCTGAAATAATATTAATTCCCCTTAAAGATGAAATGGGTTTTATCTCTGAAGATAATATTCCATTTATCCTGGATAAAATTGAGAAACTTAAGATTGATGCGATAGGTTTGGGGCCTGGGATGGGGATCTCTGAAACTACTCAAAACTTTGTTAGAAATCTTTCCTTAAAATTATCTTTACCCTTAGTTATTGATGCCGATGGATTAATTGCGATTAAACCTATTCTTTCTCTATTAAATCAGGGGAATATTATCCTTACTCCTCATGGGGCAGAGATGGCTCGGCTTTTAGATACTACTCCAGATGCTGTTTTGAGAAATAGAATTGAAATTTCTAAGACTTTTTCCCAAAAATATAATGTTAATCTAATATTGAAGGGGCCATACTCAATAAGTTCCTTTCCCACAGGGGAAACATATATCAACCCTTTTGCTTCTTCTCTTTTAGCAACTGCAGGCTCTGGCGATGTTTTAACGGGAATAATTGTTAGCCTTTTAGCTCAAGGATTGGATACAAATAAAGCATGTATTTTAGGAAATTATATACATTCCTTGTCTGCTTTAATTTTTAAAGAAAAATATGGAGAAAGAGGGCTTATTGCAGGAGATATTATAGAGAATATACCTTTGGCTTTTAAGAAGTTAATTAATCTCTCAAAGAATAACTAATCTCTATTCACTCCTTGCCAAACTTTATTAAATATAGTAGAATTCTTATGAAACTATTATTTTTTCATAATAGGGAGGAGAAATAATGTCTGGACATTCTAAATGGGCAAATATAAAACATAGAAAAGCAGCAGCAGATGCTAAAAAAGGTAAACTTTTTTCAAGTCTGAGTAAGGAAATTATTATTGCAGCAAAACACGGAGGTGGAAATCCTGAGACGAATTTGAGACTAAGAGCTGCAATAGAAAGAGCCCGAGAAGCAAATATGCCAAAGGAAAATATTGAAAGGGCAATAAAAAGAGGAACCGGAGAAATTCCAGGTGTTATATATGAAGAGATAGTATATGAAGGATATGGCCCTGGTGGTGTAGCTATTATGGTGGAAGTTGTAACAGACAATAAAAATAGAACTGCTTCAGAAATTAGAAGAATTTTTACAAAACATGGTGGTAATTTAGGAGAGGCAGGATGTGTATCTTGGATTTTTGAAGAAAAGGGAAGTATCTTTATAGATAAGGAAAGTGTAAAGGATGAAGATCAATTATTAGCCGATGCCTTAGATGCAGGAGCAGAAGATGTTAGAATTGATCCTGATTCTATTGAGATAGTAACTTCTCCGCAAGATTTTTCAACAGTCAAAAACATATTAACGGAAAAAAATTATAAAATTACCAGTGCAGAGATTACAAAAATTCCAAAGAATTTAGTTTCTGTCCAAGGTGTTGATGCAGAAAAGGTATTAAAGCTTATAGAAGAATTAGAAGAACATGATGATGTTCAGAAAACCTCTGCTAATTTTGATATACCCGATGAAATATTACAAGCATTATCTTAGATGTTAATTTTAGGGATCGATCCAGGAACAGCATTAATAGGATTTGGTTTAATTGAATCCAAAAAAGATAAAATAAAGGTTTTGGAATATGGATGTTTTACTACTCATAAGAATTGGGATGTAGGTAAAAGATTAGATTATTTGTATCAAGAACTTTCTAATCTTATAGAAAAATATACTCCAGATGTTATAGTAATGGAAAAATTGTTTTTTTACAAAAATTTGAAAACAGCCATAAATGTTGCACAAGCTCAGGGAGTAATTCTATTATCCTCTTATCAACATAATATTAAAACTTATACCTTTAGTCCTTTGGAAGTAAAACAAACTATTGTAGGTTATGGAAGAGCAACAAAGGAACAGATTCAAATTATGGTGAGGGAACTTCTTAAACTTCCTGAAATACCAAAGCCCGATGATGTTGCAGATGCCCTTGCGTTAAGTATATGTTATTCCTTAATTTATGGTGATCATAATTGAGTTTTTTGAATCATATTCAAGGAAAAATAATAGAGGTTTCAACTAACTTTTTAATCCTTTCCTTAGAAAACATTGGTTTTAGAATAAAAGTCTCCCCCGAATCTCTTAAGATTTTAAGAGATAAAATAGGAGAAGAAATAAAAATATATGTAAGTGAAATATTAGAAGAAAAAGGAGTAAGTATAATTGGATTTATAGAAAAAGAAAAGAGAGATTTTTTTGAAGAATTACTAAGCTTATCGGGAGTGGGGATTAACTTGGCCTTTAAAATTGTTGAAAATATAACTTTACAAGAATGGAGATCTTCTTTAGAAGAAAATAATTGGGAAATATTAACCACAGTTCCTGGTATAGGGAAAAAACTTGCTCAAAAAATATTTTTTTCAGCTAAAGGAACAATTCCTATAGAAGATAAGGAGGAAAAGGTAGATATAGTTGGAGAAGCCCTACAAAAGTTGGGATATTCAAGAAAACAAGTTAATAGAATTTTAAAAGAACTTTTAAAGGATAAAGAAAAATCTTCGGAAGAATTACTGAAAATAGCCTTAGAAAAACTTAAGAAGGAATTCTAATATGGGAAAACTTTCTCCTTTTTCCTTAGCTCAAAAAGAACCTTCCCTGGAAAGTCTTCTACGACCTCGGAAATTTTCTGAGTTTATTGGTCAAAAGAAGATTGTGGAGCGATTAAATTTAATTTTGAAAGCAGCAAAGGAGAGGAAGGAAGCAATAGATCATATATTATTTTGTGGTCCTCCAGGACTTGGAAAGACAACATTAGCCTTGATTCTTTCTTGGGAACAGGAGGTTGATATTAAAGTAATTTCTGCTCCAACTCTTCAAAGGGCAGGAGATTTGGTGGGAATCTTAACCTCTATTCCTGAAAGGGGAATTCTTTTTATTGATGAGATACATAGGCTTTTGCCATCTCTCGAGGAGATTTTATATTCAGTTATGGAAGATTCTGTTATCAGTATAATTACAGGAAAGGGACCAGCTGCAAGAGCTTTGAAATTAAAGCTTCCATCTATCACTATTGTTGGAGCTACTACGCGACCAGGCCTACTTAGTAATCCATTAAGGGATAGATTTGGTTTTATTGGAAATCTTGATTTTTACTCTGATATAGAAATCATGCAGATTTTAGAAAGATCTCAGGTAATTTTAGGTTTAAATCTTTTATCTTCAGTATTAATGGAGATAGCAAAAAGAGCTCGTGGAACCCCGAGAATTGCAAATAGATTGTTGAGAAGAGTGAGAGATTATATTCAGGTGGAAAATAAAGAAGAATTGAATGGAGAAGAAGTTAAGGAAATATTAAGATTTCTTGGAATAGACGATAAAGGATTAGATGAGATTGATAGAAAAATTCTAATTACTTTAAAAGACAATTTTAAGGGTGGTCCAGTTGGAATAAAGGCTCTTTCAGAATTTTTAAATGAATCACCAGAGACTTTAGAAGTAGTATATGAACCCTATCTTCTAAGACTGGGGTTCATACAAAGAACTCCTAGAGGAAGAGTAATAACTTCTTTAGGGTTAATGCATCTTCTTGAAAATAAATCATGAAGACTGAGATTCTTTTCCATATATGTTGTGCAGGATGTCTTGCATATCCTTTAGAAAATATGAGAGAGGAGGGATATGAAATTAAAGGATTTTGGTATAATCCTAATATTCATCCTTATCAAGAGTATAAATTAAGATTAGAAGCTTTAAGAAGTTTCTCTGAAATTAAAAATCTTAGTGTTATCTATGAAGATGATTATGATTTAGAGGGATTTATAAGAGGAGTGGTTTTTAGGGAGAAAGATAGATGTCCTGTATGTTATTATATGAGACTTAGAAAGACTGCTCAAAAAGCGAAGGAATTAGGTTTTAAAAATTTTTCAACTACGTTATTGGTGAGTCCATATCAAAAACATGAGGTTATAAAAAATATAGGTGAATTATTAGCAAAGGAGTTTAATTTAGAATTTTTCTATAAAGATTTTAGAGGGGGATATAGAGGGGATTTAAATATTATAAAAGAGTTAAATCTTTATAAACAAAAATATTGTGGATGTGTCTATAGTGAAAAAGAAAGATTTTGGAAAGGAGATAAAAATGAAATATCACGTGTTAGTTAATCCTATTGCCAATCGGGGAAGAGGTAAAAATCTTTTTTCTTATATTAAAAATCTTTTTAAGAGCGAAGATTTTGATTTTAATATTGAATTTACCAAAGGGAAAGAGGGAACAATAAGACAGGTAGAGAATGCATTGGAAAAAGGAGCAGAAGTAGTAGTAGCAGCAGGAGGAGATGGAACAGTAAACGAAGTAGTGAATGGATTGAGGGGGAGGGGTATTTTAGGTATAATTCCTATAGGTAGAGGTAATGATATTGCAATATCGCTAAAGATTCCAAGAGATATTAAAAAAGCTATAAAAATTCTAAAAAATAAAAAATATTTTAAAATGGATTTAGGATTAGTAGATAAGAGGTATTTTGTAGGAATTACAGGGGTAGGATTTGATGCAGAAGTAAATATGTCAGCAAATAAAATGAATATAAAGGGTCCCTTAGGGTATGTGCTTTCTGTATTTACCACATTGAGAAAATATAAGTCAAAGAGATGTGAAATCAGTTTTGACGGGAATAAATGGAGCGGAGAGATTACTTTAGTAGCAATAGGAAATACAAAAAATTATGCGGGAGGGATGAAAATTCTGCCATATTCTGCTCATGATGATGGATATTTTGATATTTGTCTTATTGAGAAGGTAGCTCCTCTTGAGTTAATTTTATATTTCCCTTTAGTATTTTTTGGAAAACATGTTATAAATCCTCATATTAAAATGTTTAGGGCAAAGGAGGTTATAATAAACGGGCCAGAAGATTTAATGGCTACTATGGATGGAGAACTAATACCAGCGAAGAAATTGATTTTAAAAAATTTATTCCAAGCTCAAAAGGTAATTATAAGGGGGTAAGATCATGTCTTTTATAGGAAGATGGCTTATAATTTTAGGTATAATTTTAATAATTTTGGGGGTATTCTTCGTTTATGGCTCAAGATTTTTTCCATTGGGACGTTTTCCTGGGGATATAAAAATAGAGAAGAAAAATTTTGTTTTTTATTTTCCAATAACCACTTGTTTATTATTAAGTTTAATCTTAACCCTAATTCTTAGCATTATTTTCTATATAAGAAAATGAAATATTTAATAATTTTTTCTATTATATTCCTTTTATTATCCCATTCCCTTTCTCAAGAGATACCTATTATCAGGGTTGGACTTTTTAAGATAGATAAAGAAATAAACTTTACAAATGTAGGAGAAATTTTAAATTCCTATATTAATGTAGAAGTAGATGGAAAGGGTAATTTATCTTTGAGGCTTGAGGAGAAAAGTGCAATTATTAATTTTGGAAAGGATCTTATAATTTTGACTCTACCAATTTTTTTAAATCCCCAAAAAGATAAACTTATTTCTGTAAACTCAATGACATATAAAGGAATACTAGAAATAAGTGAGAATGGATGGATAATTAATACTTTGAATTTAGAAGATTATTTAATGGGGGTTCTTCCTGGAGAAATCTCCCATTCCTATCCCTTAGAAGCATTAAAAGCTCAAGCAGTATCAGCAAGAACTTATGCTTTAATAAATTTTGGAAGACATAAATTTTTTGACCTTTGTTCTAACGTCCATTGTCAAGTCTATAAAGGAGTAAATTTTGAAAGGGAAAGAACAAACATAGCAGTAAAAGAGACGATGGGAGAGGTGATAACCTATAATGGACAATTAATAAAGGCTTATTATCATTCCTCTTCTGGAGGAATAACAGAAAACTCTGAAGATGTATGGGGTGAATATTGTCCTTATTTAAGAAGCGTGAGGGATGTGGAAGAGGTTAATAATGATGTATGGACTGTCCCTCTTTCCCTTGAAGAGATAAAAATGGGGCTTAATAAAGCTAACATTTATCTTGAAGAAATATTTTCCATTGAATTAGAAAAAAGTTCTACTGGAAGGGTAAAAAATGTTATTATAAGGATTAATGATGAAAAATGGACAATAAAAGGTACTTTGTGGAGGGAAATTTTTAACCTTAGAAGTACCTTATTCGATATTAAGTATGACAATACTAGAATATATCTCTTGGGAAAGGGAATGGGCCACGGCGTGGGACTTTCTCAAAGGGGAGCAAAATTTTTAGCTGAAAGAGGATATAATTACAGGGAAATAATAAAATTTTATTATAAAGGAGTGGAAACGCAAAAATGGTATTGAAATTATCAGACTATGATTATTACTTACCCGAAGAATTGATTGCTCAAGAACCATTAAATCCTCGAGATTCTTCACGACTTATGGTAATATCTCGGAAGACAGGGGAAATTACTTTACATATTTTTAGAGAGATCAAGAATCTCTTAAAAGCTGGGGATGTTTTAGTATTAAATGATACAAAGGTTATTCCTGCAAGAATTTATGGGAAAAAGGAAACAGGAGCAAAGATTGAGGTTCTACTTTTAAAAAAGATAGGAGATAGAGAGTATGAAACATTGATAAGACCAGGAAAGAGGATAAAAATTGGAACAAAAATATATTTTACAAATGATATATATGGAGAAGTTTTGGAAAGAAAAGAGGAGGGAATTTTTATCCTTAGTTTTTCGAGGGAGAATCTTGAGGATGTTCTGTCTCAGATTGGTGAGATTCCTCTTCCTCCATACGTAAAGAAACCAATAGATGATCCTAATGTATATCAAACAATATATGCTAAAAAGTTAGGAGCAATAGCAGCTCCAACAGCAGGTTTACACTTTACTGATGATTTATTAAATTCTTTGAAAAATAATGGTGTGGAGATTCTTTTTACAACATTGCACGTAGGGTTAGGAACTTTTAGACCTATTATTACAGAAGATATAACAAAACATAAATTAGAGCCTGAATATTTTGAAATATCAGAGGATACAGCTGAAAGGATTAATCTTGCAAAAAAAGAAGGAAGGAGGATAATTGCTGTAGGGACAACAGTAACAAGGGTATTGGAGGGGAATAGAAAAGACAATATGGTTATGCCTGGAAAGGGATTAGTTTCTCTTTTTATATATCCAGGTTTTGATTTTAAAATAATTGATGGACTCATTACCAACTTTCATCTTCCCAAATCTACTCTTCTTATGTTAGTTTCTGCTTTTATGGGATATGATCTCATGAAAAGGGCATACCAAAAGGCTATAGAAGAAAAATTTAGATTTTATACCTTTGGTGATGCTATGTTTGTATATTGAGGTGGGATATGGAATTTGAAATATTAAAAAAAGATACTGCAAGTAGAGGAAGATTAGGAAAAATAATAACAGAGCATGGAGAATTTTATACCCCTGTTTTTATGCCCGTGGGAACTCAGGGAGCCGTAAAGACTTTAACTCCTGAAGAAGTAAAGGAACAAGGAGGAGAAATTATACTAGGGAATACCTATCATCTTTTTTTAAGGCCTGGATCCATAATAATTAAAAATATAGGAGGGCTTCATAAATTTATAGGATGGAATGGCCCAATACTTACCGATAGTGGAGGATACCAGGTTTTTAGCTTGGCTAAACTAAGGAAGATAGAAGAAGATGGAATTTATTTTAATTCTCACATAGATGGCGAAAGATATTTTTTCACCCCTGAATTAGTTATAGAAATTCAGTCTCATTTAGGTTCTGATATAATCATGCCCTTAGATGTATGTATCGGATATCCTGCAAGTTTCTGGGAAACTAAATTTGCTCTGAATCTTACGTTAAATTGGCTCAAAAGAAGTATCGAATATAAAAAGATTAAAGAAAAACAGCAAGAACTATTTGGAATAATTCAAGGAGGATTTTACCCCTCCTTAAGAGAGGAAGGGGTAAGTAAAATGTTAGACCTTCCCCTTTCTGGTTTTGCATTGGGAGGTGTAAGTGTAGGGGAACCAAAGGAGAAGATGTATGAGATAACAGATTATACTGTAAGACTTCTTCCTGAGGATAGGCCAAGATATTTGATGGGAGTAGGTGCTCCAGAAGACTTAGTAATAGCTGTTGGTTTTGGAATAGATATGTTTGATTGTGTTTTACCTACGAGGCTTGCCCGCCATGGAGTATTTTATACGAAAGAAGGAAGAAGAAATATAAAAAATGCCCAGTATAAGGAAGATTTTTCTCCTTTAGAAGAGGAATGTGATTGTTATTCCTGTAAAAAATTTACTCGGTCATATATTAGACATCTTTTTCTCCAGCATGAAACTTTATCCTACAGACTTTTGACTCTTCATAATTTAAGATTCTTGTTTAGGCTTATAATGGACATTAGAGAAAGTATTAAAGAAGGGAGGTATGAAAATTTTAAGAGGAAATTCTTAGAAAATTATTTAAAATCTGATAGGGAAAATAGATTAGAAAAGGAGGAAATATGGACCAAGGTGCTGGAAGTTTAATAAGTCTTTTAATATTTTGGGGCTTATTTATTGCAATATTTTATTTTATTGCCATTGTTCCTCAAAGAAGAGAAGAAAAAAGAAGGAGAGAAATGCTAGAATCTTTAAAAGCGGGAGATAAGATCGTGACAAAAGGGGGATTAATTGGACAAATTGTAGCTATAAATAAACAGACTAAAATTCTTCAAGTTTCTTTTGGAAAGGGAATAATCATGGAAATGATACTTGATGGGGTAGCTTATATAAAAAAGGATTAAGATAGGGGAAGGAGGGAATTTATGAAAGTAAGTTCAGAGTATAAAACTGCTTTTATTGTAATAGTTTTTGCTCTTTCGTTATGGGTTCTTTTAACTCGCCCCTTTAGATTAGGGTTGGATATTAAAGGGGGGATTAGGGTTACTCTCCTGTGTCAAAGGACTCCTACAGTAGAAATTACTGATGACGCTATAAGAAGAACTATAGAGGTAATGAGGAATCGTATTGATCAAATGGGAGTTGCAGAGCCATCTTTATATAGGGAAGGATCAGATAAAATTGTGGTAGAGCTTCCTGGAATCAAAGATCCTGAGAGAGCATTAGATATTATTGGGCAGACGGCACTTTTAGAATTTAAAGATGAAAATGAAAGAACTATTCTTACTGGTTCTGCTTTGAAAACTGCGAAGGTCGAATTTGATCAACTTGGACAACCTCAGGTTCGTGTAGAGATGAATCCTGAGGGGGCGAAAATTTTTGCGGATTTTACATCAAAAAATATTGGAAAGCCAGTAATTATTGTTCTTGATGGAAGAGTTATATCGAGTCCAATAATCCAAGATGCTATTACCGAAGGAGTTGGAGTAATAACAGGAAGATTCACCATTGATGAAGCTCAAAAACTTGCAATTTTACTTCGTGGAGGTGCCTTACCTGTTCCTGTTAAAGTTATAGAAAATAGAACTATAGACCCAACTCTTGGAAGAGATACGATGGAAGCTGCATATAAAGCAGGAATTATTGGGGGAATTTTGGTAGTTTTATTTATGATAATCATTTTTAGATTTTTAGGATTAACAGCAGATATTGCTTTGGGACTTTATATTATAATGGTACTTGCAGTATTTAAGTTACTTGATGCAACTCTTACCTTACCTGGAATTGCGGGAATAATCTTATCCATAGGTATGGCTGTAGATGCTAATTGTCTAATATTTACAAGAATGAGAGAAGAATTTGCAAAAAAGAAGACTCCTGTGGCCTCCTTAGATGCAGGTTTTAGAAATGCCTTAAGAGCTATTATTGATAGTAATGTAACTACAATATTAGCAGCTCTCATTCTATACATATTTGGAACTGGACCTGTGAGAGGATTTGCAGTAACTCTTACTATAGGTGTTTCCTTAAGTATGTTTACTGCAATAACTGTAACAAGAACTCTTCTTGAAAATTTGTTACAGCTTCCTCTTTTTAAGAAACATACTAAGCTTTTAGGTTTATAGAAGGGAGGAGTTGTTTTGAAAAGGGAAATAAATTTTTTAGGGGAAAAAGTAAGAAGGATTTTTTTCTTAATATCCTTTATTTTTATTATAGTAGGCTTAATCTCTTTTTTTACAAATGGTTTGAATCTTTCTATAGATTTTCAAAGTGGAAGTTTACTTCATTACAAGGTTGATACCCCTTTAAATACAAAGCAGATTTCTGAGATAAGAAAAACTGTAAATAAGTTATTTGAAAAATCTATAGTTCAAACAAGTTCAGATCTAAAAGAAATATGGGTTAGAACAAAACCCCTCGATGAAGATTCTGCAAAGAAACTAACTTCATCTATAGAAAAAATTATTGGCAATTTTAAGGGAAAAGATTGGACCAGTATTGAACCTTCAATAAGTCAAGAATTAAGAGAAAAAGCTATATTGGCTTCAATATTAGCGGTGGTTATTATGTTAGTATATATAACTCTAAGATTTAGATTTGATTTTGCCCTTTCTGCTATAATAGGTGAGGCTTTTGTTCTTTTGGCAACTTTGTCTCTCTTTTCTATGTTCCAGTGGGAAATAAGTCCCTCCTTTATTGCGGCTATTCTTACCCTTTTAGGATATGCTATTAATAATACTATTATTGTATTTGATAGAATTCGGGAAAATGTGAAGGCATATCCAAAGGAGGATTTTGTTAAAATAGCAAATATGAGCATCAATCAGGTATTGTTGAGAACTCTTTACACTATTGTTACTACTCTTTGTGCTATAATTCCTATTTTGATAATTGGAGGAGAAGTGCTTCGTCCCTTTATAATTGCTCTATGCTTAGGTATATTAATTGGAACATATTCTACTATATTTATATCTTCATCTCTTCTTGCAGAGTGGAGAGAAGTTCAAAAAGCTTAGATGTATAAATGGGTTTTTCTTCCAGGAAACAAGGAGCAAGAGGAGGAATTAGTAAGAAATTGTAATATTTCTCCTCTTCTTGCTCGTCTTCTTGTTAATAGAGGAATAGTAGAAGAAAAATTAGCAAAGGAATTTTTATTTCCTAACTTAGATAATTTTTACGATCCTTTTCGTTTTTTTCCTCAATTGGAAAATACACTGGATTATATTATAAAACTTAGAGATTTAAAGAAGAAAATTTTAATTTATGGAGATTATGATGCAGACGGTATCACTTCTACAACCCTTTTATTAAAAACCCTTAAGAATTGGGGTTGGGAGGTAGAGTATTATATTCCTCATAGACTTATTGAAGGCTATGGTTTAAAGAAAGATACCTTACAGAAGCTTGATCTTTCAAAATATAGTCTAATAATAACTGTTGATTGTGGAATAAATAGTATAGAAGAAGTAGATTTTTTAAAGAAAAACGGCTTAGAAGTAATAATTACTGATCATCATATACCCTCTTCAGCTTTTCCTAATGCTATGTTAGTTTTAAATCCTCATTTAAATAAGTATCCTTTTCCATACTTGGCTGGTGTTGGAGTTGTTTTTAAATTTCTTCAAGGATTGAGCGAGAAAATTGGGGAAAATATTTATAAAGAAGAAGGAATTTTTGAACTTGTCTCCCTTGGAACCTTAGGAGATCAGGTAGAATTGAAAAGCGAAAATAGAATTTTTGTAAAGTATGGATTAAGTAAAATCTTAGAAACAAAGCTTCTTGGACTAAAAGCTTTAATTAAAAAAGCAGGATTAGGAAACCACTCTATCCTTAACTCAAGAGATATATTATTTTATATTGTTCCTCGTCTCAATGCTATAGGAAGATTAAGAGAAGTTAAGGATGCTATCGATCTTATCCTTTCTCAAACTGAGGAATCTGCAGAAAATTTAGCAAATATTCTGGAAAGGGAAAATAGAGAAAGACAGAGAATTAAAGATGAAGTTACATTTTCAGCAAATGAGGAAGTAACAAAATATTTTGAAAAAGAAGGAGAAGATGTTCCAGTAATAATTCTTTTTAATGAAAACTGGCATAAAGGAGTTTTAGGAATATCTGCTGCAGAATTAGCAGAGAAGTATAATAGACCTGTTTTTTTAGGAAAGATTGAAGGAGATTATATTGTGGGATCAGGGAGAGGAGTGGAAGATGTAGATATATTTGAATTTATGACAAAACTTTCCAAATTCCTAAATAGATTTGGAGGGCATAAATCTGCTGTTGGTTTTAATATTAAAAGGGAACTTTGGAATGATTTTTATAGATCTGCAATAGATCTTTCTAGGAGATTATGGAAGGATTTAGAGTTGATCCCTAAAATAAAGATTGATACGAAACTGAATGTTAAAAATATAAATTCAAGATTGTTTTCAGATATCGAAAAACTTTCTCCCTTTGGGCCAGGAAATGAGGAGCCTTGTTTCCTTATTCCAAATTCATCAATACAAGAACTTTCTAGCGAAGATGGGAATGGGAAAAGATTTAATATAAAAATCGTTGATTTATCAGGATCTGTTCTTTCTCTCACAGGTTTTGGGTTAGCAGAGAGATTGGCAAATCAGAAAGAAGGATTTATGGATATGGTTATAAGAATTTATAAAGGAAATTCTGGGGGAGAAAGTTTTTATAAATTTTATTTGGAAGATTTTAAAATGAATAAGAGAATTCCTTTAAAAATTAATTCAGAAAGAGAAAGAAGAATTAATTATCTTATTCATGTAGAAAATGATATAGAGAAGAATTCTATTTTGGAAAGAATAAAAAAGAAAAGAAAAAATATTTCTATAATTACTCCCTCTTGGAATCAAGAATATTGGAAGGATAAAAGTCTAATTTTTGTTTCTCCATGGGAAATTGAAAGTAAAATGGAGAAACTAAAAAATTCTTCTCTTATTATTTGGGAAGATGTAGAGTTATTATTAAAATTTCCTGAGTTTATAGATTATTATTACAAGTTAGTAAAAGACTTACCAGTTCCTATGATTCTTTTAACATTATTAGGAGATGAAAAAACATTTTTAATGCTTTCTAAAATTCTTAATATAAGAATAGTTAAATATCCATCAAAAATTAAAGTTCCATCCTTATCAGACCTAAGATTTTCAAGGAATAAGGAAAAAGAAGAAAATTTCTTTAAAAGGATGAATGCATATTTTTACCCTTGGAATTTTCCCTTTTTTCATCTTAATCATTTGGTTTTTATGAAACCTCCAATTTTGCCATCAGAATTAAGAAGATGGGTTAGAATATCAAAACATTCATATCTTTTCTTTGGTAAAGATGAAATTATAGAAGGATATAAAAGAATTCAAGAATTGTCCTTGAACTTAAGTTCCTTAGAAAGATTGTCCTTTAAAAAATACTCTCAAGATTTTCTTCTACTTCTTCAGAAAGCTCGTCTTTCAGAAATTTATTCTCTTTTATTTCAGTACGAATCCTCCGAGCACAAGTAATAAAAGCAGTATGTGCAACCATTCTATGATATGGTCTTACTGAGAGATTCTCAATCTGCCAAGGTCTTAATAAAATCTCAAAGGTCTCGATAAAAGCATAACAAGAAATATTCTTTAAGGCAGATACTGTTTTCTTTGCTTGAATTATCGTAGGGGAATAGGAAAGAAAAATGCCACCAGGTCTTAAGGCTTTTATAGTATACTCTACAACCCTCCATGGTTCTGGAAGATCAAGTATTATCCTATCAAAGTTTTCTTCTTCAATTCCATTGTATATATCTTTCAGTTTTAAAATGTGATTTTCTCTTTTCCCTATAAATTCTTCTATATTTTTTAATGCTCTTGATGCAAAATTTTCTCTTACCTCATAGGAAACTACAATGCCCTTTTCTCCTACAGCCTTTAACAATGCTATGGTTAATGCTCCTGATCCTATACCTGCTTCAATAACTTTTGCTCCCTCATAAATATCGGCCCATACAAGTATAACTCCTATATCCTTGGGATAAATAATTTGAGCTCCCCGGGGCATTTCTAGGATATAATCAGAAAAAGTAGGTCTTAAGGCTAAAAGTTTTCCTCCATGGGAGGAAACAAGGGTTGTACCTTCTTCTTTTCCTATTATTTCATTATGGGGTAAATGTCCTTTATTATAATAAAAAATTTTATCTCTTTCTAATTTTAAAAGATGCCTTCTTTTCTCTTCCCAAAGTACTATCCATTCTCCTTCTTTTAATTTTCCTTTATTTCTTTGCATTATATATTTTTCCTATTCCTTTTTAGTTTTTTCTTTATTTCTTCCCAAGGATATGTATTCAAAATATCTTCCTTTTTTAGCCATGCTCTTCTTGCTACATAAACTCCATACCTTATAAGAGAAAAACTTCTAATATCATGAGCATCAGTTCCTATAGAAAATAATAATCCATATTTTTCCTTAGCCTTTTTAGAATCTAAATCACAGAGGTCTAATCTATCTGGTTGAGCATTTATCTCTAAGATTGTTCCTGTTTCTTTAGATACTTGTAATATGGCTTCTAAATCTACTTCATATGCGGGACGTTTATTTATCAGTCTTCCTGTAGGATGACTGATGATATCTACCCATGGATTTTTAATGGCAGATATTAATCTTTCTGTTATTTTTTCTTTACTCTGTTTAAATCCAGAATGTAATCCTGCAATCACTAAATCAAACTTCTCTAATATAGTATTTGGTAAGTCTATACTTCCATCACTCAATATATTTGCCTCAATACTGTGGATGATTTTAAAATCTTTATATTTTTTATTTAAGTCAAATATTTTTTCCCTTTGTTTTTCTATTTTTTCTGGGGTTAAACCTCCTGCAACTCCTAATGCCTGACTATGATCTGAAATAACTAAATATTTATACCCAAATTTATATGCAGAATCCACCATTTCTTCTAAACTGTTTGCTCCATCACTCCAGGTAGTATGAGAATGTAAATCTCCTAGAATATCTTTTTCCTCTACAAGACTTGGTAATTTATTAAGACTTGCAAGTTCTATTTCTCCTTGATCTTCTCTTAATTCTGGAGGAATAAATTGTAAACCGAGAATTTCATATATATCTTCCTCTTTCTCTCCCCCAAGACGTTTATTGTCTTCTATTCTAAAAATACCATACTCATTAATTTTAAGACCCCTTTTTAAAGCTAATTCTCTAAGTTTTATATTATGAGCTTTAGATCCTGTAAAATATTGCAATGCTGCACCAAAACACTTCTCTTCCACAACTCTAAAATCGACTTGAATTCCAGGTTCTACAGTTATACTTGTTTTTGTAGGACCAGATGCAATTATATCCTTTAGGAGAGGCAATTTCTTTAAAGACTCATTTACCCTTTCAATATCTTGTGTAGTGATAAGAATATCTATGTCTCCTATGGTCTCTTTTCTTCTTCTTACACTTCCAGCAGGAGTAATATTTTTTATAGATGTATTATCTGAGAGAAAAGATAATATTTCTTCAATGATGGGAAGAGCAATTCCTAGGGGAATTCTCTCGCTTTTCTCTTTTATTTGCTTTATTCCTTCTAATATATTTTGTTCTATCTTCTCTCCTAATCGAGGAAGTAATCTTATTCTTCCTTCTTTTGCTGCTTTTTCTAAACTATCAATATCTTTTATCCCTAACTCTTTGTACAATCTATATGCAAGCTTTGGACCTACCCCTGGAATTTTTTCTAATTCTAAAAGCTCAGGAGGAATTTTCTTCCTCAATTCCTCTAAATAAGTTATTTTGCCCTTAGTAAAATATTCTGCAATTTTTTGGGATATACTTTCCCCTACTCCTTTTATTTCATGAAGTCTTTTTTCTCTAAAAAGTTTTTCTATATCCTCCGCAAGATTTTCTATTCTTCTTGCTGCTTCCATATATGCAGCAACTTTATATTTATTTTCTCCCTTTAATTCTAAAAGGGAAGAAATTTCGTATAGGATCTTTGCAACTTCCAAATTTCTCATACTATATCAATTTTAAAGAAAAAAGTTCTCCTTGAAAAGTTCAAATTAAAATTTATATATATTGCATCATTTGTAGTTTTATCTTATGCTTTAATAAGAGAAGATAGTTCCCATATAAAAGAGAGGAGAAAATGAAAAAAGATAATATACCTAAGTTTCTTGGTATTCAAGATTTACTGATTAACTTGAGGGAGAAAGAAAAGGTCTTTATAGATAAGAGGCAAGAATATGAAGAGTTTAAAAAGGAAAGACTTGAGCTTATTAATTTAAAAGAAGAAGAAATAAAAGTTTTAGAAAAAGATATTAAAAATTTGAAGGATAACCAGAAGGAAAGGGAAGATAGAATAATCAGTTTGAGGGATAAATATCAAGATGAAGAGAAAAAGGCATTAACTACTAAGAGTCCAAAGGAAGCCTTAAATTTAGAAAAGGAAATGGAAAGTTTAAAGGGACAAATTAGAAGGTTAGAAGACGAAATTTTGGATATTCTACTGGAATTAGAAGATAAGAATAACCTCTACTCGGAACATAAAAAGGAGCTAGATAAATTTAAAGAAGAATTTTATTTAAGAAATGAAAAATATGAAAAAGAGTTGAAAGAATTAAGAGGAGAAATAGAATCAATTTCTTTAGAAATTGAAAAAAATAAAAAAGAAATTCCTATGGATGAGATTTTAGAATTTGAAAATCTTATGAGACAAAAATCAAATAGAGCAATATCAAGGGTAATAAATAAGGAGGTATGTGAGGGATGTAAATTATCTCTTCCAAAAGTTGTATTAGATAGATTAAAGAAGAAAGAGGAGATTTTATATTGCCCAAATTGTGGTAGAATTCTTTGGATAGAGTCATGAGTTTAATTATTTTTTTGATTTTAGGAATTACAATTATATATTTTATAGATAAGATTTTGAAATATCTTACCACCTCACGTTGTCCAAAATGTGGTAAAAAATTATTGATAAGATATTTTTTACATAAACCTCCAACCCCTGTCGAAGATGGAATTGAAGAAAGAATTCTCTACTGTGAATGCGGATATGAAAAGAGAATAAAATATTCTGTTCCTTACTGGAAGATAATAAGAAAAGAGGGGTTTAGAGGTTTTGAAGTAATTCCTTGGACAGATCTTTATAAAGATAAAGATAGAAAAGAGGAAGTGGCCCAGACAACCGTGGAATCTGGAAAGGATTCCGAGGAAAGTCCGAACACCAGAGGGCAGGGTGCTGGGTAATACCCAGTCAGGGTAACCTGAAGGAAAGTGCCACAGAAAAGATACCGCCCACTTCCTTATGAATTGGGTAAGGGTGAAAAGGGGAGGTAAGAGCTCACCAGCAGATGGGTGACCATCTGGCTTGGCAAACCCCACCCGGTGCAAGGCCAAATAGGAGGGGTTGAGGTGGCCCGCTGACCCTCGGGTTGGCTGCTAAAGGTGATGAGTAATCATCATCTTAGATAGATGGTTGTCACTCTGGTTATAAACCAGAGAACAGAATTCGGCTTATGGTCCACTTCCTCTTTTTCATTTTTATAATCCTATGATATAATTTTGAAGTGGTAAAAAGTGGAAATGGGTGGAAGGAGTTATAATGTTTGTAGGGGAATACTTACATTCTCTCGATGAAAAGGGAAGACTTACAATACCTAATATTTTTAGGCAGGAACTGAGCGAAAAATTTTATATTACTCGAGGATTTGATAAATGTCTCCGTTTATATACTATTGAAGAATGGAAGAAATTTTCTGAGTTTTTATTAGAATTTTCTCCCACCGATGAAGCTTCTATGAATATAAAAAGATTCTGGTTCTCTGGCTCTTTGGAGGTTATAGTGGATAAATTAGGAAGAATACTTATTCCCTCACATCTTAGAGAGTATGCCGAGTTAGATAGGGATATTGTTATCATTGGTATTGGGACATATATAGAAATATGGAGCAAACAAAATTGGGAGAAGCTTATGAAGCAGATAGATCTCTTAGAGAAGATGAAGGAAATTAATGAAAAGGTAGAAAAATTATGGAAAGGATGATATTTCATATTCCTGTTATGTTAGAAGAAGTTATGGATTATCTTAATATAATTCCTGAAGGAATATATATAGATGCTACTGTGGGAACAGGAGGACATTCAAAGGAAATTCTCAAAAGATTAGAAGGGAGAGGATTGTTGATTGGATTTGATAGAGACCCAGAAAGTATAAAGATTGCTGAAAATGTTTTAAAAAGCTTAGGTTCCAAATTTATTTTGATAAACAAAGCATTTAATGAAATACCAGATGATTTAAATATGTTAAATATAAATAAAGTTGACGGGATATTATATGACCTAGGGATGTCATCTTTTCAACTTGAAGAAAGTAAAAGAGGCTTTTCCTTTAAAAATTTAGATGAGCCATTAGATATGAGATTTTCTATCGATGAAAAAATCAAAGCATCTGATATTCTTAATTCTTATTCTCAAAGGGCCTTAGAAAGAATATTTTTTGAATATGGAGAGGAACCTTTTTCTAAGAAAGTAGCCAAACTAATAGTAGAAGAGAGGAAGAAAAAACCCTTCTCAAGGGTAGGAGATCTTGTATCACTAATTGAAAAAAATATTCCAAGAAGAAAAATTCATCCTGCGACTCGTATCTTTCAGGCCTTAAGAATAGTAGTGAATAATGAACTTGAAATTTTAGAGGATTCTCTAAAAAATATTATTCCCTTCTTAAAAGAAGGTGCAAGAGTTGTTATTCTAACCTATCATTCTTTAGAGGATAGAATTGTTAAAAATTTTTTAAAAGATAGCGAGAAAGAGGGGAAAATCAAGATAATTATGAAGAAAATTCTTAGGCCTTCAAAAGAAGAGATAGAAAGAAATCCAAGGGCAAGAAGTGCAAAGATGAGAGTAGGTGAGAGAGTTGGGAATTCTTAGATTTGTTACTGTAGCTCTAATATTAATTTTTTTAGCTATTTTTATAAATATTGAGGTCTCACGATTAAGAATTGAAAATAAAGAGCTTATGAAAAAGATAAATGAATTGGAAGAAGAAAAATTAGCTTATGAAGGCCTTTTCTTAAAAAAGATAACTTTATATGAATTGGAAAATAAAGCCCAAGAAATTGGACTACAGTATCCTCAGAATATTTTAGAAGTAAAAATAGAAAATGGCATTCTAACTAAGCTTAGAAAAGAGAGGTATTTTGTCTCTTCATATAAAGATTATTCTTTTAAGAAGCCATGATAAATTATAAAAGGTTAAAAATTTTTGTTATATTTTGGATTTTCTCTTTGATTTTTATAGAACTTTTTCTCTTTAGAGTTCAATTTAATGTTATCTTTAAAGGATATACAAATCCCTCTATAAAAAGGGGAATTATTTATGATAGAAAAAGTGAAGAGTTAGCGTTCAATATAAACAAAAATTCTTTAGCTATAAATCCTCTAAATATTTCAAAAAAAGAGAAAAATGAGTTGATAGAAAGATTGAGTAAAGATTTAAATATTTCAAAAGATATTCTTAAAACTAAATTTAATTCAAACTCAAACTTTGTTTGGATCAAAAGAATATTAACATCTTACGAGTTAAACAGAGTGAAAAGGTATTTAGCCAATAATAGAATATTTTTAGTAGAAGAATCTTATAGAGCCTATCCTGTATCCTTAGCTACTTCTCCTTTATTGGGATTAGTAGGAGTTGATAACCAGGGACTTTATGGATTAGAGGCAATTTTAGATCCTTGGTTGAGGGAAGGAAAAAATATATATCTCACTATTGATAAGAAAATGCAGATTATATGTGGAAATTATTTAAAGAAAGGGATAGAAAGTTATAAAGCAAAGGGTGGAATGATAGGAATAATTGATGTTAATACAGGAGAAATGTTAGCTTTAGCAGTTATGCCAAGCTTTGATGTAGAAGAAGAAGGTATATGGAATATCCTCGAAAGTTTGCGGGACTATTATCCTTTGAATGCTATATATGAGCCTGGCTCTGTCTTTAAAATTATCACTGCAATTATTGCTTTAGAAGAAAATCTAATAGATCCTATGAAAGAAATAGAGTGTAAAGTTGAAGAAAATATAGATGGACATATGATTAAGTGTGTTAAAAGACATGGAAAAGTAAATTTAGAAAAGGCAATTGTAGAGTCTTGTAATATTTATTTTTACCGACTTTCTAAAAAAATAAACCCTAATCTTTGGAGTAAATATATAAGACTTTTTAATTTAGACTTGCCAATTCCTGGAGATATAATTGTAAATTCTAAGGATTTTTTGATATCAAATTTAAAAGAAAGTGATTTTACACGAGGTACCATTGGTTTTGGACAAGGAATAGCTATTTCTCCAATTAAGCTCTTATGGTCTTTTAGTTGCATAGCTAATAAGGGTTGGTTAAATGAACTCCATTGGATAAAGAAGATTGAGGATCAGCAAGGTAAAGTTATTTTTAATAATTCTCCAGTAAGATTGTCTCAGATAATATCGGAGGAGACTTCTAACAAAATATTAAGTTATTTATATAAAGTAGTAAAAGAGGGAACTGCTAATAGTCTTAATTGGAAAGGATATAACATTGCAGGTAAAACTGGAACTGCGCAAATCTCTGTAAAGGATGGTTATAAAAATAATGCCTTAAACCATTTTTTCTTTGGATATTTATTTTTGCCTGAAAAAACCTATGCTATTATAGTTATGTTACAAGAACCGAAAATAGGGAATTATGCAAGAGAAACAGTAGTTCCTTTATTTGGAGAGATTGTGAAGAATTTAGTAATATATGGGAGGATGGTAAATTGAAGGCTTTAAGAGAAGGAATTGAATATATAAAAGATGAACTCTTATATATGACAGGTAAGATTCCAGAAGAAGTTTTAGGAATATCTCTTGATTCTCGAAAAATAAAAAAAGATGAAATTTTCTTTGCAATGCCAGGACAGATAGAAGATGGGAAAAAGTTTATACCATCTGCTATTGAAAAAGGAAGTAGGGTGATATTTTATCAAGGTGATTATGATGGAACTTTTGATAAAGATGTTCTTTATGTAAAGGTTAAAGATATATATAAGGTTTTAGGAAAACTTTCAAGTTGGTTTAACAATTTTCCCGCTCAAAAACTCACTATAATTGGAATTACTGGAACAAAAGGAAAAACTACAACTTCTCATCTTTTATATTATTTATGGAAAACAAAGGGAGAAAAGGCAGGACTTATTGGTACCATATATAACAAGATAGACCATCAGGAAATACCATCTTACCTTACAACTCCTCAGCCCCCCGAACTTCAAGCTCTTTTAAAAAGAATGGTAGATAATGATGTTAAATATGTTGCTATGGAAGTTTCTTCTCATGCCTTAGCTTTAAGAAGGGTAGAAGAGGTATTTTTTGATGGGGCAGTTTTTATTAATTTATCTCAAGATCATTTAGATTTTCATAAAAGTATGGAAGATTATTTTGAGGCAAAAAAGAAAATCTTTAACCACTTAAAATCTAATGGTTTCTCCGTTTTAAATAAAGATGATTCTTGGGTCAATAAAATTAATCTCCCCAATAAAAAAACTTTATGGTTTTCTTTCGAGGAAAATTCTGATATATATCCTATTTTTTTAGAGAATAAGAGGGAAGGATTAAGGATTAAATTAAATACTCCAAAGGGAGTATTAGATTTAGAATTGAAACTTAGAGGAAGATTTAATTTAGTTAATATTATGGCAGCTACTTCTGTTGCTATAGCTTTAGATGAGGATTTAAATATTATTAAAAAGGCTTTTGAATCTTTTCCTCAGGTTCCTGGAAGATTAGAATTTATCGAAGAAGGACAAGATTTTCATGTGGTAGTTGATTATGCTCATACACCTGATAGTTTGTTAAATCTTTTAAAAACCATATCTGAGTTTACCGAAGGTAAGAAAATTTTAGTTTTCGGGTGTGGTGGAAATAGAGATCCTTATAAGAGACCAGTAATGGGAGAGATTGCAGGTTTATATTCTGATTTTGTAATAATAACTTCTGATAATCCAAGAACAGAGGATCCTTTTAAAATAATAAAGGATATAGAAGAGGGGATAAAGAAAGTCAATTTTAGAGACTATATTGTTATAGAAAATAGAGAACAGGCTATTAAGACCGCTATTGAAATTGCCAAACCTAAGGATTGTGTTATTATAGCAGGAAAGGGGCATGAAAATTATCAAATAATTGGGACAACTAAAATTTATTTTAATGATAAAGAGGTAGCGATAAAGTACATAAGGGAGAGGATTAAATGAAATTAAAATTAAGAGAAATTTTAGAGACAGTCAATGGAGAGCTGATAAAAGGCAATTTAGAAACTGAAATATCCTCTATTTCTACAGATTCAAGAAAAATTAAAGAAGGAGATCTTTTTATTCCCCTCTTAGGAGAGAAATATGATGGTCATAATTTTATTTATTCTGCCATTAAAAATGGAGCAAAGGGAGTAATTTTTAGCAAAGAGATAGATTTAAGTATGTTAAATGATAATAATTTTGCTATTAAAGTTAAAGATCCCCTTTTAGCTCTTCAAGATCTTGCCAGTTATTATAGAGATAAAAAGGGATTTAAAGTTATTGGTATAACAGGAAGCTCAGGAAAAACGTCTACAAAGTACTTTACTGTAGAGCTTTTTAAAGGACTGATTCCTCTACATTTTAGCAAAGAAAATTTTAATAATGAAATAGGAGTCCCATTAAGTATTATAGAAGCTGATGAAAATTCTGAATTATTGATATTAGAGTTAGCAATGAGAAATTTAGGAGATATAAGATTATTAAGTAAAATAGCAAAGCCTAACTATGCATTAATAACAAATATAGGTACAGCGCATATAGGAAGGTTAGGTTCCCAAGAAAATATCGCGAAAGCAAAATCAGAAATATTTGAACATCTTCAATCTAATGGATGGGCAGTTTTAAATGGTGATGATTTTTGGTGTAATAAGATATATGCTTCTCTTCCATCAAATATTCAAAAAATTCGCTTTGGATTTAAAGAGAAAAATGATGTAAAAGGGAAAGTGGAATATGGAGATAATAATGCCAAAATTGAAATTTCATTTCCTAATGGAAAGAAAATACAATTTTACACCTCTTACTATCCCTTAGAAATTTATCAAAACTTACTAGGAAGTCTATCTTTATTTTTTCTCGTTTTTTCTGATATTTCGGAGGAATTAATAAAAGACAGAATAAATAATTTGGCTTTTCCTTATCAAAGGTTGAATGTAAAAGATGGGAAAATGGGGATTCATATAATAGATGATACTTATAATGCAAATCCTGATTCTATGAGGGTTGCCATTAATTTTTTAAGAAATTTAAATAAAGGAAAGAGAAAAATAGCCATCTTGGGGGATATGTTAGAATTAGGAAATTTTAGTTTTGAATTCCATAAGAAAGTAGTGGAATTTGCAATTAATAGTGGAATAGATATGATTTTTATTTTTGGGGAAGAGATGGGGAAAATATATCCATTTTTGAGAAAGCTTTATCCTAATTATCCTTTATTTTATGAGGAGAATTTTGATCTATTATTAAAAATTATTTTAGAAAAAATAGAATCTCATGATCTTATTCTTGTTAAAGGATCTCGAGGAATGCAAATGGAAAGATTTGTAAGAGAGTTGGAGGTTGATAATGGATAAGATAATTTTTTTAGGTATTTTAACGTTTTTTTTCTCCTTAGGTTTTTTAAAAATTTTAATAAAATTTCTTAAAGCAAAAGGTATTGGAAAACATATTAGAAAGGAAGGGCCCAAAGAACATTTTAAGAAAGAAGGAACTCCTGTCCTGGGGGGATTAGTGTTTATACTTGTTCTCTTCCCCTTTCTTTTTTTTAGGGAAACTTTTTTCTTTGCTTTGAGTACCATCTTTATGGGAGTACTGGGTCTTATTGATGATATCTTACTTTTGATAAATAAAGATTATGGAATAAGGCCCATTAAAAAAATTCTCTTAGCCTTCATCTTTGCATCTATAATATACATTTTTTGGACTCCAAAGGATTTTAGATTAATTTTAGGAGATTTTTATTTTAATCTTGGATTATTCTATATCCCTCTATTTTTAATTCTTTTTGTTTTCATATCTAATGCTGTGAATCTTACCGATGGTTTAGATGGATTGGCAGGAGGATCATGTTTCATTTCTATTTTATTCTTACTTATTCCCCAGCTTTCTAAAAATAATTTTCTATTATCTCTTGCAGTATCTAGCCTCCTAGCCTCAATCTTAGGATTCTTATGGTATAATGCATATCCTGCCGAGATAATTATGGGAGATGTAGGAGCTTTTTCCTTAGGAGGAGCCATTTCCTCTCTTTTAATCTTAAATAAGATGGAAGGTTTCTTTTTAATTTTAAGTGGTATTTTCTTGTTAGAATCTATTTCTGTTTTTATTCAAGTATTTTTTTATAAATGGAAAAGAAAAAGAGTTTTCAAAATGACTCCTATACATCATCATTTTGAGATATCAGGATGGAAAGAGACAAAAATTGTAGGAAGATTTTATATTATTCATCTTTTGATGATACTGGGAGGCTGGCTTTTATGGATATATCTTTAAGAAATAAAAAGATATTGGTTTTAGGTTTAGGAGAGAGTGGATATTATACTGCTTTATTTCTTCATGAAAAGGGAGCAAGAGTAATAGTGAATGACATTAGAGATGAAAATTTTTTTGAAAATATGTTAGATGATTTAAGAAGAAGAAATATAGAATATGTTTTAGGAGAACACCCAAAGGAAATTTTGAATTCAATAGATCTTTTAGTAATAAGTCCTGGAATTCCAAAGAATAATGTGCTATACAGATATGCCTTGGAAAAGGATATAGAGGTTATAGGAGAAATAGAATTAGCATATAGATATTGTAAAGTTCCTATAATTGGAATTACAGGAACAAAAGGAAAATCAACAACTACAACCCTTACTGGTGAGATATTGAGAAGAGGAGGCTTCAAGGTAATTACTGCAGGAAATATTGGTATTCCATTTATTCAGAAGGTAGAGGAGTTAGAAGAGGGGTATTTTGTTTTAGAGATAAGTAGCTTTCAGTTAGAGGATATAAAAGAATTTCATCCCTATATTTCAGCTTTTATAAATTTTTATCCTGATCATATGGATAGATATAAATCAATACAGGAATATAAAGAAGCAAAGATGAATATTTTTAAAAATCAAAGGGAGAATGATTGGAGTATAGGATTTTATGATCAGGAAGAAGTAAGAAGGGCTATAGAAATTCAAAGAACTCAAAAACTATTTTTCTCTCTTTCTAATTTTCCTCAGGAAGGAATTTATCTTGAAAAAGACAAACTTATTTACAAAATTAGAGGGAGAGAGGATTCCTTTAATCTTCCCCTTAAAGGAATTTGGAATAGAAATTTATTATTAAATTTCATGGTTTCATCTCTAATTGGATTAATTCTAAATATTGATCCTAAAATCATAAGAATTGTTGGGGAAGAATTTAAGGGTATTCCCCATGCCTTAGAAAAAATAGAGGAGATAAAGGGAAGATTATTTATAAATGATTCTAAAGCTACAAATCCTATTTCAACTATTTCTGCCATAAGAAGCTTTGATAGACCTATTCATTTAATATTAGGTGGGAGAAATAAAAATTTTGAATTTTATGATCTTTTTGAAGAAATTAAGAAAAGTCCTGTAAAAAAAGTATACCTTATAGGAGAAACAAAATTCATCATGGAAGAGCTAGCTAAAAAACATAAAATCCCATATTCTTTAGAAGATGATTTTGAATCTGCTATAAGACATTCCTACTTGGATTCATCTTGTGGGGATATTATTTTGTTATCCCCATCATGTGCCAGTTTTGATATGTTTTCAAACTATAAAGAGAGGGGAATATTTTTTACAAATATAGTTAAAAAAATTAAGAATGAAGAGGGGTAGAAATATTTTTATAATTTCTCTAATTTTGTCTATTTTTGGCTTAATTGCCATTTTTACAGCAAGTTGGCAATGGGCTTACCTTTATCTTAATAATTCATACTACTTTTTAGAACATCAACTTATTTATCTATTTTTAGGTATTGCTATGTGTTTTTTGGTCTATCTATTTTCTTTGGACTTTTTAAAAAAGAGTTCTCTTTTTGTCTTAATCTTTTCAATAATTTTACTTTGTTGTGTATTTATTAATGATATTGGAAGGAATATTAGAGGAGTTAGGCGATGGATTGATCTTGGCATAATCCAATTTCAGCCTGCATCTTTTTTAAAACTTTCATGGGTTATATTTTTGGCCTCATTTCTCTCCAAAAAGCGAAAGGATTTAAGTAATTTACATATTATTTGGATTTTGATTTTTCTAGGTATTATTGGTATTGCTTTCTATTATCAACCTAATATGAGTATGTTAATTCTTTTTTCTCTATCAACCTTTACTATTCTTTTCTTTTCAAATTTTAGTTTTAAGAGATTAGTTCCTATTTTTCTATTAGTATTCTTAGTTATATTCTTTTTAATAAAAACAGCAGATTATAGAGAAGAAAGGATAAAAAGTTTCTCTTTTAGAGAAAATAATTTTCCAATATTTTCTACTTATCAGCAATTACAAGCCATGAAAATGATTAGAGATGGAGGAATTATAGGTAAGGGATGGGGCAGGAATTTTTATAAAATTTTTCTTCCAGAGTCTTATAATGATTTTATTCTTCCTGTTATTTTAGGGGAGGGAGGATGGATTGCAGGTTTTATCTTGATATCTCTTTATTTTTTGCTGATATATAATATTTTTCTTCTTGCTGTAGAAGAAAAGGACATATTTAATTATCTTTTGTTAACAGGAATTTTAAGTTTCTTATGTTGGCAAATTTTATTAAATATTTTTATGAGTTTAGGATTTCTGCCAGTAATGGGATTACCACTACCTTTTATAAGTTTTGGAGGCTCATCGTTAATTTCTAACTGGATGAATATAGGAATAATATTGAAGATAAGTTCATTAAGGAGATAATATGAAAAATATTATTTTTGTTGCAGGAGGGACAGGAGGCCATATATATCCCGCTCTTTATCTTGCAGAATTTATAAAAGATAAAGATCCTTCAATATCAATTAGTTTTATAGGAAGAGCTCAGGGTTTGGAAGCAAAAATATTCTCGGAAAAATTCCCATTTTATGGTCTTTCTCTTCCTAAGGCTTCTCAATTAAAACCATGGAATTATATAAAGGCATATTTAGAGGCAAGAAGAATATTGAGAAACTTAAAGCCTAATATCCTAATTGTTTTTGGAAGTTATATCTCTGTTCCTATATTATTAGAGGGAGTTATTAAAAAATATCCCTTTCTTATCCATGAGCAAAATATCCTTCCCGGAAAAGTGGTAAGAATTTTTAGTTTCTTTTCAAAGGGAATCGCCATAAGTTTTTTAAAAACTCAAGAATATCTTCCAGGAAGGAAAATTTTTTGTACAGGAAATTTTGTTAGAAAAGAGTTATTGACAATTGAAAAATCCAATTGTAAAAAGGAATTAGGATTTGATTTAAATAAAAAACTTCTTCTTGTTACAGGAGGAAGTCAAGGAGCTAGGAAGATAAATGAATTGGTCAGAGAAATAATTCCTGACCTTATTGAAATGAACTGGCAGATTTTTCATCAAGTTGGAGAGGAAAAGTACGATGAATTTGTTAAAGGGATTAGGAAAGAATGGATGGAAAGAGGATATAGACCTGTGCCTTTTATAAAGGAAATGGAAAAAACAATTTGTGCCTCAGATCTTGCTATAAGTAGAGCAGGAGCTACAACCATTTATCAGTTTCTTATTGGTAGGCTTCCTGCTATTTATATACCGTATCCTTATGCTAGGGATAATCATCAAGAATATAATGCAAAATTTGTTGTAGAGATGGGATTAGGAGATATTATAAAAGAAGAAAATTTATCTAAGGAAATTTTATTAAAAAAGATCTTAGAATGGGATGAAGAAAAAATGGATCTTTATGCCCAAAGATTTGCCTCTTTAGAGCTTCCTGATGCTAGAGAAAGATTTTGGGAAATTATTAAAAGTTATATTTGAAGGGAGGAATTTTAAGTGATTTCGCGGGAAAGGATTCATTTTATTGGTATTGCTGGTACAGGTATGAGTGCCTTGGCATATATCTTATCAGAAAAGGGATATAAAGTTTCTGGTTCCGATTTACAAGAAAACTTGTCTACAATAAGGCTTAGATCTAAGGGGGTAAAAATTTACTTTGGGCATAAGGCGGAACAAATTGAAGATGCTCAAGTAGTTGTAGTTTCTTCTGCAATTCCTGAGGATAATGAGGAACTTTTAGCAGCTCAGCAAAGGAATATTCCTATTTTACAAAGGGGGGAATTATTGGCTTTATTAACAAAGGAGAAAAAATCTATTATAGTTTCTGGCGCCCATGGAAAAACGACAACTACCTCTATGGTTGCTATTGTTTTAGAAAAAAATAATTTAGATCCTACAGTTTTAGTGGGAGGAGAGGTGGAGGATATTGGGGGAAATGCAAAATTAGGAATTGGAGATTATTTAGTAGCAGAAGCAGATGAAAGTGATGGCTCTATGTTGAGGCTTTTTCCTTATTTTCTAATAGTTACAAATATTGATAAGGAACATTTAGACTATTATGGAAATATAGAAAAAATTAAAGAGGCTTTTCTTACTCTGATAAATAAAGTTCCAAAAGATGGTTACATAATTTTAGGAAAAGAAAGTTTATATGTTAAAGAACTATTACCAAAAATAAAAAATAATTATTTCACTTATGGAATTGAAAAGGACAATGACTTTTATCCAGAAAATATAAATTTAAATTTTAACGGTTCAGAATTTGATGTTTTTTTAAAAGGGAAAAGGTTAGGAAGAGTAAAATTGAATGTTCCTGGTATTCATAATATTTGTAATGCTCTCTCTGCCATAGCTGTTTCTAAAATTTTAGATCTTGACATATCTAAAAGTATACAAGCCTTAGAGGGGTTTAAAGGGGTTCAAAGAAGAATACAGTTAAAGGGAAAAATCCAGAATATTACTATTTTTGATGATTATGGGCATCATCCCACTGAGATTACAGCAACTTTAAAGACCTTAAGACTTTATAATAGAAGATTAGTTGTTGCTTTTCAACCCCATAGATATACTCGTACTTATTTTTTAACAGAAGAACTAGCAAATTCATTAAGAGAGGCAGATGTGATAATAATTACTGAGATTTATTCAGCTGGTGAAAAACCTATCTTTCAAATATCTGGCAGAAATATTTATAATATCTTAAAAGAAAAGGAGCCTCAAAAGGAAATATATTTTTGCGAGAACCTGACCGATGTTGCTAAAAAGGCACATGAGATTTTAAAGGATGGGGATATTTTTCTTACCCTTGGAGCAGGAAATATTTGGAAGGTTGGAGAAGCCTTATTAACTTATAAGATGCAAGGAGATAAAAGTGATTATTCCCATTAAATCAAAATTTACAGGAAAGATTTTTAAGGATAAATGTTTAGCTTCGTATACTACTTTTAAAATAGGAGGAAAAGTAGATTACTTAGTTCTTCCCTCTACTTGGGATGATGTTTTTTTTGTTTTGGAATGGGTAAAAAAAGAGAATATTCCCTTTAAGATAATGGGGCAGGGAAGTAATATATTGGTATCCGATGAGGGAATATCAGGAGTTGTTATTAAGATAAATCGTAATTTAGGAGAAATAAAAAGAATCTCTGAGAAATTTTTGGAAGTAGAAGCAGGATGTCTAATATCGGAACTTTTATCTTTTTTAATGAAGAATAATTTAGGAGGACTTGAGTTTTTAGCAGGTATACCTGGAAATATAGGGGGATCGGTTTTTGGAAATTCAGGTGCTTTTGAAAGTTCCATCGGGGAATTTATTGAGAAGGTAGAAATTATAGATGAGAATTTGAATATAAAAAATTTAGAAAAATCTGATCTTTCTTTTAATTATCGATCGTCAAATATTAAAGTAGGGTCCATCATAAAATCTGTAATAATTAGAGTAAAAGAGCAAGAAAGAGATAAGTCTTATAACCTGATATTAAACTATCTTAAGAAAAGACAAAAAAATATTCCTAAGCTTCCCTCTGCAGGAAGCATATTTAAAAATCCTCCTAATTACAGTGCTGGTTATTTATTAGATAAGGTAGGAATGAAAGGAGTAAGAATGGGAAATGTTATGGTTTCTTATAAACATGCAAATATCATAGTAAATTTAGGTAGCGGAAAAGCAGAGGAAGTAAAAGAATTAATAAGAATTATGAAAGAAAAGGTAAAAAATTATTTTGGTGTAAATTTGGAATTAGAGATAAAAATTTGGTAATAAAAATGAAAAGATTTTTTTTCCTTAGTCTATTTATAATTATAGTCTCAATGGGGTTTATATTAAGAATTGAAGTTGAGCCTTTTAATAAAGATTTATTTCTTCTTTTAAAAGAGAATTTTTATAGAAAATTCTATATTTTTTGCAGTTTTTCGAAACTTTATAAAGATCTGAGAGAAAGGAGTATTTTAATTAGAAAAATAAGTTTTTATCCTTGGACTTTATATTTTTCTTGGGAAGAGGAATATACTTTAATAAAAATTCAAAATGGAAATAAAAATATATTTGTTAATCAAAAGGGAGAGGTAATGTTAAATTATAGACCTAAAAATAATACTGTTAAAGTTAATAACAGTGTCAAAAAACCATTGAGGGAAGTTATCAATTTAGTCGATACTCTATTGAAAAAAGATATAGATATTAGAGAAATTATATTAAATTTAAGATTTTTTGAGATAAAAACTTCTTCAAGCTCTATCCTTATGAGTTATGATAATATTGAAGAAAAAATGAGAATTTTCAAACATATATCATCAATTATTTCGGATAAAAATTATTTTATAGATATGAGATTTAAGGTACCTACCATTAAGAGATAAATATGTCAGAAATTCTTGTGGGAATAGATTTGGGTTCTACTAAGATTGCAGCTCTGGCAGGAAGAATTGAGGGGGAGAGAATAGAAATATTAGGCTTTTCTTTAGTTCCTTCTCAAGGGATAAAGTATGGTAATATAGTAGACATTGTTGGGGCCAGCAATTCTATTGCTGAGGCCATGAAGAGAATAGAAAAGATGATTGGAACAAAATTAGAACAAAAGGTTATCGTAGGAATCGGAAATGAGCAGATAATGATTACTCCAAGTAAAGGGATGGTAATTATGAAAAATAGAGACCAAGAAATAAATTCTCAAGATGTGGAGAGGGCAATAGAAGCAGCAAAGATAATTCCTCTTCCACCAAATAGAGAAATAATTTATATTATTAAAAGAGAATTCCATGTTGATGGACAAAATAATATAGAAAATCCTATAGGTTTGGTGGGGACACGTTTGGAAGCAGATATTTTGTTAGTTTCATATGATAATAGCCAACTAAAAAATATTAAAAATGCCTTTGAAAGAGCAAATTTAGAAGTGGAAGGTTTTGTTCCAAAGGAAATTGCAGCTTCTGAAGCAGTTTTAAGCTCTCAAGAAAAAAAATTAGGGGTTGCTTTAGTGGATATAGGTGGAGATTTAACAACTTTAGCAATATATCAAGATGGCTATGTTCTTTCCACAGGAGTTTTAAGGTTAGGAGGAGAAAAAATTACAAGGGATTTAGCAGTTGGACTAAGAATTAAAACTGAAGAGGCGGAGAAAGTAAAAAAAACAATAGGAACATTGAAGAAAGACAAAGAAGAAGTCTTAGAAGTAATCTCTCTCCAGGAGAAAAAAATAAAAATATCTTCCTCCCAAGTTAGAGAATTTCTTCAGCCAAGAGTTGAAGAAATATTAGAATTTATTGAAAAAAAGTTAAGAGATCTTAATTATCCTTTAGAGCTTATCCCAGGCGGATTAGTTGTCACGGGAGGAACATCTCTTTTAGATGGTTTTGTAGAATTTGCTTCTGATTATTTAAAAATACCAGTAAGGAGAGGATTTCCTATAGAACTATTAAAATACTTACCAGAGAAAGATGCATACTTCTATTCTGTTGCAATAGGAATTTTGTTAAGAGTAAAGGAGGATAAGCTTAATTTAAAGGAGAAACATCCTGTTATAAAATCTTTAAGGGAGAAAATTAAAAAGATTTTTAAACCCTTTAAAGAAATGTATATCTAAAAAATAGAAAGGGGTGAATCTCTTGTTACCTCAAAGATTTTTAAATGAGGAGAAAGAGGTTAGAAGGGAAGTAATTAAAGTAGTAGGAGTTGGTGGGGCAGGAGGAAATGCAGTAAATAGAATGATTGAAGTTGGAGTTCAGGGTGCAGAGTTTATTGCTATTAATACAGATTTAAAAATATTAGAATTAAATAAAGCTCAAATAAAGATTCAAATTGGAGCAAACTTAACTCAGGGATTAGGGGCAGGTGGAGATCCCAAAATAGGAGAAAAATCTGCTTTGGAAAGTGAAGATATAGTAAGGGACTATCTTCAAAATTCTGATTTGATCTTTATAACTGCAGGAATGGGTGGAGGAACAGGGACAGGTGCATCCCCTGTTATTGCAGAAATTGCAAGAAGCTGTGCAAAGTTAGTCGTTGCTGTAGTAACTCTTCCTTTTAGTTTTGAGGGAAGAAAGAAAAGAGCTACCGCTATAGAAGGTATAGAGAAATTGAGAGAAAAAGTTGACTCTATAATTTTGATTAATAATGATAAACTCCTCCAAATTTCCGATAAAACAACTTCTTTCAATGATGCATTCAAAATGGCAGATGAAGTGTTAAAACAGGCTATTCAAAGTGTAACAGAGATAATAAATGTGCCTGGATTAATAAATATAGATTTTCAAGACTTGTATAGAATTATGTCAAAGGCAGGATCTGCATATTTAGGTATTGGGGTAGGAAAGGGAGAAAATAGAGCTAAAGAAGCCACTAAGATGGCTTTACAAAGTCCTATTCTTGATGTTTCTATTACAGGTGCAAGGGGAATTGTCTTTAATGTGACTGGGGGAAATGATCTTACCCTTTCCGAAGTATCTGAAATATCTGAGATGATAGTCCAAAATGCTGATCCTGAGGCAGATGTTAAGTTTGGAGCGGTAATAGATGAATCTATGGAGGGTATGATTAAACTAACTTTAGTGGCTACTGGTTTTGATCAAAAAGATCTTTATAAAGAAGGTTCCTATGGGGAAAAGAGAGAAATTTATAACTATGATATTCCTGAAAATGATATAGAAATTCCTGCTTTTTTGAGAAGAAAGCGTCAAATATAATAAATTGGATTGGAAATTTAAGAAAAAGATTAAAGATCTTTTAGAAAGGGAAAGGGGGTATAAGCTTTTAAAAAGAGGCGGAGACGTAAATATTTTACTTATTTTTCCCAATAAATATTCTTTATCATTAAGTAATTTAGGCTATCTTACTATATATAAGCTTTTTAATGATCAATCAGGAATTTTATGCGAGAGAGCTTTTATTCCTGATACTTTTCTAGAAAATTCTGATTTCCCCCTTTATTCAATAGAAACTCAAAGATCAGGAAAAGAATTTGATGTTTGGGCTTTTTCCATAAGCTTTGAATTAGACTATTTTAACGTAATAAAAATATTGGAAGGACAAAATATTCCCTTTTTTTCAAAAGACAGAACAGAAGAATATCCTCTAATTATTTCTGGGGGGATAGCGGTAAGTTCAAATCCTGAACCTATGGCAGATATTTTTGATTTAATATTTATAGGAGAAGGGGAAATATTTATTAAGAAGTTTTCAGAAATACTTATAAACAAGAAGATATTTGGCTGGAGTAAAAAGAAATTTTTAGAGGAGAGTTCAGAGTTAAAGGGAGTTTATATTCCACAATTTTCCACTCCAGTTTATGAGGAAGATAATAAGATCTTAGGTTATAACTCTTTCCAAAAATTACCAATAAGAAAGGAAATTAATTTAAACTTCTCAGAAGATCTTATTTTTTCCCCTTTAATTAGTCCTCTTTCTTTTTTTTCTAATATGGTCCTTTTGGAAGGAATTAGAGGATGTATACATCAATGTAGATTTTGTCTTGCAGGATATTTTTATAGACCACCAAGAATGTCAAATTTAGAAACTGCAATTTTAGAGATTTATAGGAATTTTACCTCAAATATTAGAATTGGTTTAATATTACCCTCCATCGATAAATCTTTCTCTTGGAAAAAGATAAAAGAAATTGTTAAGGAGAATGAAATTCTATTTTCTTTTTCTTCTTTAAGATTAGATCAGATTGATGAGGAAATATTAGACATTCTATTTCGATCAAAACAAAGAACATTAACTATTGCTCCAGAAGTAGGAACTGATAGATTAAGAAGAGTGATAAATAAAAATTTCACTAATGATGATATATTAAGATTTGTTCATAAAATCCAATCTTTTCCATTTGATAATCTTAAACTATATTTTATGTGTGGATTGCCTACTGAAACTCAGGAAGATATTGAGGGAATAGTAATATTAGCAAAAGAAATAAAAGATATTTTAAGGAAGAAAAATATTTCTTTGAGTTTATCCCCTTTTGTACCCAAACCCCATACACCCTTTCAATGGGAAAAAATGTTTAATGAAGAATATTTTGAAAGTCAATTAAAATACATAACAAAAAGTCTTAACAAATATGTCGCGATTCAAAAAGAAGATATCTATTTAAGTATGCTGCAGGGACTTCTAAGTAGAGGAGATAGAAGAATAAATAAAATTCTTAGGCATAGGATTCCCTTAAAGAGATTAGCCAAGGAGCTGAATTGGGAGAAGGAATTCTTCCTTTTTAGAAAGAGAGAAAAATATGAGTTTTTCCCATGGGATATAATAGATATAGGGGTTAAAAAAGAATATTTATGGAAAGAATTAGAAAATGCATATCAAGGGAAAATTACCAATTCCTGCTTTAAAGGATGTAAAATTTGTGGGGTATGCTAAGATGTGGATATTGGACATCTAAAATTTTGAATGATTTTCCAGAAATATCTCATGGTTTTGTTTCTGGTCCCTTTTCCTTTGATTTTTCTATTAATCTGAAGAATCTTAAGGCAATTTATTATTTATATAGGCATACAAACATCTACTTTAAAGATTGGGTGATAGCAGGTCAAGTCCATGGCGATAATTTTAGTTATGTAGAAAAGGATAAGAATATATTTCTACCAAAGATTATGAAAAAAATCGATGCTTTATTAACTTCTGAAAAGAGAAGAATGATAGTAATGTTTTTTGCTGATTGTTTTCCTGTTTATATTTTTATTCCTAAAATACCTTTAGTGGGCTTAATTCATGTTGGTTGGAGAGGAGCAATAAAGAAGCTTCCCTTAAAGATCTTAAAAGAAATATTTAATACTTATAAAATATCTCCTGACGAAATATTTTTAGCAGTAGGCCCTGGAATTCAGAGGTGTTGCTTTCAAGTTGATAATAACTTTATTGAGTATTTAGATAATCAAAGTTTAAATTACTTAGAAAAGAGAAAAGAGAATTTTTATTTCGATATAATGAGATTTATAATTTCTCAGATTTTAGTCTTTGACATACCAGATGAAAACTTGGAGTATTCACAGATCTGTACAAAATGTAATTTAAATTTTCATTCTTTTAGAAGAGATAAAACAAGGAAAAGGAATATTGGTTTTATATATATAAAATAATAATCTTTCATTTTAGGAGTAAAAGTTGTAAAATCTGAGAGAATAATGAAAGAAGATTTAAGTTATATCCGAGAAAACTGGGAAAGGGTAAGAGAAAAGATAGAAGAAATAGCTTCTCGTGTAGGAAGAGATGCTAAAAAGATAAAAGTAGTTGCAGTGGCAAAGGGAGTATCTTCTTCTTATATTGAAGAGGCCTTTTTCTCTGGAATAAGAATAATTGGAGAAAGCAGAATTCAAGAGGCAGAACGTAAGATTAAGGAAATTTCAAATCTTCCCATAGAATGGCATATGGTAGGACATCTTCAAACTAATAAAGTTAAAAAGGCTGTAAAATTATTTTCATTAATTCATTCCTTAGATAGGTTTTCTTTGGCTTACGAATTGAATAAAGAAGGAGAAAAGTTAGGAAAAAAAATTAAGGTTTTAATTCAATTCAATACTTCAGGAGAATCTTCAAAATTGGGGTTCAAAGAGGACGAATTTTTTAGAAATTTAGATATCATTATGGATTTAAAGTATATTGATATTTCAGGTCTTATGACTATAGGACCCTTAACTACAGATAAAAATTTAATAAGATTAGCTTTTAAAAAATTGTACAAACTTAGAGAAAAACTTATAAGAGAAACTAAATGGGAATTGCCTTATCTTTCTATGGGAATGTCTGAAGATTTTCCTATTGCAATAGAGGAGGGAGCAAACCTTTTAAGATTAGGGAGAATAATATTTTTAAAAGATTTTGAGGTGAGAGTATGAAAAAAATTCTTTTGGTTGAAGATGATAAAGGAATTGTTAATTCTCTCTTTTTGCTTCTTACAAAAGAAGGCTATAAGGTTGAAACTGCATATAGTGGTATAGAAGCTTTAGAAAAATTTAAATCTTTTAGCCCTGATTTAATCCTTTTAGATCTTCTTCTTCCTGAGAAAGATGGTTGGGAAGTATGCAAAGAGATAAGAAAAGTAAGTAATGTACCTATAATTATGTTAACTGCAAAAGATCAAGAATTAGACAAAGTCATAGGATTAAAATTAGGGGCAGATGATTATATAACAAAACCTTTTGGGGCAAAGGAATTGTTGGCGAGAATTGAAGCTGTTCTAAGAAGAACTCAGTCTAATTTTATAAAGGATAAAAAAATAACAATTCCTCCCTTTGAAATGGATCTAAATAGAAGAATAGTAAAAGTTAAAGGAAGGGAAGTGAATCTCTCCTATAGAGAATTTGAAATCTTGAGATTATTTCTATTATCTCCTGGCGTTGTATTAACAAGAGAAAATATAATAAGACAAATTTGGGGAGAAAATTTTTGGGGTGAACCAAGAACAGTAGATGTTTATATAAGATGGTTAAGGGAAAAAGTCGAAGAAAATCCAAGTCATCCTAAATATATAATAACTGTTAGAAATTTAGGGTATAAATTCCAAGGGGGGACCTAATATAGAAAATTATAAAGAAAGATGGGAAGCATTAAGTAAGAATGTCCCTCTGGGGATATTGATACTCGATGAAAGGGGACACATAAAATATCTAAATTTATATGCTAAAAATCTATTGGAATTAGAATCTAATGAAATTAATAATAAACTTTTTGAAGTACTTCCTGATTACGAAATTGATATGCTTTTTAAAAAGACCATTAACGAGAAAAAAAATTGTTTAACTTCCATTTATTTCTGGGGTAAAGAAAAGAGATTATTAGAAATTACTTCCTTATACCTTACTAAAAATAGAGAAGTTCTTTTTATAATAAATGATAAAAGTATATATGAAAAACTTGAAGAAAATTATAGAGATTTTATAGCTAGTGCATCTCATGAATTAAGAACTCCTCTCACATCGATGCAAATTCTTTTAGATCTCTTCTCTGAAAGAAAGATTAATTCTAAAGAAATACATAAAGAATTTTTTCCCTATTTTAGAAGAGAAATTGAAAGAATGAGTAAATTGGTGAACAATCTTCTGAATCTTTTCCGTTTAGAGGCTGGTGTAGTAGAAGTAAACATTCAAGATATACTTCTCATTGATATTGTTGAAAGGGTTTTAGACAGTCTAAATCCTCTTATAAAAAAGAAAAATTTAAAGCTGAATTTAAATATCTCTTCATTTTTAATGTTAAGGGCAGATTCTCAACATTTAGAGACTATTCTTTTTAATCTCCTTGAAAATGCTGTAAAATATACTCCAGAAAAAGGAGAAATTGAAGTCTCAGCAATAGAGAATTCAGAAGAAATAATCATCTCAATAAGAGATACAGGTATAGGAATATCCGAGAAAGATTTACCTTATATTTTTGATAGATTTTATAGAGTAGATAGAGCAAGGAGTAGTGAAAATGGATTTAGTAGTGGTTTAGGATTATCTATTGTAAAAAAATTAGTAGAAAAGCATAAGTGGAAGATAGAGGTAGGGAGTAAAGTAAATCAAGGGACAGTTTTTAAAATATTCATTCCAAAGAGAAAGGAAGGAGGAAAAGATGCTTGAGGTTTTACCCTTTTCTGGATTTAGATATAACGATAATATCCCATTAGAAAAAGTTTTATGTCTTCCTTATGATGTTATTTCAGAGGAGGAAAAAATAAAATTTCTAGAATCTCATCCTTATAATTTTGTTCGCTTAACTTTAGGAGAAAAAATACCTGTTGATTATAAAGAGATTAATAGATCACTAATAGATTGGATCAATAATAAAATTTTAATAAAAGAAGAAAAATCTTTTTATATTTATAAACAAAAATTTCCGTGGTATGAGAGAAAAGAAGTAATTTGGGGACTTTTATGTAGAATAAAAATTCAACCTTTAGGAGGGGAAGATATACTTCCCCATGAACAAACCTTTTTTGCTCCTAAAATGGATAGATTAGAAGTCTTAAGACATTGTAATGCAAATTTTGAGCCTATTTGGGGTATATACGAGGATAAAGAAGGATATATGGCAAATTTATGTAGAAAATTAGATGAAAAAAATGCATTATTGCATGTAAAAACATGGGATAAAAGAGAACATATATTATGGAAAATCCCTTCTCCTTTAGAGAATAATATAAAAGAGTTCTTTAAAACAAAAAAAATCTTAATTGCAGATGGACATCATAGATACGAAGCATCATGGAGTTATTATCAAGAAAAAAAAGAGGGTAAATTTTCCTATTTGTTCATTTTGTTGACAGACCTCTATGATCCTGGAGTTAAGGTTTTACCCACTCATAGAGTATTAAAAAAGAGCATTAATATTTCCTTAGCTGATTTAGAGGGGGTTTTTGAAATCGTAGAAGAAAAGTTTCACGAAGATTTAGATCTCTTATTTAATCCTTCTAATCCATTTATTTATTATTATAATGGGGAAAAACTATATAAACTTTTTCCTAAGATTAAATATTTATCTTCTAAAAATGAGAAATCAAATATTTGGTGGGTTCTTCCTACTACTCTTTTACAAAAGGGACTTTGGGAGAACATTTTAAAGAAAAAAGAAGGAGAACTTCAAGAGAAAAATCTTATTAGATTTTCTCATAATATAAAAGAAGTAAAAGAACTTATTAAAAATGAAGATTTTAGTTCTGCTTTTATTCTTCCTGCTATTCCCTTAGAGATAATATACACTCTTGCTATAAAGGGAGAGAGACTTCCTCAAAAATCTACATATTTTTATCCAAAACCTATTTCAGGTCTAATTTTTTGGAAAATGGATGATGAGGAATAAAGAATTAAAATTAATTTTATCAGTTTTTATTTTAATTCTTATAGGGCTTCTTGCTATATATGCTGTAACAGTAAGTAAGCTTTTGGAGAAAAATCTATCACCCTTTCTTTTTGTAGAAAGACAATTTGTTGCTCTTATATTGGGATTAGTTTTATTTTTTTTAATTTTAAGCTTTCCCTATAGAGTATTTGAGAGGTTATGGATTTTTGTCTATTTAATAAATTTAATCTTACTTGTTGGAGTATTTTTCTTAGGAAGAGAAGCATTGGGAGCTCAAAGATGGTATTCAATCTTAAATTTCTCTTTTCAACCCTCAGAATTATCTAAATTACTTATAATTTTATCCCTCTCAGGATATTTTTGTGAGGAAAAGAAGAAAGAAGAATTAGGGCTTACACACTTCTTTTTTTCTTCATTCCTTTTACTCTTAACGGTATTAGCAATATTTCTACAACCTGATCTTGGAACCGCAATAATTATAAATTTAACAGGACTCTTTCTATTTTTAATATCAGGAATACCCAAAAGATATATGGTTAAAACTCTTGCATCTTCCTCTATTTTATTGCCCTTTTTTTGGTTTCTTTTAAAACCATATCAACAGCAAAGAATAATCACTTTTCTAAACCCTTATAAAGACCCTTTGGGTAGTGGATATCAAGTTTTGCAAGGATTAATAGCTATAGGCTCTGGAAGAATTACAGGTAAGGGTTGGTTAAGTGGACATCAAACCCATCTTAATCTTATTCCTGAACAACATACAGATTTTATCTTTACTGTAATAGGTGAAGAATTTGGATTTATTGGGGGGATATTTTTATTATTAATATATTACCTACTGTTCTTTTACTCTTGGAGGATTTATGTTAATGTAAATGATAATTTTGGAAAGATGATAGCAGGTGGAATTCTCTTTAGTTGGCTAATCCAAACTTTTATGAATATAGGTATGGTCTTAGGGTTATTGCCTGTAGTAGGTGTTCCTTTACCTTTTGTAAGTTTTGCAAGGACTTCCTTGATTACAAACCTTATGATGTTGGGATTTTTAATAAATATTTCTTTAAGAAGTGATGGAACTGGTCATGAATAAGATTGATAAGATTCTGAGGGAGGTTAGAAATCCAGGAAGATATATTGGTGAAGAATTTAACTTAATAAAAAAAGACTGGAATGAAGTTAAACTACATGTTGCTTTAGCCTTTCCAGATCTTTATGAAATTGGAATGTCCAATCTTGGATTTCATATTGTTTATCATCTATTGAATAAAAGGGAAGAGGTCCTTTGTGAAAGGGTTTTTGCGCCAGACTTAGATATGGAAAGACTTCTTAGATATTATAAAATTCCTATATTTACCCTTGAGAGCAGACTCCCCCTATTTAAGTTTGATTGGATTGGTTTTAGTATTTCCTATGAACTTAATTATTCTGAAGTTTTAAATATCTTGGATCTTTCAGGCATACCTATTTTCAGTAATCAGAGAAAGGAGACTGATCCTATAATTATTGCAGGAGGTCCTTCAGTATTAAATCCAGAACCCCTATCCCCTTTTATAGATGTTTTCTTCATTGGAGAAGCAGAAGAAGCTATTGACGAATTAGTAGATACTTATTTAGATTGGAAGGAAAATAAAGGGCCCAAAATAGATTTGTATAAAAGATGGGTTAAAATAGAAGGAATTTATATTCCAAATCTTTATGAGGATATGTCCTTAAAACCAAAATATTCTTGGGTTCCTGAAAAGATTAATAGAAGAATAGTTAGGGATCTAAATAAGGCTTATTTTCCAATAAAACCTTTAGTACCTCTTCATTCTATTGTGCATGATAGAGGAATTGTTGAAATAATGCGAGGATGTCAGAGAAATTGTAGATTTTGTTTTGCTGGATATATTTATAGACCTAAAAGGATAAGAACTCCCGAAAAAATTAAAGAGCTTGTTAAGGAAATTTTTATAAATACTGGATATGAAGAAATTACTTTACTTTCTTTAAGTAGTAATGATTATCCCTACATAGAATACTTAATTCAGGAATTGAATAAAGAATTTTCAGAAAAATATCTAAATTTCTCTCTCCCATCCTTACGAGCAGACAAATTTTCTTTAGGACTATCAGAAAAATTGCAAAGCGTAAGAAGAGCAGGTTTGACTTTTGCAATAGAGGCAGGAACAGAAAGATTGCGTAGGATAATTAACAAGGGATTAAAAACTGAAGATCTTCTAAATACTATTAAAAATGCCTATGAAATGGGATGGAAAAAAATAAAGCTTTATTTTATGTTGGGACTTCCCACAGAGGAAGATAGAGATATTGAGGAGTTAGTGGAATTAATTCTAAGAATAAAGAATCAAAATAGAGGAATCTTTCTTCATCTTGGATTCTCCATATTTATTCCTAAACCTCACACTCCCTTTCAATGGGAAAAATTTGAAACAAGAGAAGTTATAGAAAGAAGGAAGGAATATATTCTTAGAAGACTGAGAAGAGGATTATTTATTATAGATTTCCATGATTATAACATGAGTTTATTAGAAGCAATATTTTCAAGAGGAGATAGAAAATTATCAGGAATTTTATACTCTGCATGGAATAAAGGAAGTAGATTAGATGGATGGAAGGACCATTTAAATTTCTCTATTTGGGAGGAGGTTTTTAAAGAGATTAAGATCCATCCACAGGAATATTTAAAAGAAAAGGATTTAGATAGTGTTCTACCTTGGGATCATATATGGACGGGTGTCTCTAAGGAATTTTTAAAAAGGGAAAGAGAAAAGGCATATAAAGAGGAGGAAACTCCTCCTTGTGAATGGAATCGATATTGTGAATTTTGTGGAATAATTCATTATGAATAAATATGTTTATCGTCTTTGTTATCATAAAAAAGGAAATCTAAAATATATAAGTTTTATAGATTTCACAAAATTTATTATAAGAGCTTCGATAAGAGCCCAAATCCCCATTCTTTATTCTCAGGGGTTTAATCCTATGCCCCTTATTTCCTTTTCAATTCCTGTTCCCATAGGTGTAGAAAGTAAAAGGGAATGGTTAGACCTGACACTTAAAGAGAGGCTTCCCGAAGATTTTATTATGAAAGAATGGAATGATCAATTAATTTCAGATGTTCAATTTTATGAATGTTATTTCTTAAAAAATCCAAAGGATTCTATAGATGTGAAATATATAAAATATGAAATTGAAATTTTCCATCAATCTTCAGATTTACTTTTAAAGGATCTAAATATTTTTTATTCTAAAGATTCTTTTAATATTCTTGTAAGAAGAGGAGAAAAAATAAAAGAATTAAATCTCAAAGAATATATAATGGAATTAAGAATAGAAGAAAAAAAGAAGGTTAACATAATTGCCTTAACAAAGGTAGTTGCTGGAAGTTTAATAAGAGGAGAAGAGATTTTAGAAATATTTTCATATAGACCTCTAATAATAAATCAAGTTAGAGAACTTTTATTATGAGAAAATATAAATTGATCATTAGTGATTTTGATGGAAGTTTAGTAGGAAAAGATTTAAAAATTTCGAGAAGAAATCTTAATGCTTTGGAGGAGCTTAGAAGGAGTGGGGTTGAGATTACCTTGGCGACAGGAAGGAGATTACAATCTATAAAACCTTTTATAGATGAATTAAAAGTTAGTCTTCCTGTAATTCTGTATAATGGGGCAGGTATTTATGATCCTCATAAAAATATATGGTTATATAGGAAATTTTTAGATTTAAACATATTTAAAGAAATTCTTAGTTTTTTAAAAAGTACTAATTTAAAAATCTCCCTTGGCGTTTACTGGAAAGATGAATTATGGGAGTTAGAGAAAATTGAGATTATTAAAGAAATTATAAAAGATAGTGTAATAAAAATTTTTATTGAAGCTCGAGAAGATATATTGAAGGAATTAAAAAATCCGTTAGAAAACTACTATAAAGAAAAGGTGGAAATTGTTTTCTCGGCAGAGAAATTTTTAGAGATTTTACCTAAGGGATGCTCTAAAGGAAATGCTATGTTATCGATGTTAGATTTCTTAGGTATTGCTCCTGAAGAAGTTATTGCTATTGGAGATTATGATAATGATATAGATATGTTAAAAAAAGCGGGTTTAGGAGTTGCCCTACCTAATAGTTCCTTTAAAATAAAAGAAATAGCAGATTACATAGCCTCTGCTGGACCAGAGTTAATCTTGAATGAAATTTTAGAAAAATTTATAAGGGGTGAAAAGGTATGATATTAGTAATTTCCACAGTGAAGAATGAAGAGGAAGCCAAAGAAATTATAAACCTTCTTCTTGATGAAAAACTAATTGCTTGCGGTAATATTATCCCAAATGTGAAATCGTTGTTTTTTTGGAATAACAATAAAGAAGAAACAGAAGAATGTATTTTATTTTTGAAAACTTCTGAGGAAAAATTCCCCATCTTAGTTAGAAAAATAAAAGAAAAACATAGTTATAAATTACCAGAAATAATAGCAATTCCAATAAACTTAGGAGAGCCCAATTACTTACAATGGATAAAAGATTCTTTAAAATAGACGAATTTTATATGAAAGAAGCAGTAAAAGAGGCTAAAAAGGCTTTAAGAAAAGGAGAAGTTCCTGTGGGAGCCATTTTAGTAGATAAAAAGGGAGATATTTTAGCAAGGGGTCACAATATTAAAGAAAAAAAGAAGGATCCTTCTGCACATGCTGAGATTATAGTAATAAGAAAAGCTTGTAAAAAGTTAAATACCTGGAGATTAGAAGAATGTTCTCTATATGTTACATTACAACCCTGTCTTATGTGTTTTGGGGCATTGGTTCAAGCAAGAATAAAGAGATTAATTTTTGGTGCCTATGATCCAAAGGGAAAATTTTATGAATCAATTTATTTTAATCATTCTATAGAGATAAAAGGTGGGGTTTTAGAGTCAGAGTGTTCTCAATTGTTAAAATCTTTTTTTAAAATATTGAGAGATTTTTCAGACTTAGAAATTTGTGGTAAAATAAAAATTGGGAGAGGTGGCTGAGTGGACGAAGGCGCTCGCCTGGAGAGCGAGTAGACCACGAAAGTGGTCTCGTGGGTTCGAATCCCACCCTCTCCGCCATTTTTATATAATAAAAGGTTTTTCGAGATGGATATAAGAAATATATTAAGTATGGGAAGCATAATTTTAAGCTTTGTATTAGGTTTTTTAGGGGCTTATGTTGTTGTTAAAGAGCTTAATCTCTCTGTTTTATTTAAAAATGAAAAAAGTATAGGAGCAATAATTGCTAAACTTATAATATTTATATTAATTTGGGCTTTCGTAGGTCAATTTTTAAGTTTTATCTTTGTCTTAATAAGATTACAAGAATAAACTCAGGGCTATGCTCAGGTGGGGAGCTAGCGGTGCCCTGTACCTGCAATCCGCTATAGCAGGACCGAAAGGCCGCCTGAGGCTTAACCTTGTGGAAGAGGGAGGAATATGGAAGCAATGAAGATCAGGATCTGTGCAATGGGAGAGCTTCAAACCCCGCCAGGTCCGAAAGGAAGCAACGGTAAGAAGTTTCCCTCATGTGCTGCAGAAATCCTGATTGGAGCTCACCAATCCTCTACTATCCGGAAGGCTTAAGTCGAGGGTGGAGGCATAGCCCTGAGAATACTGAGAATATGTGGATAGATTTACACACTCATTTAAATCATGATCCTTTATATAGAAATTGGAGAGAAGTATACGAAAAGGCAAGGAAGGTTGGTGTAAAAGAATTAATTGTTGTAGGATTTGATTTTGAATCGAGTAAAGTTGCAGTAGAAATTTCTTTATTAGAAGATGATATCTTCGCTTCTATAGGGATTCATCCCCATGATTCAGATTCTTTAAATTATAAGGATTTTCCATGGGAAAGTCTTATAACTTCAAAAACTATTGCTATCGGAGAAATAGGATTAGACTATTATAAACTATACTCCCCAAAAGAAAAACAGAGGGAAATATTTAGAGAAGGAATAAATCTTGCAAAAAAATATAATCTTCCTTTAATTATTCATTGTAGAGATGCCCATCAGGATTTGATAAGAATTTTAAAAGAAGAAAAGGCTTGGGAAATTAAAGGAATAATGCATAGTTTCTCAGGAAGTTATGAAATTGCAAAGGTATTAGCAGATTTAGGTTTTCTTTTCTCTTTTTCAGGCCCCGTAACATACCCTAATGCCCACAAACTAAGGGAACTTGTCTCAAAAATTCCCTTGGATCTTATTGTTATAGAAACTGATTCTCCTTATCTTTCTCCTCAATCTCGAAGGGGAAAGGTTAATGAGCCATCTAATCTTATAGAGATTGCTCAAAAATTAGCAGAGATTAAAAATATCTCTTTAGAAGAGTTAGAAGAAAGGATTCAAAAAAATATAAAAAAATTTTTCCCACAAATTATAAAAGAATGAGTACAACATATATATTAGGTGATAATCTTTATCTTAATATAACTAATCAATGCACAAATAGATGTGTATTTTGTATTAGAAATTTCTCTAATGGAGTTGGGGGAAAAAGGTTATGGTTAGAAAGAGAGCCTACTTCCAAAGAAGTCATAGAAGAACTCAAAAATTATTTTCCTTTAAGAAAATATAGAGAGATTGTTTTCTGTGGATTCGGAGAACCTTTATTGCGAATAAATGTTGTAAAAAATATCTCAGAATTTATTAAAACCTATGATCCCTTCATTAATCTTCGCATAGATACTAATGGTCATGGAAATGTATTTCATCAAAGGAATATTCTTTTGGAATTAGAAGACTTGATGGATTCCATATCTATAAGTCTTAATACAGAAAGTCCAGAAAAATACAAAAGAATATGTAGACCTGTTTTTAAGAATATACATGAAGAAATATTAGATTTTATAAAACTGGCAACTAAATCTATTAAAAATGTCCAGGTGACTATTGTAGATCTACCAGAAGTTGATAAGACTTCATGCGAGAAAATAGCTTCAGAGTTGGGAGTAAAATTTTATATAAGAAGATTCTTAAGATCTCTATGAAACCAATATATTTGGAAACTTATAATAAAGGGGAACTAGATATAAAGATTAAAAAAGCTTATAAGAAACTTGAATCTTGTAATCTATGCCCAAGAAATTGTGGGGTAAATAGAATAAAGGGAGAAAAGGGATATTGTAAATCGGGGATAGAGCCTATTGTTTCAGACTTCTTTCCTCATTTTGGAGAGGAAAGAGTTTTAGTGGGAAGGACTGGCTCTGGAACTATATTTTTCACTAATTGTAATCTTGGATGTATATTTTGTCAAAATTATACTATAAGTCATTTGGGGATAGGAGAAATTATATCTATTGAGAATTTAGCTAAAGTCATGATATACTTACAGAAATTGGGGTGTAATAATATAAATTTAGTTACACCAACACATTTTGTACCACAGATTTTAGCAAGCCTAAAAATAGCAATTTTGGAGGGATTAAATATACCTTTAGTATACAACACCAGTTGTTATGAAAATGTTGAGACTTTAAAAATTTTAGAGGGAGTGGTGGATATTTATATGCCAGATATAAAGTTCTTTTCGAGAGAAGTTGCAAAAAAACTGGCAAATGCAGAGAATTATCCTGATGTAGCAAAGGAAGCATTAAAGGAAATGCAAAGACAAGTTGGAGATTTAGTTGTAAATGAAGATGGAATTGCAGAAAAGGGACTTCTTGTAAGACATCTTCTTTTACCTAATGATATTTCTGGTTTAAATGAATGGTTAGATTTTTTAAAAGAAGAAATCTCTTCTAATGTTTTTCTTAATATAATGGATCAATATCGTCCTCTCTTCAAAGCCTTTGAATATCCAGAAATTAGTAGAACCATTAATTGGGAAGAATATAGAAAAGCTTTAAAATTAGCTAAGGATAAAGGTTTTAGGAAATTATATTTAACATGAATAAATTTAAAAATAGGTTTTTACTAAAATTTTTGATTTTATTGATTTCCTTTGTTATCCTATTAATATTAAATATTTTTGATATCTTTTCTCTTTTCGAAAATAGAAGTATTGACTGGAGATTTCAAATACGGGGAGAAGAACCTTCTCCTAAGGATATAGTAATTATTGGAATTGATGATGATTCCCTATCTGAAATAGGAAATTGGCCGTGGGCTCGATCAATTCATGGGAGACTCTTGGATATAATAAATGAACAAAAACCTAAATTGATTATATTTGATATAATATTTGATATTAAATCAAAAGAAGATCCAATTCTTGCAAAGAAGATGAAAGATCTAAATAATGTAATTTTAGCAAGTTATCTTTCTTCTTCGTCAGATCCTAAACTTAATGTTGTATTATTTAATTTAAGAGAGTCTGTTCCTATCCTAAAAAATTCTGCTCTTTATAACGGAATAAGCAACTTGATATTAGATAAAGATAAGGTAGTTAGAAGGGGAAAGTTGTATTTTGAGGATTTAAATAAAAATAAATATTATTCCTTAGCTTTATATGCTTATTCTTACATAAAAAATATCTCTATCCAATCTCTTTTGAAAATTTTTCCTTCAGAATTTTATATTAATTTTTCAGGTGGATCCTTTAATATAAATATACTTTCCTACTATAGTGTTATAAATAAAGAGATAGATGTTAGTACGTTAAAGGATAAAATTGTATTTATTGGAGCAGTCTCAGAATTACTTAAAGATTCCTATATGACTCCTTTTACTGGATATAAACGATGGGGAAGAGTTTCTCTTGGTAATATCTCTGGTGTTGAGATTCATGCAAATATATTGAGTAATCTTTTAAATAAGAATTATTTAATTCCTGTTCCCTTTTGGTTTAGTTTAATTATTTCTTTTTTAGCTATTCTTATAACAGGCTTTATACAAGGTAAAAAATTACTAATCAATTTAGTTATCACCTTTTTAGGTATAGGTATCTATTTTATTATAAACATGTACTTTTTTAAAAGGAATATTATTGTGCCTTTAGCTTTTCCAATTTTTTCTATAGTTTTAGGATTTGTTGGAAATATTGTATACCAAAATATTTTACCAAAGGAAAGCTTAGAAGGACTAATCATGAAGAAAAGATATAAGCTTATTAGAAAAATTGGGGCAGGAGGAATGGCAACAGTATATTTAGCAAAAGATTTACATACTAAAGACAATGTAGCAGTAAAAATTTTGCACTCCCAATATTCTGAAGATTCTCAAACGGTAGAAAGATTTTTAAGAGAAGCAAAAGCTTCTACTATTCTAGATCATCCCAATATTGTTAGGGTTTTAGATCAAGGGAAAGAGGAAAATTATTATTTTATTGTTATGGAATATGTTTCAGGAAAGAATTTAAAAAAGATAATTGAAGAAAAAGGAGCTTTGCCACCTATTTATGCAAAAGAGATGATACTTAAAGTTGCCGAGGCTTTAGATCATGCAAATTCTAAGAATATTGTTCATAGGGATATAAAACCACAGAATATAATGATAACTTCTGAGGGAAAAGTGAAATTAATGGATTTTGGTATAGCCCATTTAGGCAGTCTTTCAACAATTACTCAAACAGGAATTTTTATGGGAACTCCTCAATATGCTTCACCTGAGCAAGCAGAAGGATCAAAGGTGGATATAAGATCTGACATTTATTCCTTAGGTGTAGTCTTTTTCGAATTACTTACTGATTTTCTTCCTTATTCCGAAGATACTACTATTTCTGTAATGTTTAAGAAACTACAGGAGGAACTTCCTGATCCAAGATCCATTAAGCCTGAAATCCCTGATGGGTTAGCTCAGATTGTTAAAAAGATGACTGCAAGATTTCCAGAAGATAGGTATCAAAGTCCTAGGGAGTTAATTGAAGATTTAGAAAGAGGTTATCCTTTGCTTCCTTACGAAGGAAAAAAATTATCTTCCCAAGAAACAATTATAAAACCTAAAGAAGAATAACATAAATTATTTTTCTCAAAAAAATAAGGAAGACCTCTTGCAAAGGGTAGGTAGGATA
>FMJZ01008381.1_pt1 | contig 73880 bp, 87 predicted proteins | sample 1987881 | NCBI WGS metagenome assembly FMJZ01 (sample SAMEA4378227, study PRJEB15110) | soil metagenome | biome: soil; feature: Field; material: Soil | place: India | collected 2015-03-11 | depth 0 m
AGGTGTAGGAGAAGGTGTTGGGGGAGGCGCACACCGCACATCAACTGTAAGGGTGACTTTCTTTCCTGAAGATGTTGTTCCTGTCGATGTAATGGTCACCGTATTTGGGAGGGTATGATCCACAGAGTACTTGTACGTCCCAACAGGAGAAGAGGGAGGAAAAGAAACCGAGGTTGGGGATGTTATAGATCTGCACCCTGATTGGAGGTCTTTCAATGCTTTCTCAACCCCTGCTTCCGCAAGGTAGTACGCTTGATTTCTCCAGGCTACGGAGGAAGTCCTCTTATATCCTCCTATCATGAGACTGATACCGGCTCCAAGAATTAGAACAAAAACACTTGTTATGATGAGAAAGGTGACGAGAATTGAACCCCTCTTGTAGTCTTTCTCCTCTTTCTGAGCCACTCTTGTCCCTCCTTCTTAAGGTGAAGGCGATGGCAGTGGGGATAATCGCCTCTCAACGGTGAAGGAAAAAACACGTGTTTCCAAAACATCACTTCCTCTCTCGGTCTGGGAAAGGCATTTCACCGGTAAGGTAAGGATAACTGAGGAGTCGCTCACTACCTGGAAGATTGGGGGATCCTCCTTATAAACTTCCTTGAGCATGACCTTTTCTTCTCTTTTCAACACTTTTTCGCTCTCCCAGTATCCGTAGGTAACAAAAGCACCTTCGTCTCTATATATCAGAAGGCATTCAGAGCACCCAGTATCAGCACAAGGACAGAAAGGGCCATTCTTAACCTCGAGTCTTTTGGCCTCCCGTGCGTCTCGCGAGAGATTGATGAGAAAGATGTTTATTTGGTCCACAACCTGCTGGTAGGTTTGAACTTGTCCAGAATTAGGCGAGTTTCGTCCCGCTACCGTGATGACGCGCAAAAGCCCACTAAGAGCTACGGCAAAAAAGCCAAGGATGGCAACTACCACGATAATCTCAACAAGGGTTGCTCCCTCCTGGTTAGGGTGTCCTTTTCTTATCCTCACTACCCACCGCCTCCACGGAGCTCCCAAACGCCGTATCTATAAACATATGTGGCTACCCGGTAGGAACGCTCTTGAGGGTTTGGAGAACTCGCAGACGAGACAGGTCTTAGTATTTCCTTCCACTTGATTTCTACCTCTACAATAAGGAGATCGCTTCCTTCTGGCTGAATATTTAAGAAAATTTCCGACCCTGGAGGAAGAGGGGGGAAATTTCCGCTTGGGTATAGGAAGGCTTTGATGTCATCCCACGATAGCGGACTGGTACTTTCCTTGTTCTTAAGGTCTTCAAAAGATTTCCCCCGAACCCTCTCCATAATGTCTTGAGCAAGAAGAGTAGCACGGAGAGTATAGTCCATACTGGCACGGGTAGCAAGAAAGCGCGAAAAAAGTGGAGCTGCAGCCACTATAAAAAACCCAAGGGCCACGAAAAGCACGATGACTTCAATGAGACTCATTCCCTCTTCCAGGGAAAGGCGTTCTTTTCTGTCTTTTTCTAAAAGGAAATACAGATTTTTTCGCCCCCTTGAAGGGAGAGTTGTTCTCTGGCGTTTCCCTGATTCACCGCGATTTCCAGAAAGCCGGAGCTGTCGGTATGGATAAGGAATGTCCTCTGCGGAACATCGCCGTATGTTCTGGAGTAAATTGCTTTGATTCTCTTTCCCTCTATATATATCGTCACCTCACTGTATAACTTTAGGCCTTCGAGAAAAAATCCGGGAATATTTGTTTCAACGTTCCCAAAGCGATCGAAGTAGGCCACCTCTCCGAAGACGGCGTTTTCCTCTTTTCTTGCCCTCTCGTAGGGAAGAAGAGCAAGGGTGTCAATTCTCTCCCCAAGCTCACCGAGATTGACACCTCGGGCAATGTGGGCACTCACCGGGGCGAAGATGTCCCTTCCGTGGAAAGTGGAAGAAGGTACCTGGCGGTAGAAGTACTTTGAGTTTTTGAGCTCCACGATTTGGCGGATTGCCTCTTCTTCTACCACCAGGGTGAAAAGGCCGTTGTCCGGCCCCACGAAGAAGTAATGACTTTCCGTCTCAAAGGCAATGGCTTTTCTCTCCGTCCCCACTCCATAGTCTACCACGCAGCAAAAGACTGTTCCCTTGGGAAAGTCGCGGTAGGCCCGATGGAGAACGTGCATGGCTTCCCGGACGTTGAAGGGCTCAACCTCGTGGGTGAGGTCGATAATCTCCACCTCAGGAGCAATGCGTTTTATAACCCCTTTCACCACACCCTGGTAGTAGCTTTTTGTCCCCCAGTCGGTGAGAAGAACAACCAGCCGCATGTTCTTTGTGTCCTCACAGAAAGGCAATGCACAGGGCAGCAATGAGGCTTAGCGTTCCACCGAAAATAAAAGGGCTTCCTGAACCCAAGGTACTCCAGAGTATTCCAGCAATAAAGGAAGCCGGAAAGAGGCCGATTCCCAAAAGGGCGGCGTGAAGCCCCAAAATCGTGGCCCGCTTGTCTTCAGGAGAGAGGTCAGACACTAAAGCTCGTGAAATTCCTTCCGTCATCCCACTGTAGAAGCCGTAGGGCAACATAGCGAAGACGATTGAAGAGGGCCAAAGTCCTATAAGGTAATAGGAAAGGGCATAGAGGAGGAATCCTGCAACGAGAATTCCCTTTCGACCGATACGGTCTGAAAGCCACCCTGCAGGGTAAGAGGTGAGAGTGTAGATGATGTTGTAGAGGAGGTAAAGAAGGGTGACGCCGGAGGGGGAGAAACCTATGTCCTTTTCGGTAGCCCGGAGAAGGATAAACTGGTTGGAAGAATTTCCCAGGGTGAAGAGAAGGGTGGCAAAGAGAAAGAGCTTCAGGCGAGGGTCAAGGCTCTGTATTACTGCAAAGTTTAAGGGAAGAGGGCGCCTTGCCTTCCCCTTTCCGGTTTCGACGCTCAAAAAGAGGATGAGGACCCCAAGGACTGCCGGGATAATGCTCACAAGAATAATGAACCTAAAGGTAGGGAGATAAAGGCGAAGGTCCTGAGCTTTTTCCGCTTCTTCCCGGATACGGGCGATGAGAAGGTAGGTTATGGCAATACCCAGGGTAGCTCCCAAGGTATCGAGAGTGCGGTGGAGACCGAAGGCCCTCCCTTTGTGAGCCATATCCGTTGATTCGGCGATCATGGCGTCTCGGGGAGCAGTACGAATTCCTTTTCCGAAACGGTCGGCAAATCGCCCAAGAAACACTGTGGTCCACCCAGAGGCAAAGTAAAAGAGGATTTTCCCCAGGGTTGAGAGGGCATACCCCGAGATGGCCAGGGGTTTTCTCTTGCCCATCCAGTCGGCCAGAGCCCCCGAAAAGACCCGAAGGATTGAGGCGATGGATTCGGCCACTCCTTCGATTGCACCAAGAGCCAGAACACCTCCTCCCAGAGCCCGGAGGTAGAGGGCCAAAATTGGGTACACCATTTCGGTGCTCACATCGGTGAGAAGCGACGTCATCCCGGTGATGAGGATATTCCGGCGGGATTTTTGCAACACCGTTCTCTCCTTTCTCTCGTCTTTTAAGTATTATATAAGAGTATTCCCAGAGAAGGAGGCTTGATGAAAAATATCAAGACCGCGGTTCTTGGCAGAGATTGGTCTTTGCGCTGCGCTGGGTATCGTGTTTCACTTCGTGGAGGGGCTTTTCCCACCCCCCTTGCCTCTTCCTGGAGTTAAGGTGGGTTTGGCGAACGTGGCCACCCTGGTGGCTCTTTTCCTGTGGGGAGAGAAAGAGGCGCTCTTCGTAGTCGTTCTGAGGGTCGTTTTGGGGAACCTTCTCTCGGGAACGCTTCTCGGTGTCTCCTTTTTCTTGAGCCTCGGCGGGGGGCTGAACAGCCTCGTGGCGATGTGGTATGTTCACAAGCACACCTCTTCGCCTCTCTGGGTGAGTATGGGGGGAGCCCTCTTTCACAACCTCGGGCAGTGGATGGTGGCCTTCCTCTATATCCAGAGCCGGGGGCTTCTGTGGTACCTACCGTTCCTCCTTTTGCTCTCCGTTCCCTCAGGAGTTTTTGTGGGGTACCTTGGTGCCCTCATCATGCGTGGCAGGGTGCTGAAGCAGGGACGCCCGGACTGAGAGGCAGTCCACGAGAGCACCGTCATTGTTGAAAATTGTTTGCAATTACTCTGGAATTCAGGTAAAATTATTTGGGTTATGACAAAGAGTGGGGCTTGCCCACTCTTTGTCGTTTATGGTGGTGTTTTCGAAAGGAGACCTGATGAGCAAGGATATCTTAGTGGTGATTGAGCAGATAGAGAAGGCCAAGGGTATCCCAAGGGATACCCTCAAGCAGGCTATTGAGGCCGCGCTTCTTTCGGCGTACAGGAAGAACTTCAAGACTTCTCACAAAGGGGTTTCAGTAGTTCTTGACTCCGAGACCGGAGCAATCAAGGTCCTGGCGCACAAAATGGTGGTGGAGAAACTGCGGGACTCCACTACCGAAATCCTCAAAGAAGAAGCAGAGCGGATGGGCTTCCATGCCAACGTGGGAGAATGGGTTGAAATAGAGGTGACTCCCAGGGACTTTGGAAGGATTGCGGCGCAAACGGCCAAACAGGTAATCGTGCAACGGTTGCGAGAAGCGGAACGAGACAGAATCTACGAGGAATTCCTTGAGAAAGAAGGCGAGGTTATCACCGGAGTTATAGCCCATCGGGAAGGTCGTAACGTCATCATAGATTTGGGGAGGACGGAGGGAATTCTCCCCCCCGATGAGCAGGTGGGGACCGAGGACTATCGTCCCGGTGCTCGGATGAAGTTCTTCATCGTGGAGGTGAAGAAGACCACCAAGGGTCCCCGAATCATCCTCTCCCGAACCCATCCCGGTCTTGTGCGGAGGCTCCTTGAACTTGAGGTTCCGGAGGTCCACGAGGGCTGGGTGGACATCAAGGCCATCACCCGTGAGCCGGGAGTGCGCACGAAGGTGGCCGTAGAGAGCCGGAATGAGAAAATCGATCCGGTGGGAGCGTGCATCGGAAACCGCGGCACGAGGGTAAAAAATATCACCGATGAGCTACGGGGGGAGAAGGTGGACATCATCCGCTGGAGTAACGACCCGGAGATGCTCATCAAAGAAGCCCTGAGCCCGGCACAGGTTCTTGAGGTGAAACTCGATGAGGAGACCAAAACGGCACAGGTAACCGTTCCCGAGGATCAGCTTTCTCTCGCCATAGGACGGGATGGGCAAAACGTTCGCCTGGCGGCAAGGCTCAGCGGCTGGAGAATCGACATTAAGGGGAGTGGGAAGAAAGGGCAGCCATGAAGAAGATTCCGCTGAGGATGTGTTTGAGCTGTCGGGAACGAAAAGAAAAAAAGGCGCTCATCCGCATCGTGCGGACGACACAGGGGATTTTTGAGGTTGATCCCACGGGTAAAAAGGCTGGAAGGGGTGCTTATGTCTGTCCGTCCTGGGAGTGTGTGGAAAATCTTGGTCGGAAAGACTTCTCCTTTGCCTTTCGTGTAGAGGTGAGCGAGAAAGAGGCGACGCTTTTGAAAGAGGCCCTGCGCACCTACCTCAAGACGCACATGAAGGAGGTTCAGGATGACAAAAGTAAGGGTGTATAAGGTTGCCGAGCAATTGGGTATGCCGACGCATGAGGTTATGGACATGCTGAGGGAGCTCGGAGCAGATGTTAAGAACCACATGAGTAGCATCGACGAAGACTTGATAGAACTCCTTGAAGAAGAGGTAGAATACCGCAAGAAGAAAGAGGAAGAGGTTCGCAAAAAGAAGGAACAGACCGTTGTTCTCGAGAATTTTCCGACATTGCGGGAACTTTCCCGACTTCTTCAGGAAGAGGAGGAAGAGGTTCTCCTTCGCCTTGCTGACTTCAACATCATTCCCCGTTTCAGAAAACCCCTCCCTCCCCTGGTGGTGGAGCGTTTGCTCCGGGAGAGAGGGTTAGAGGTGGAGTGGAAGGAGAACATCCGTGAAGAGGTTTTGAAATCTCTTGAGGTCGAGAGACTCCCTCGTCCCCCGGTGGTGACAATCCTGGGACACGTGGACCATGGGAAGACCACACTTCTTGACGCCATTCGCCGCTCACGGATGGCCGAATCGGAATTCGGGGGCATCACGCAGAAAATCGGGGCTTACCAGGTAGACGTGGGGGGAAGGAAAATCACCTTTATCGATACCCCGGGACACGAAGCCTTCACCACCATGAGGGCGCGGGGAGCACAGGTGACGGACGTTGCCGTTCTTGTCGTGGCTGCCGATGACGGGGTGATGCCTCAGACGGTGGAGGCCATTCAGCATGCCAGAGCGGCTGATGTTCCCATCGTTGTGGCCATCAACAAAATCGACAAGCCCGGTGCTAGTCCCGAAAGAGTCAAGCAACAGCTTGCCGACCATGGTCTTGTCCCCGAGGAGTGGGGAGGAAACACTATTTTTGTGGCCATCTCGGCCTTGCAGCGGAAGGGGATTCAGGAACTCCTCGACATGCTTCTGCTTCAAGCCGACCTCCTGGAGTTACGGGCTCGATACTCTGGCCCGGCCGTCGGAGTCATTATTGAGTCTCGTCTTGACCGGGGTAAAGGAGCGGTGGCCACGGTCATAGTCCAGGAAGGCACGCTTCGGGTGGGGGATTTCTTTGTGGCAGGGACGACCTGGGGGAGAGTGCGGTCGCTCTTCGATGATTTGGGGAAACCTCTCAAAGAGGCCACCCCCGCAACGCCGGTTGAGGTCGTAGGCTTTGCAGAGCTCCCTCCGGCAGGAACAAAACTCGTGGTGGTTGAAGAGGAAAAAATGGCCACCCTCATTGCCGAGCGGCGGAGAGAAAGAGCACGGGAGCGAGCATTCCACGAAACGGGAAGCCGAACGATTTCCCTTGAGGAGCTCCTCGCCCCGGAAGAGGGAAAAGTGAAGGAGCTACACCTCGTGCTCAAGGCAGACTACCAGGGCTCCCTGGAGGCTCTGGAGCGAGCCATATCTCGGCTGGGAAATGAAAATGTAAGGATCAACGTTGTATTCCGTGGGGTGGGGAATATCAGTGAGGCTGATGTGATGCTTGCCTCAGCTTCTTCGGGGGTAGTCATCGGATTCAACGTGAAACTCCCTAACGATGTGGCCAAGATAGCAAAACAGGAAGGAGTGGAAGTGCGTCTTTACCGCGTCATATATGATGTAGTAGAGGATATGAAGCGGGCCGTTCAGGGTCTCCTTGAGCCCAGGAAGGTGGAGGAGGTAATCGGAAGGGCTGAGGTGCGGGCGCTCTTCAAGATTCCTCGGGTGGGGACCATTGCCGGGTGTTCTGTCCTTGAAGGAAGGATCGAGCGATCAGCCCTCGTACGGGTGATTCGAAGAGGTGAAGTCATAGGGGATAGGATAAAAATTGCCTCTCTCAAGCGCTTCAAAGAGGATGTGAGGGAAGTAGCCCAGGGGTATGAGTGTGGTATAGGTCTTGAGGGCTTCGAAGATTTTCAGGAAAAAGATATTTTTGAGGCGTACGTCATCAGGGAAGAGCGATGAGGGTTGGAGTGTGCCGCGTTGAGCTCTTTATCAACGGGAGTTTTTCCCTTAAGGATCGGAGACGAATTGTCAATTCGGTGAAAGAGCGTCTTCGGAATCGTTTCAACGTTTCGGTAGCAGAAGTTTCCAAAGACACTCAATGGAAGAGGGGAAGTCTCGGGATTTCCTGTGTGGCAAAGGATGAGCAATCCGTCCAGTCCACTCTTCATCAGATTCTCGAGTTCATCGGAAATGATGACCGGATTGAAGTAACGGACTGGCTCTTTGAGATTTACTGAGAGGTGGAGACATGAAGGAACAGAGGCCCCTCCGTGTGGCCGAACTGATCAAAAGGGAAGTTTCCCGGATCCTTCTCTCTGAGATCCGGGATCCTCGTCTGCGAGGCTTTACCATAACCAGGGTTGAGATGTCTCCTGATCTCAAGCTGGCCAAGATTTTCGTGAGCTTTGGGGGTCAGGAAAAAGAAGGAGAAAAGTACGAGGCTCTGAAAAAGGCCACGAAATTCATCAAGGGAGAGCTGGCCTCCCGAATTCGTATCAAATTCATGCCTGAAATCGTGTTTGTAGCCGATCCAACTCTGGAGAAGGCCATAAAGGTGGTTGAACTCCTGAGTCACATGGAAAAAGCAACCCAATGAAGGGCGAGAGAAAGAAAATCTACAATGTCTTAAAACACTATTCCCGTTTTGTGGTCACATCGCACCAGAACATCGATGGGGACGGCCTGGGGTCGGCACTGGCCATGTATTTTCTCCTTCAGAGAATAGGGAAAGAAGCCCTTGTGGTGTACGATGGAAGGGTCCCCTATTTTTACCGTTTCTTGCCTGGAGCAGAAAGGGTTCTCTCCTTCGACGAGTTTCAATCTCTTGGCGATAAATTGCTTGAGGTCCTCATCGTCGTCGATTGTTCCAATCTCTCCCGATTGGGGAGGGTCGGGGAACTCGAGAAGAAGTGGAATCCTTTTGTGGTAAACATCGACCACCATCCTGACAACGTCCTTTTCGGACACGCAAACTTCATAGACTCTTCCTCTCCTGCCTCGGCTCTCCTTGTCTATGACCTGGTTTGCGGGATGGAAGTTCCCCTTGATGCAGAGATGGCTACAAACATTCTTACCGGTCTTGTCACCGACACTGGGGGTTTTCAGTTTGCCGAGCTCGATCCTTCTATGTTCCGCGTTGTGGGGGAACTTGTGGCCTCTGGTGCCTCTTTATCTTGCATCATGCGCTATGCCTTTCGCTACCGCCGCCTGGAAGCCCTGAGACTTCTAAGCCGGGCTCTGGAACGTCTCGTTTTCGAGCCGTCCTCTTCCTGTGCCATCACGTACCTCACTCGTGAGGACTTCAGAGAGTGTGAAGCAAAGGAAGAAGATGCCGAAGGGGTTGTGGACTATGGTCTCTACATCCCGGAAGCGGAGGTGTCCATTTTTCTCAAAGAGGTAGAGCCAGAGGTGTACAAAGTGAGTCTTCGTTCCCGGGGGGACTTTGACGTCCTCGCAGTGGCCCATCACTTTGGAGGAGGAGGACATAGAAAGGCGGCGGGATTCAAAATGGCAGGGACTCTTTCCTCCGTGTACCGCACCGTTCTGGAGTACATAAGTTCCACTGCAGGCGGTGTACTTTCCCTTAAAGTAGGGGAGGAAAGCAATGCTGGGGGGAGTCCTGAATCTCTATAAGCCGGTGGGTGTAACCTCTCGGGCCCTTGTGGAGCGGGTGGGGGAAATCATGCAGGTGAAGGCTGGACATACCGGAACCCTCGACCCCTTCGCCCGAGGTGTGGTGGTAGTGTGTTTCGGCAGGGCGACCCGCCTCGTTTCTTTTTTTCAGGAACTTGACAAAGTGTACTGGGCACGTCTTCGTTTTGGCCTTACCACAGACACCTACGATGTGACCGGGAAACTCACCTCTTTCTCCTTTCGGGAACTCAGGAGGGAAGAACTCCTTAAGGCCCTTTCTTCTTTTAGAGGAACCTTTTCTCAAAAGGTTCCACCTTTCTCTGCCTGCAAGTACCGGGGGAAACCTCTTTACAAGTACGCCCGCCGGGGGAAGCGCATCGTTCTTGAGCGAGAAACAACCATCCACGATATTGAGTTGCTCGACTGCCAAGAAGGGCTCTTTGGGGAGGCAGAAATTCTTATTCACTGCTCCGGGGGAATGTACGTGAGGAGTCTGGCTCACGATTTGGGAGAGAAGCTCGGCCTTGGAGCTTATGTGTTCTCCCTCCTCCGGGAGAAGGTGGGAGAATTCCGTCTCAGGGACAGCGTTGACGTGATGCAGGAAGGAGTAACAAAGGGATTCCTCCTTGAGCACGCCATACCTCCCCACCAGGCACTCTACTTCCTGGAGGGGGTGGAGATCCGTGAAGAGGAGGCCCGCCTTTTCCTCCACGGGACTCCTTTCGTCTCTCCTCTTGTTCTCGGACAATCGGGAATGGTCAAAGTACTCCATGGGGGCACTCTCCTCGGCCTTGCCTACTGCGATTCCTCGATGCTTTATCCTAAAATCGTTCTTTCCGAGTCCTGCCATGTTGCTTGAAAGGGGCTTTCGAATTTCCCTCCAGAAAGGTGTCGTTGCCATAGGCTTTTTCGATGGTTTACACCGGGGACATCAAGCGGTTCTGAAAGGGGCTTCTCAAAGGGCGCTTTCCCTGGGAGTGCCTTTTGAGGTGGTGACATTTTACCCCCATCCGCAGTTTCTCGTCTCTCCAGGGAGGCCCCTGAAGTACATCACCACCTACGGCGAGAAGTACCTCCTTCTGCAGCGTTTCTATCCCGGAGTCTTTGTCTCCTTCCTTCGGTTCAACCGTATTCTCCAGAGGACTTCTGCCCAGGATTTTCTCGAGATGATGGAAAAGACTCTTGTCCCTCAGGCCGTCTTCGTGGGAGAAAATTTCCGTTTCGGTTTCAAGAGACTGGGAGACAGTGAGCTCCTCAGAGAGTACTTTTCTTCTCAGGGCATCGAGGTGTTTGTTGTCCCCTCTCTGCGGGAGGGGAGGAGAGCGGTCTCGAGTTCCCGCATCCGGGAGCTCGTACATGCCGGAGCGCTACAGGAGACGAAGGACCTCTTAGGTTTTCCTTTTCCAGTCATGGGGAGAGTGCGAAGGGGAAGAAGAATGGGGAGGTCCCTCGGTTTTCCCACTTTGAATCTCTACCCTTCCTCAAAAAAGCTCCTTCCCCCACCGGGAGTGTACCTGGGAAGCGTAGTTTGGGACAGAAGACCCAAAGAGGAAATACAAGCCCTCATGTATACGGGAAAAAGACCCACTTTCCAGGACACAAGGAGAACCGTTGTGGAGGTTTTCGTTCCCTCTCTCACCCTTCCCGAGATTTACGGAGAGCGGGTCTGCGTTTCCTTTGAGCAATTTGTGCGGGAGGAGATGATTTTTCCGTCTCCCGGGGCACTGCAGGAGCAGGTTCAGAAAGACCTTGAAGTTTTCTGGCAGTACTCTTCCGGGGCGCACCCTGGATCGGTAAGGGAGGCGTAGAGTTTACAGCGCTATACCTCTGTGGTAAACTACTCTTTGAGTGTCCTTGAACGCAAAAATCGGAGGTGGAGTGAAGTTGGCTCTCACAAAAGAACGGAAGAAGGAAATCATAGAACAATTTAAAATCCACGGATTCGACACCGGTTCCCCAGAAGTGCAGATTGCCCTTCTTACGGAGAGGATTCGTGAACTCACCGAACACCTGAGACAGCACCCCAAAGATTTCCATTCCCGGAGGGGCCTTTTCATTATGGTGGGTCGGAGGAGAAGACTGCTCAATTACCTTCGGAAATACCATGTGGACAGATACTACGTACTCATCGAAAAACTCGGGTTGAGGAGGTAAGGTGTTATTGTGCTGAACAAGTGGGAAGTGAACTTTGGAAAAGAGACATTGCTTGTTGAAACAGGAAAGCTTGCCCAGCAGGCTCATGGAGCCGTAACTGTTCGTTATGGGGACACAGTGGTTCTTGTAACGGCCACGATGTCCGATGAGGTTCGGGAAGACGTTGATTTTACTCCCCTAGTTGTGGATTTTGAAGAGCGTTTCTACGCGGCAGGTAAAATCCCTGGGGGGTTTGTCAAGCGGGAGGGGAGACCACGAGTCCCGGCGATATTGAGCGCGCGTCTCATCGACCGTTCCATCCGTCCTTTCTTTCCCAAATTTCTCTACAACGATATCCAGGTAGTGGTTACGGTTCTCTCTGTTGATGAGAACCATCCACCGGATGTGATTTCCATAGTGGGGGCTTCCTTTGCCCTGGGACTCTCGGAAATCCCCTTTGAAGGTCCTATCGGTGCCTGTCGTATAGGCCTCGTAGGCGATGAATTGGTGGTAAATCCCACTCTTGAGGAGCTTGCCGCAAGTACTCTTGATCTCGTGGTGGCTGGATCCGAATACGGTGTGGCCATGATCGAGGCTGGGGCCAAAGAGGTGAGTGAGGAGAAGGTCGTTGCTGCTCTGGCACTTGGCCATCAGGAAATCCTCAGGATGATCGCTGCTCAGAAAGACATCTTCGCCCATTTTGGCCAACCCAAGAGAGAGGTCTCCATTCCTCCTTCCTTCGATGCCCTGAAGGCTTTTGTCGATGAGGGGTATCGAGGGGCCATTGCCCAGCTTGTTGCCATTCCCGAGAAGAAAGCCCGGGAAAAGGAGATGAATACTCTCTTCACAAAGGCTAAGGAGGAGGCCGAAGCGAAATTCGGCAACAGTTCTTTCCTCACCCTGGTCTGGGATGAGGTGGTGAAAGAGGAAGTGGAGCGCCTCGTCTTCACCACCGGCCGCCGGCAGGATGGCAGAACTCCTCAGGAGATTCGTCCCATTCACTGCGAGGTTGGATGTCTTCCCCGAACGCATGGTTCGAGCCTCTTCGTGCGGGGGCAGACACAGGCTCTGGTCATCACCACCCTCGGGGCTGCGAGTGAAGAACAGAAGGTGGACGGCCTTCAGGAAGAGGAAGCCAAGCGCTTCATGCTCCACTACAATTTCCCTCCCTACAGTACCGGAGAGGTTCGTCCCATGCGGGGACCGAGCAGAAGAGAAATCGGTCACGGAGCACTTGCTGAGAGGGCTCTGGAGTGCTTCATCCCCTCTGAGGATGAGTTTCCCTATACCATTCGGGTAGTGTCGGAAATCCTTGAATCGAATGGTTCTTCCTCTATGGCTACTGTGTGTGGAGGAAGCCTCTCTTTGATGGATGCTGGAGTCCCCATAAGGTCGTCCTGTGCCGGGCTCTCCATCGGCCTCCTCATGTCGGGGGACAAAAAGGTTCTTTTGCGGGACATCGTAGGCTCAGAGGACCACTACGGAGAGATGGACTTTAAGGTGGCGGGAAGCCGGAGAGGCATAACGGCAATCCAACTCGATGTGAAGAACAAAGGCCTCGACGCTTCCATACTCTCTGAAGCTCTGCGAGAAGCCAGAGAGGGGCGAATGCACATCCTCGACCTCATGGATTCGGTGCTCGATCGGCCGCGAAGCTCTATCTCTCCCTATGCTCCGAGAATCGGCATCGTGGAGATTAACCCCGATCGCATCGGTGCCCTCATCGGTCCGGGTGGGAAGATCATCAAGCGAATTGTGGAAGAAGCAGGCGTCACCATCGATATAAAAGAGAATGGGAAAGTCCTGATCTTCTCCCGGACGGAGGAAGGAAAAGAGAAAGCCATAGAGATGATCCGTAACGTGACCCAGGACGTGGAAGTCGGGAAGATCTACCTCGGTAAGGTAACACGCATCGCTGACTTCGGTGCTTTTGTGGAGATTTTCCCCGGGAGGGAAGGTTTATGTCACATTTCCCAGCTCTCCTTCGAGCGAGTCCGGAAGGTGGAGGATTTTGTGAAACCGGGGGAAGATCTCTTGGTGAAAGTGATCGGCATAGACTCCTTGGGCCGTATCACCCTAAGCCACAAAGAAGCCATTGCAGCTGTTTCTCCTCCTAAGGACACCAGAATCCAGCAGCGTAAGAAGTGAGCCCAAGAGACGGGCTTGAGTCGTGGAGACGAAGAGGAAATTCTTTACCCTCTCCATACTGAGTCTTACAGCAGTCTACCTTTTTGTAGCCCTCCTCTCTCCCCGGACGGGGGAGGTTGGAGGGCTCATCCGCCGAGGAGTTTTCTGGACTTTTGGTCTTGGAGCTTATGTTCTTCCCTTTCTCCTCGGTTTCATAGCCTATGAACTCTCTGTTTGCCATCCTTCGGGTAAGTACCGTTTTGCCGGAAATATCATCGGCGTTTCTCTCTGGCTTTCGGTTTTCCTCACCTTGAGCGAGCGAGAAGCCACAAAGAAGGGGCTGACCCTACCCACCGGGGAGGTAGGAGGAGAGGTGGGTGCTATGGTGTACCGTTTCTTCGACCGCTATTTCGGAGAGGCGGGAACTCTCCTGGTGCTCTTTTTCATGGCACTCTTTGGTACCTATCTCATCAGTGAAGGCAAGCTTCTTCGGAAGATGGCAGCGCTTCCTCGTCTTTTGAGAAAGAGGGTCAGTTTTGATACCACTTCCTCCTTGAAGTCGAAGAGAACTCAACCCTCAGTAGGGAGGCAAGAGAAGCGGCCGGAGATTGTGGAGAAGTTTAGTCCTTCTTCGCTGAAGGAGCCGCCCAAGGAAAAGGTAACCATCCCGAAGACAAAGCTCAAAGAATCTTTCCCTAAGGAGAGTGCTTGGGTTCTGCCCCCCTTGAAGATTCTCAATCCTCCTCCCTTGCAGAGAGGGGAAAAGAGCCGTCGGGAAATTGAAGAAGAGATTGCGAGACTCGAGCAAACTCTCTCTGAGTTTGGAGTTACGGGCAGGGTTCTCCACGTTCAGGTCGGCCCCACGGTGACGCGTTACGAGTTTCAACCCTCTCCGGGCATAAAGGTCAGTAAAATTGTGGGGCTCTCCAACGACATTGCCCTGGCCTTTGCTGTGGCGGCAGTGAGAATTGAGGCACCCATCCCCGGCCGGGCGGCGGTAGGAATCGAGATACCCAATCGGCACAAAGAAATCGTGATGTTGCGGGAGCTTCTCGAGATGGAGGAGTTCCAAAACCATTCCTCGCCGCTCCTTCTGGCGCTGGGAAAGGACGTCGGGGGGAAACCTCTCTTCTGGGACCTTCGGGACATGCCACATCTTCTTATCGCCGGTGCTACCGGGTCTGGAAAGAGTGTGTGTATCAATGCCCTCCTTGCCAGTTTGCTCTATCGTGCCGACCCTGCAAAACTCCGTATAGCTCTTATCGACCCCAAGAGGGTAGAGCTCTCCCTCTATTCAGGAGTGCCCCATCTCTGCGCTCCGGTCCTTTCAGATGTACGGTGGGTGGTGCGATTTTTGAAATGGCTCTGTCGGGAAATGGACAGCCGTTATGAACTCCTCTCGGAGCTCTCCTGTCGTAACATCGAAGAGTACAATCAGATGGCCGAGGAAAAGGAAATACTTCCGTACATTGTTGTGGTAATCGATGAGCTTGCCGACCTCATGATGACCTCCCCTGGGGACGTGGAGACTTACGTCTGTCGGCTGGCACAGATGGCCAGGGCGGTTGGGATTCATCTCATCGTTGCCACCCAGAGGCCCTCGGTTGATGTCATCACCGGGCTCATCAAAGCAAACTTTCCATCACGTCTGGCCTTTGCCGTCTCTTCACAGGCAGATTCTCGAACCATCCTCGACGGTCCCGGAGCAGAGAAGCTTTTGGGCAATGGCGATATGCTCTTTTCTCCCATGGGGGTGGGCAAACCCATCCGTGGCCAGGGTGCCTTCATCCGTACGGAAGAGACCAAGAGAATCGTCGAGCACTGGATGAACCAGAGGGGTGAGATCCCCTATCCTCTGGAGTTTGTCGTTCAGGAGGAGGTCGAGACGAAAGAGGAGGAAGAGGATGACGAACTGTACCGGGAGGCAGTGAGGATAGTAATTGAGACCGGAAAGGCTTCAACCTCTCTTTTACAGCGGAGGCTCCGCATAGGGTTTAACCGGGCAGCGAGACTCATCGAACGGATGGAGAGAGATGGTGTCGTCGGTCCTTATGAAGGAAGCAAACCTCGAAAGGTTATTGTGAAACGGGGGGACAAAAGTGGGGCTTAACCCAGAACTGGCAAAGCAAGTAGGAGAGACGTTGCGCCGAGCCAGGGAGGAGAAAGGCTTGACCCTGGGGCAGGTGGGAACGGCAACTTTTGTTTCCGAGCGGTTCCTTTCTGCCCTTGAGGAGGGGGAGTGGGAGAAGCTCCCAGGAAGGGCCTATGCCCTCGGGTATCTTAAGATATACACCCGTTTTCTGGGTCTTGATCAGGAGGAGATTCTCGAACTCTTCTACAAGGCCTATGGAGAAGAGGGGCGAAGGGAGGAAAAGGGACAAGGAGTGTCAGGAGTTCCTTTCAAAAAGTCAAAGAACAAGAGAAAAAAGGTGCTTTTTATTCTCCTTGGCCTCTTTGTGGCCCTTTGTGGAGTGCTTTTGGTCTTTCTTGCCTTTCCCTCTCTCCTTTCCTTGCAGAGAGGAGGGAATTCTTCATCGCTGTCGAGCGAGGTTGTTACTCCTGCCGTTCTTGAGCCCTCCCCCTCTCCCGAGATACCTAAGGCAACCTTCGCCGTTGTCCTTCGTCTTGAGGCAGAGGACGTGGCCTGGGTTGAAGTGTCCTCTCTGGGAGCGATGATGTTTTCGGGGGTTCTTGTTCCTGGAAAGACCTACGTTTTCCGCAGCGATGGGCCTGTAGAAGTTGCTGGAGAGAACGGAAACAGAATCCGGGCCTGGGTGAACGAGAGGGAAGCAGGGTACCTCGCGGGGGATTCCGGTTCCTTTCAAGAGGTTTTCGTGCCGTGAAGCGCATTGCCTTTGTGAGCCTGGGCTGTGACAAGAACCTTGTGGACTCAGAACTGGCTTTGGGATCTTTGCTTCTGCGGGGGTACAACGCTATAGTTTCTCCGGAAGAAGCGGAGTGGGTTTTTCTGAATACCTGTGCCTTCATACGTCCTTCCTGTCAGGAAACAGAGGAGTGGATACAAAAGTTTGTTCGTCTCAAAAGGAAGGACCCTCGCAAAAAGATCGTGGTTCTGGGATGTTACGTGGAACGCTTCCGGGAAAAGGCTGCCTCAAGGTACAGGGACGTAGACTACTGGATTGGAGTTCACAACCTTCCCCGTCTCGTGGATATTCTTGATAAAAGTCGGAGGGGAGTATTTCTGAGTTCTTCTCCCTCTGTGTACCATCACGATGACCCCAGGGTTTTGTCCACTCCTCCCCACTATGCGTACGTGAAAATCGCCGAAGGGTGCTCGCATCGCTGTAGTTTCTGCCTCATTCCTGCCCTGCGGGGTCCTCTACGGAGCAGACCTATCGACTCAATCGTCGAGGAAACCCGTCGCCTTGCAGAGAGAGGAGTTTCTGAGATTATCCTTGTTGCTCAGGATCTCACTGCATATGGTCTTGACTTCTACGGGACAAGGAGCCTTCCCTCTCTCCTTCGGGAATTAGGCAAAGTTCTTCCAGAAAATGTCTGGGTGCGACTCTTGTATCTCGCCCCGGAAGGAGTTGATGAGGCTCTGGCTGAAGCTTTAGCTTCGGTTCCCCAAGTGGTGAAATACCTTGACGTACCCTTGCAGCATGTGGACCCCTGGATCCTTCAGCGAATGGGTCGTCCATTTGTCTTCGAGCATATCAAAGAGAGGCTCGTATCAATAAGGAGGCGTATTCCTCAAATTTTCTTCCGCACCACTTTCATGGTGGGTTTCCCGGGTGAAGAGGAAGGACATTTTGAACGTCTTGTGCAGTTTGTGAAAGAGTTCCGCTTTGAGCGGATGGGGGCCTTCATGTACTCCGACGAAGAGGGGACAGAAGCCTTCCTCTTGCAACCGAAAGTACCGGAGGAGGTCAAAAGAGAGCGTTACGCTCTCCTTATGGAGATCCAAAAAGAGGTCATTGAAGAGGTCCATCGAGGACTCAAGGGGAAGGTCCTTACGGTCATCCTTGACGAAGAGCTATGCCACGGAAGGGAGAAGTTTTTCTGGGGAAGAACCCAGGGAGACGCTCCGGAAGTGGACTGTCGAGTGAAAGTACGGATCAGGAAAGGGCTTTTCAAACCGGGGATGAAGATTCCGGTACGTATCACCTCTACAGACGCCTATGAACTGGGGGGAGAAGTTCTGTGAATGCAGCCATCCTCTGTGTGGGTACAGAGCTTGTCACCGGGATGATCAAGGATGTGAATGCCTCTTTTTTGACCTACAAACTCCTTGAGAGAGGGGTCTTTCCCAAGTGGGTTATGTTCGTGCCCGATGGCATGGAAGAAATCGTCTCAGGAGTCCGTTTCCTCCTTTCTCAGGGAGTGGGGATCCTCTTTATCTGTGGAGGGCTGGGGCCAACGGTGGACGATTTCACCCGGGAAGCGGTGGCCCAGGCTTTGGGAAAACCCCTTGTCTTTGTGGAAGAAGCCTGGGAAGGGATTCGCCGCTTTTACCTTCGTATCCGGGGCACCGAACCTCCTGAAAACAATAAAAAACAGGCTCTTTTCCCCCAGGGAGCCCGATTCATACCCAACGAAGTCGGTACCGCTCCGGCCTTCATTCTGGAAGAGGAGGGTACTAAAATCTTTGTTCTCCCTGGTGTTCCCAGGGAGGTGGAGTCCTTCTGGCGTCGCCTGGAGGGGGAATTCCCCTTTTCCCCCTCAGGGGTGTATCGGAGTGAGATTTTGAAATTCTGTGGTATTGGAGAGTCGCAACTTGAGAGGCAAGTTTTGCCACTTCTTTCTGATGTGCCTTCGGGTTTGCGCTTCTCTTTTCTTCCTAACTATGGTGAAGTCTGGTTCTTCTTCCACGGCCAGGATGTTCCCCACGGTGCAAGGGAGAAGGTTGCTCAGATTATCACCCGAATCAAAGAAACCTTCTTGGTCAATCTCTTCTCGCCATACGGAGAGACACTCGAAGAGGCAGTGGGTAAGATTCTCCGTGCACGGGGGTTACGTCTTGCAGTGGCCGAGTCCTGTACCGGAGGACTTGTCGGGGATCGCCTCACCAATATTCCGGGAAGTTCCCATTACTTCGAACGGGGATACGTCGTGTACAGTAATAAGGCCAAGGTCGAGGATGTGGAGGTACCAGAGGAAATCATAAAGAAACACGGGGCGGTGAGTGAGGAGACGGCAAGAGAGCTCGCCGAAGGTGTTCGAAGAAAGGCAAAGGTAGATGTGGGTCTTGGAATAACCGGTATTGCCGGACCGGGAGGAGGAACTCCAGAAAAACCGGCGGGGCTGGTGTACATCGGGGTGAGCGATGGAAAGAGATTGGACGTTCAGAGGTTTCAGTTTGGTGGTGATCGGATGATGAACAAACGCTTTTTCTCCCAGGCAGCTCTGACCACGCTTTTTGTCTTCCTGCAAGGAGAGAAAAAATATGAAGGACACTGAAACGATACGGAGTTTCGTGGCCTTAGACCTTCCCGAGGAGGCAAAGAATCCTCTTTTTGCTTTTGTGGAGAAGAAGAGAAAGCTCTATCCCGGTGTCAAATGGGTCAAAAGGGAACATCTCCACGTGACCCTTTCCTTTTTTCCCGCTCTCCCTGTGAACTCGGTGGTGAAAGTCCAGAACATCATGGCCCATATTGCCTCTTCCTTTTCCCCGTATTATGCTATCCTCAGGGGGGTGGGAGCATTCCCCTCCTGGCAGAGGGCAAGAGTACTCTGGATGGGCTTTGATGAGGAGGGAAAGGTGTGCACAGGGAAGGTTGCCAAAGTTCTCTTTGAGGGATTGAAGAAGGAGGGGATCGAGATCGAGGAAGAACGAGATTTTGTTCCTCATATCACCCTTGCTCGTTTTCGTTCTCCCGTGCCTCTTAAGGATTCGGCGTTTTCCGAATGGTCACCGCTTCCCGTCCGTATCGAGAAACTGGTTCTTTTCAAAAGTACCCTTACCCCCTCCGGTCCGATATACGAAGAGATTGTGAGTGTCCTTTTGAAGAGGTGAAAAGCGTGAACGAAGAGAAAGCGACAAAGAATTCTAAGGAAGAGACCCTCAAGCAGGCAATGAGTATCATAGAGAGAAGGTACGGCAAGGGGGCCATAATGTTTCTCTCCCAGAACGTTCTTGCCACCGATGTGGAGGTAATCAAAACCGGGTCGGTCCTTCTCAACATTGCCCTGGGTGTGGGGGGATTCCCCCGGGGGAGAGTAGTGGAGATATTTGGGCCCGAGGCCTCGGGGAAAACCACCATCGCCCTTCATGCCATAGCGGAAGCCCAGAGAAAGGGAGGACTTGCCGCCTTTGTCGATGCTGAGCACGCCCTCGATCCTGTTTATGCTGCAAAGATAGGGGTTCAGGTGGACCATCTCCTCATTTCTCAACCCTCCACGGCTGAGGAAGCCCTGGACATTGTGGATACCCTGATTCGTAGTGGCAGTATCGATGTTGTGGTACTCGATTCCGTTGCTGCCCTGGTGCCCAAAATGGAGCTTGAGGGGGGAATCGGGGAGCCCACGGTGGGGCTCCAGGCAAGGCTCATGTCTCAGGCTCTTCGCAGGCTTACAGGCTACATCAGCAAAACCAAAACCGTGGCCATTTTCGTCAATCAGCTCCGAGAAAAAATCGGAATGAACTACGGACCGACCGAGACGACACCCGGGGGAAGGGCGCTGAAGTTCTATGCCTCGGTTCGTCTCGATGTCCGAAGGAAGGATTACATTCGGGCCGGCAACAGCGAACAAATCGTAGGGGCCCGCACCAAGATACGGGTGGTGAAGAACAAGCTTGCCTCCCCCTTCAAGGAGGCAGAGCTTGAGCTCTTTTACGGAGAGGGAATTTCCAAAGAAGGAGAGATTCTCGACCTGGGAGAGGAAGCCGGAGTAGTCAAACGCTCGGGAAGCTGGTATTCCTTTTCGGAATATCGCCTGGGACAGGGAAAAGAAGGATCCCGGCAGTTTCTCCAGGAAAATCCTGATATCGCAAAGAGAATACTCCTCGCCGCTTTGGAGAAGATAGGTGTTGACCCCAAAATCGCCCTTAACGATTGAAAATGCCTTTCAGGAAGGTCTCAGGTGTCTGGCAAAGAGAATGTATACTACCTGGGAACTCGCGAAAACCCTGGAGCGTCGAGGTTTTCCCCGGGAAGTGGTGCAGGAAGCCGTTGCCCTTCTCCTTGAGCAGGGATACCTGGACGATGAGGCTTACATGAAGGCCTACATTGAGGAACGGCGCCAAGTCAACCCCCGGGGGTACTTTGCCCTACGCCATGAACTCAAGATGAAGGGCGTTTCCTCCTCTCTCCTTGAAAGTCTTCGGGAAATGTACCCCCTTGAAGCAGAGGCAGGAGATGTTCTGGGGCTCCTCTCCTTGTGGGAGGGGAGGGGAGTAGAGAGGGAGAATCTCTGGCGACGTCTACGAACGAGGGGCTTTGCCGAAGAGGCGATCGAGTGGGGATGGTCACTTTTTACTCAAGGCCATCATCCTTGACTTGCCCTTCCTGTGCGATTAGAATATTTCCAAGTCCAGACCGTACATTGAAAAGTGAATAAGGGGTGAATCCAGCCTATGGGGCCGATATACATTTTCTTAGGAATAGCAATAGGATTCGTAGCAGGGATGTTCTTTGTCACCCTGCAGCTTCAAAGGCGCACGGAACGTGCGCAGCTTGAAGCTCGAAAGATTGTGGAAGAAGCTGCTCGTCAGGCCGAAAGCCTTAAAAAGGAAGCGCTTTTATCTGCCAAGGAAGAAGTTCTTCAGGAGAAACAGGCTCTTGAGGAAGAAATCCAGAAGAAGAGGAGAGAACTGCAGAATCTGGAGAGTCGCCTCCTGCGACGGGAAGAGATGCTCGAGCGCCGGATGGAGCAGCTTGAGCGGTCGGAAAATGCGCTACGAAAAACACAGGAGGAAATAGAGAAGGCCAAAAAAGAAGTCGAGACTATGAAGGCCCGGGAGATTCAGGAACTCTCCCGCATTGCGGGGCTCTCGGTTGAAGAAGCGCGCCAGGAAATCCTCAACAGAGTCGAGAAGACCATGGAGCACGAGATAGGCTTGCGTATCAAAGAGGCTGAGGAGCGGGCGAAAAAGGAAGCAGAGAAAATAGCCCGAGATGTCGTTGGACAGGCCATACAGCGGTATGCAGCAGATTTTACCGTAGAGAACACCGTTTCAGTGGTAATTCTGCCCAATGACGAGATGAAGGGAAGAATCATCGGCCGGGAAGGGAGAAACATCCGGACCTTTGAAATGATGACCGGAGTGGACCTCATCATCGACGATACACCGGAGGCTGTCATCATATCGTGTTTCGATCCGATACGGCGGGAAGTTGCCCGCATTGCTTTGGAAAGGCTCATCGTAGACGGGCGCATCCATCCTGCTCGTATCGAGGAACTTATCGAAAAGGCCAAAGCCCAGGTGGAGGAAAAAATCGTCCAAGAAGGAGAACAGGCACTCTTTGACACAGGAATCAAAAACATGAATCCGGAACTCGTGAAACTCCTGGGCAAGCTCTATTTCCGGACGAGCTACGGTCAGAATGTTCTCCAGCACGCCAAGGAAGTGGCTCACTTTGCTGCTGTGATGGCAAGCGAATTGGGAGCCAGTGTTCTTGTGGCCAAGAGGGCAGGGTTACTTCATGACATCGGAAAAGCTTTGGACCACGAAGTGGAAGGACCCCATGCGAAAATCGGTGCAGAGCTCCTCGGAAGGTATGGGGAGAAGTGGGAAGTCATTCATGCCGTTGAAGCCCATCACAGTGATGTTGAGCCTCAGACCCTCGAGGCAGTTTTAGTGCAGGCAGCGGATGCCGTTTCGGCATCCCGTCCAGGGGCACGGAGGGAAAGCCTCGAGGCGTACATTAAAAGGCTCGAACGCCTTGAAAAGATTGCCGACTCTTTTGAGGGTGTGGAGAAAGCCTATGCCATCCAGGCGGGGCGTGAGGTGCGAATTATTGTGAAGCCTGACCAGATCGATGATGCTCAGGCGGCAAAACTCGCCCGGGACGTGGTGAAGAAAATTGAGAAAGAGCTCGAATACCCCGGACAGATCAAAGTAACGGTCATCCGAGAAACACGGGCCACCGAGTACGCAAAATGACCCAAGGAGGATAAAGCATTGCGATTTCTCATCGTAGGGGACATTGTAGGGAAACCAGGAAGGAGAATCCTCGGGGAGAAGCTTCCCTCCCTGAGAGAGGAATTCCGCACCGATGCGGTGATAGTGAACGGAGAAAATGCTGCAGGAGGTCTGGGGATAACGCCCGAGGTGTGCGAGGAAATTCTAAGGTGCGGGGTGGATGTGGTCACAACGGGAAACCACATCTGGGACAAGAAGGAAATCCTTGACTACGTCGCGCGTCAGCCCCGCCTGCTTCGTCCCCTGAATTACCCGGATGGTGTTCCGGGAAGAGGCTCACTCGTTCTTGAGAGGGAGGGGAAAACTTGGGCCATTGTCAACCTCAGCGGCCGTGTGTTTATGTCTCCTTTGGATTGTCCTTTCCATAGCATTGAAAAAGAGTTGACTCACCTTCGAGAACGGACAAAGATAATCCTGGTGGACTTTCATGCTGAGGCTTCGTCAGAGAAAATAGCAATGGGCTGGTTCCTTGACGGGAGAGTGTCTTGCATTTTCGGGACACACACGCATGTGGTGACTGCAGACGAACGCATTCTTCCCCAGGGAACGGCATACATCACCGATATTGGAATGACGGGTGCTCATGATTCAGTCATCGGCATTGAAGTGGCAGACATCGTTGGAAGATTCCTCACGCAAATGCCGATAAGGTATCGGGTGGCCAAAGAGAATGTGAAACTCAATGGAATCGTTGTGGAGGTGGATGACGAAACAGGTAAGGCTCGAGACATTTTCCGTATTTCTGTGCCTCTCTTGGACAACGTTTAGGGATATGAGATGTGGAAGAGAAATTGAATGTTCAATGCTTTGGACAAGGGGGAGTCGAGAATGGACGTTCTCAAGGTATCTTCAAAGTCAAATCCTAATGCGGTCGCTGGTGCTCTGGCAGGTGCAATCCGAGAAAAAGGTGTGGCAGAGATACAGGCTATCGGGGCAGGAGCGGTAAACCAGGCAATCAAAGCCATTGCCATTGCCCGGGGCTATGTCGCCCCAAGCGGTGTAGACCTTGTGTGCATTCCTGCCTTTACCGATGTGAACATCGACGGCGAGGAACGCACCGCTATTAAACTCATCGTAAAGCCCCGTAATGACTGAAAGAAAGAGGGGACTCCGTAAAGGGGTCCTCTTTTTCTTTCTTTGGGGAATTTCAGGAAAGGAGCTTGTGTTTTTTCTCCTCTGGAGAGGAAAATGAGAGGTCAGCTTTCTTTCGCTCTTTGTACCTTCGGTTGCCAGATGAACAAGAGCCGCTCTGAACATCTTCGGTACCTCTTCCTTCAGGATGGTTTTTCTCAAGCTGAGAGGGAAGAGGAAGCGGATGTTTTAGTCTTCAACACCTGTGCAGTTCGAGAACACGCGGTGCAGAGGGCCTTAGGAGTCATTGCAAACCTCTACAGAAGTGCTCTCAAAAAGAGAGGAGTTCCTCCAATTCTTGTTCTGTGTGGTTGCATGAGCGAGCTTCTGAGGGAAGAACTCCTGAAAAAACTGCCTTACATCAATGTCCTTGTGGGTACCCAGGATTTCGAAGTCTTGCCCCGCCTGGTTTGGGAAGCTTACACCGACAACAAGCGATGTGTCCTTTTTTCTCCTCCTTCTCCTCCTCCTTTCTTGGAGCAGGGTTACAAGCGGGAGGGGGGAACATCCACATACCTTCCCATCACTTTTGGATGCGACAACTTCTGTAGCTACTGTGTTGTGCCGTACACCACCGGCCCTCAAAGGAGCAAACCCAAAGAGCTTATTCTTGAAGAGCTTGAAGCCATCGTCAAAGAGGGTTTTCGGGAAGTCACCCTTTTGGGACAAAATGTGAACAGTTACGGAAAAGACTTTGGTTGCCCCCAGGCTTTTGAGGATCTTTTGATGAGCATCGAGCAATCCTTCCGGGGAACGCCTCTTTGGGTCCGTTTCATTACCTCTCATCCCCGGGATATGAGAAAAGAAGTGGTAGAGATTGTCCAGGAAAGTACTCTTTTGTGTCCTTACTTCCACCTGCCACTCCAGGCGGGGTCTGATCGAATCCTCTCCCTTATGAACCGTGGGTATACGAAATCTCAGTATCTCGATTTAGCTTCTTTCATTCGGGAAAGAATCCCCAAGGCTGCCATCGGCACGGACATCATCGTGGGCTTTCCCACAGAAAGTGACAGAGATTTTGAAGAGACCCTCGAAGTAGTGCAAAAAGTTGAGTTTGAGATTGCTTACACCTATGTCTATTCCCTTCGTCCCCGTACGAAGGCGGCCGAACTTGAAGACAACGTTCCTGAGAGGACTAAAAAGGAGCGCCTTGAGGTTCTGAGCAAGATCCTCAAGGAAGGATACCTCAAAAGGCTTCGTTGCCACGAGGGTAGAAGAACGGAGGTCCTCGTCTTCCAGGAGAACGGGAAGCTTGTGGGAAAAACCAAGGAGAACCTGAGGGTTCTTTTTGAGGATTCTAAGGTTAAGGAAGGGCAATTCCTCCAGGTGGAACTTGAGGTGATACCTGGGGGAAGGCTTCTGGGTCACAGGGTGTCGGGGTAGGAATGTCACAGGTTCTTTGCCTTGTAGGTCCCACTGCCAGTGGAAAGACTGCCGTTTCTCTTGCACTTTCTGAGCTTTTGGGGAATGTGGAGATTATCTCTGCCGATTCCCTGGCGGTGTATAAATACCTTGATGTGGGAACGGCAAAACCACCCAGAGAGGTACGGGCGCAGATCCCCCACCATCTTGTAGATTTTCTCGAGCCTTCCAAGCAATGGAGTGCCTACGACTTCCGTCGCGAGGCCCAACGCCTTTTTGGGGAAATTTCCTCTCGAGGGAACACTCCGGTAGTGGTGGGAGGTACGGCCTTCTACCTTCATGTCCTCTTTCAGGGAATCCCCTTTTCGGGTGCTCCTCGAAGCAAGCGTCTTCGCCTTGTCTTGGAGCGGATGAGGACCGAGAAACTCTTTGCCCTCCTTAAGAGCATCGACCCCTATCGGGCAGAGAAAGTTGGTAAAAACGACCGCAAGAGACTCATCAGGGCTCTGGAGATATTCTTTCTCACCCACCATCCGCCTTCGGAAAAAAGAGGCGCTTTTCAAGAAAGGGAAAATCTCCGGTATCTTCTTTTGGGCATTTCATGGGATAGGGAAGAACTCGAAAAGAGGGTACGTGAGCGGGTGGAGGGGATGTTCCGTCAGGGGATTGTGGAGGAGGTACGATACCTCTTTTCTCTCGGATACCGAATGCCCCTTCCAGCCCTTGAGAACTTCACATACCGCCCGGTGGTGGCCCTCCTTGAGGGTCGCCTCTCCCTTGAAGAAGCCAAAGAGGAAATCGTAAAGGGAACACTCCTTTTTGTCAAGAGGCAAATGAATTGGTTCCGCAAAATGCCCATTCTCTGGTGTAATCCTGAGTATGGAGATCTTTCCCAAGTGGCGGTGAGAATGTATCATATTGTGCGCGAGAAAATCCTGGAGGGATAGAAATGGAGGAAAAAAGGGGAGAAACAACCACCCAGCCGGGAAAGATCAGGGACTTGGGGTACTATTTCCTCAACCTCCTCTCGGCTAAAGCCTGGCAGTATCTGGGGCTTATGGTGCACCCGGAAAACGGACAGATCCTTGTGGATCTTGACGAGGCTCGCAAGGCCATTGACCTTTTCTCGGTGGTTCTCGACACTCTGAAGAAGGAATTTGACCGAGATGAGCTGCGAGAACTCGAGACACACCTTGCTAACCTCCAGCTCAACTTCGTGGAGAAAATGAGAGAGCTGGCGAAAGGATAGGAGGAAAGAAAGGAGTCCTCAAAGGGTAGGATTGCCACAAGTCTATCTAGCTTGTGGCAATCCTATTTTACATAATATACATTATGGGAACTAACAGGAAGAGGACACAAAGGAAGAAATCCTTCCCAAGAGTTCCCGCTGGATCACACAGTCGAGAGCAATCTTTCCATCCTCAAGAGGTCTCAGGTCTTTGATGTAACCCCTAAAGCGTATCTGTTGTCTTACAGAATGAAGTTTTTCCAAGGGAATCTCAAAGTGGATTTTCGTAACTCTTGGTTGCAAGGCAGAGGAAATTGCCTCAAGAAGTTCTCTAAGACCCGATCGTTTCAGGGCGGAGACAAAAACATAAGGATAGGCTGTGCGTATCTCAGGCTCAAGAAGGGGTAGTTCTTCAAGCAGGTCGACTTTGTTGAGGACCAGTATCTTGGGACAATTTTCTGCACCGATTTCTCCAAGAGTCTCATTGACCACCCTGAAGTGAGTCAAGTAATCGGGGTCGGAGATATCTAAAACTTCAAGGACGAGGTCGGCTTCTTTCACTTCCTCAAGGGTACTGAAGAAAGCTTCCTTGATGGTCCCGGGCATCTCCCGGATAAACCCCACGGTGTCCACAATGACAACCTCTCCCACTTCAGGCACAAAGAGCCTCCGCGCCGTAGGGTCTAAAGTGGCAAACATTCTCTCTTCAACATATGTCTTTGCCCTAGTGAGAGCGTTAAGGAGGGTGGATTTCCCGGCATTTGTGTATCCCACGACCGCTATCTGGAGAACACCCGATTTCTTACGGGATGCCCGCTGAGTCAGGGTCTGCCGTTCGATTCTTTTGAGTTCCCGGGCGAGAGAAGCAATATGGTTTTTGATTTTTCTCCTTTCCACTTCGATTTTCTGTTCCCCCGGACCGCGGGTTCCGATTCCCCCTCCAAGACGTGAGAGATTCTCGCCCTTGCCTGTGAGGCGGCTTAACTCGTATCGGAGGCGGGCCAACTCCACCTTAATCTTTCCCTGGGCAGTTCTTGCCCGTTTTGCAAAAATCTCATGCACCACGGCATACTTTGTGTACACCGGAACGCCCCAAACTTCCTCTAAATTGCGTTGCTGAGAAGGGGTAATTTCTACATTGATGAGCACAAAGTTGAGGGACTGTTCCTCCACAAGCCTTCTGATTTCTTCTACCTTTCCTCTGCCAAGATAGTATCGAGGGAAAGGATTTTTGACTCGGCAGGAGACTGAAAGAGGGGTATTTCTTCCAGCGCTATGGGCAATTTCAAGAATTTCTCTTTTCAGAAGGTCTGAAGAGGCGGAAAAAGGAGGACACTCCACAAAAACAAGAAGACCTTTTTCCTCGGTTTTCATTTCTCTTCTTTATCCACCCTCCGGTACATATTTTTGAAGATTTCCCAATACATCCTTACCCTTTCCCGCAGGCCTTTCACCAGGCCGAATTTTTCCTCCTTCATGACGTGGGTAAGCCCCAGAAGTTTTACGAGTTTCACCTGCACTCCGTTTTTCCTGACATAGCGATTTATGGCCACCTCAACCCCATAACGGGTGACTTCCATGTCCGGGATGTTCTGGAGTATATCAGTTTTTATTGCCCTCTGCCCGGAAAGGAAAGGGGCAATTTTTTGGGCAAGATCTGTGGCGAGTCTCCCTTCTTCAAACACTCCAATGGCTATATCCGCTTCTCCCTTCATCACCGGCCCGACCAAAGCTTCGACGTGCTCGGAAGTAAGCCCGATAAGGTCGGCATCAAGAAGAAGGACGATATCGCTTCGAATGTACCCCAATCCATGATACAGTGCTCCACCCTTCCCCACATTATGTAAAAGTTCCACGACTTCTGCTCCCTTGTTTCGTGCGATTTCCACAGTTCTATCTGTGGAACCATCGCTCACTACAACGATTTGGTCAATAAGGGGACTCTCCTTGAGAACGTCAAGGATAGGGCCAATGGTTTTCTCTTCATTGTACGCCGCGATAATTGCCGTTGTCTTCATCTTCTCAGAAGGGACTCCTCTCCCTCAGGCAAGCTCTCCTCGAATTCTTCCCAGAGTCTCAAGAACATCCTCCTTCTTCATCTCGATACGTTCGCCATCTCGACGGAGTTTCATCTCAACAGTTCCTTTCCTTTCCGTTTTCTCTCCCACAATGACTTGAATGGGAAAACCGATGAGGTCGGCTTCGTTGAATTTATACCCTGCACTCTCTTCTCGGTCATCGATGACGACCTCGAACCCCCCCCGGAGGAGTTCCCCATAGATTCTCTCTGCTTCCTCCCGGTGCGCATCCTTCTTCATGTTGACCGGGATGACGACAACCTCATACGGAGCTATGGAGAGAGGCCATCGAATGCCCTTGTCGTCATAGCTGGCCTCAATTGCTGCCGCCATAGTACGTCCAATACCTATACCATAACAACCCATAATCAGAGGTTTTTCTTTCCCATCCCGGTCTACAAAATACGCCTTCATGGGTTCGCTGTATTTTGTTCCCAGCTGGAAAATGTGGCCAACCTCAATGCCTCGTTTCTCCTCGAGAGAGCCTCCACACCGGGAACACCGTTCCGCTTCTCCCGTTCTGGCAAGGCCGCAGGTCGTGCACACGAAGACTTTTTCCTCTCCCGATTCGGCAATGATCAAGAACTCGTGAGAGACATCTCCCCCGATGACCCCACTCTCTGCCGGAACGGCAATGTACTCAAGACCACAACGACCGAAAATCCGGCAGTATGCTTCGTACATCTTCTGATAACTCACCTTGAGCCCTTCCTCGTCTCTGTCAAAACTATAGAGGTCTTTCATGAGGAATTCTCTTGCCCGCATGATACCAAAACGCGGCCGTATTTCATCCCTGAATTTCGTTTGGATCTGATAGAGCAAAAGAGGAAGTTGGCGATAAGAACGAATCTCCCTCCGGGCAAGATCAGTTATGACTTCTTCATGAGTGGGTCCGAGGCAAAAATCCCTTCCTCGCCGATCCTGAAAGCGGACGAGTTCCGACCCGTAAATGTCCCATCTCCCTGTCTCCTTCCATATTTCGGCTGGTTGCATGGCCGGCATAAGGACTTCCTGGCCCCCAGCCCGGTTCATTTCTTCCCTCACGATGCGAACGATTTTTTCCAGTGTCCGCCATCCCAAAGGCAAAAAGGTGTATATTCCCGCCGAGAGTTGGCGTATGAACCCGGCCCGCAACATTAGGCAGTGACTCACCACTTCTGCTTCCTGAGGGTCTTCCCTCATGGTTGGCGCAAAGAGTCCAGACATCCTCATTTACTTCCTCTCCTCCTTGTTAAGAGCTTCTTTCACCATGGTCAAGAGTTTTTCTATCCCTTCCTCCTGAGGCACAACCTCGAGGATATTGCCACGGGCAAAGAGCACGGCTTTCCCCTCTTTGCCCAGGGCAAGGCCAAAATCGGCTTCCTTGGCTTCTCCCGGGCCGTTGACCTCACATCCCATTATGGCCACCTTGGTTGCTACGCCCTTTGGTACTTTAAACTCTGCCATCTTTTGCCGAAATCTCTGGACAAATGATACCACGTCTCCCCTTCTCCGAGCACAGGTGGGACAGGAGATGAGGGTAATATCTTTTGACCTTATGCCTAAGGATTCAAGGATTTTCCAGGCTACCTCTGTCTCGAGAACAGGGCTCCTTGAGGTTAGGGACACCCTCAGAGTATCGCCTATACCCTCGAAAAGGAGTATTCCCAAGGACACTGCTGATTTCACGATTCCCTGAATTCCTCCCCCTGCTTCGGTGAGCCCGATGTGAAGAGGATAGGGAAAAGTTTCGCTGAGCCTTCGATATACCTCGACAGTCTCTTCCACCTCGATGGATTTCGCCGAGAGAATGAGGTTTTCCATACCCCGTGCTCGGGCAAGCTCCACGTATTCGCTTACACTCTCAAAGAGAGCGTCACTCCTCTTCTCCCCTTTGAGACATGGAGGAAGAGAGCCGGTATTTGCCCCCAGACGGAGGACAACATTTCGATCTCGTGCAAAGTCGATGAGTGATTTCACTGCGTTTTTGTTTTTCGCCGTTCCAGGGTTTATCCGTATCGCATCTACTCCAGCTTCAATGGCCAAAAAGGCAAGGGAGAGATCAAAGTGAATGTCAGCCACGATGGGAATATCTCCTTTTTGGCTCTTTATGACCTTGAGACCTTCAATGGCCTCCTTATCAAAGACGGCCACCCGAAAGATTTCACAGCCTGAGGAGACCGCTTTCTCCATCTCCTCAAAACATCTTTTCCATTCCCCCGGATGGGTTCTTCCCATTGCCTCCACCCAAATAGGATGTCCCCCTCCAACGGTAAGGGAACCCAGGGGAACTTCATGTGTTCTTTTTCGCCTCATTTCCGTATCACTATCCTCAAGACGTCCTGATAGGTGACAAAGATGGAAAGGAGAAAAATGAAGATAATGCCAACGAGATAGATTAACCCCTTTTTCTCCTCTTCGAGAGGCTTACCCCTTACCTTTTCGTAAAGGAAGAGAAGAAGATGACCGCCATCAAGGACCGGGATAGGAAATAGGTTGAAAAGGGCTAAAAAGATACTGATCGTGGCGGCGAAGGCCAGAAGGTTGATAAAACCAAAGGTTGCTGCCTGCCCGGCCATCTGGGCTATCCCCAAGGGACCGGTCACCTCGAGAGGAATTTTTCCGGTTATGGTATACAGTACCCCAAGGAGGCTTAGAATGAACCAGCTCCCTACGGTGGTAGCACTTCTGGCCAGAGTTACGAGGGGACCATAGCGTTGGTGTTCTCCTCCAAAGATTACCCGGATGAGGGCTCGTTTTTCTTCTTCATTCCATTCGGGAATTACCACCACCTGCAGCCTTTCTCCTTTCCGCTCCAAAGTCAGAGTTATCTCCTTTCCAGGGCTTTGTGCAATGGTCTGGGTGACTTCCTCAATTCGCTCCACCGTCTTCCCATTTATGGCAAGGAGGACGTCCCCCTTTCGGATTCCACTTCGTTCTGCAGGACCACCGGGGAGTACATCGAGCACCGCGATTCTGCCTGTGGGAATCCCAGAAACACCAAAAACGAAGAAGAGGAGAACAACCGAGAGCACGAGATTCATCAACGGGCCGGCAAGGACGATGAGACTTCTCTGCCAGAGGGGCTTGTGGTCAAAACGTTCGGAGGGGGGAACCTGGGTTTCCCGGTAACCCTCAATAATGTTGCCCTCCATTCCGGCCATTCGCACATATCCCCCAAGAGGCAGAAGACGCACAGAGAATTCTACGTTTCCCCACATGAACGACAGGATGCTTGGCCCATAACCCAGGGAGAAATTCAAAACTCTTACTCCGAAAAGGCGGGCAAGGATGAAATGACCAAACTCATGGGCAAGAACGAGGAGACTCAGAACAAAGACAAAGGCTAAAATCGTGATCATCCAAGGGTGCTCCTCTGCCGCACCAGGTCCTCAGCGATGGAAAACCCGAGTCGAAAAAGATGTTCACTTTCGGAAACTTTCCGGGGAGGATGGATATTTCGCTCGATGACCTTTTCCAAAAGCGGTGGAATTTCATCAAAGGAGATTTCTCGAGAGAGGAAGCGGTCGACGAGAGCTTCATCCGCTCCGCAAAAGAGGGTGGGATATCCCCTGCCCTTCTGCAAGGCTCGCAGGGCGAGGTGGAAACCCTCGAATCGCTCCGGAACGGGGTAATCAAAGTGAAGAGTCTTAAATTCTCTAAAATCCATTCTCCGAAAGAGGTTCTCTCCCCTGGTACGGGAAATGGCGCTTTGAATGACAAGATGCATGTCCGGAGGGGCAAGAACGGCAAAGACAAAGCCGTCCTTTGTCTCCACCAGGGCATGAATGTAACTCTCCCGTTGGATAAGTACGTCGATTTTTTCGGGAGGAAGGCCAAAGAGAAAAAAGGCCTCCATAACCTCAAGACCCTTGTTCACAAGGTTGGCAGAATCTACGGTGATCTTTGTCCCCATCTTCCAGTTGGGGTGAGCAAGGGCCATCTCGGGAGTAATGTCACTCCATGACCCCTGCCACTCATAGAAAGGTCCCCCCGAAGCGGTGAGGTACACCTTCTCTATCTCTTCTTTCGGGAAAGTTTTGAGAAGCTGCCACAAGGCATTGTGCTCACTGTCAAGGGGGATGAGGTTTGAGTATCTTGAGAGCAAACCCTCTCCCTCAAGATCTCCCAGGAGTATCATGACTTCTTTGCTGCCTCCCCACAGGGTCTTTCCCCTTTCCAGAAGCTTCAGAAAGAGCCCCAAAAAGGCGACACCACTTACGGCAAAGAAGACGCCCTCCACTTCCTCCGAGAGGAGAACTTCTTCAAGGTGATTCGTAGAAAGGAGTGGGCGAAAGGGGGGGGAAGCCTCCTCGGGCAAGAAGGGACTGTACACATACCGGGGATTGAAGAGTTCTGCCTGTTTTATAAGCTTCATGGTGTTTTTGAATCCTCCAAGGAGCACGATCTCGAAATCGTCTACCCTTGCGAGGACCTCAAGAATCTGTTCCCCTAAGAAGCCTGTAGAACCGAGAATGGCAACGCGCATGTTTCATCCCTTTCCCAACGAGACCAAAAGATACACTAAGGGTCCTGCTAAAAAGAAAGAATCAAAACGATCGAGGATTCCTCCATGCCCGGGAAAGAATTTCCCCGAGTCCTTGGCCCCAATCCTCCTTTTCAGAGCCGACTCAAAAATATCACCCAGAAAGGCCACAGGAGGAAGTACTATCCCAAAGATCAGGCACCGCTTCAGGGGAAGGCCAACCCACAGAGTACCCAAAAGGATGCTACAAAGGATTGCACCCCCCATCCCCCCAAAGAAACCCTCCCAGCTTTTTCCCGGGCTCACAAGGGGGATGATTTTGTGCCTTCCCCACTTTCTCCCTAAAAGATAGGCAAGGATGTCATTCATCCACACGAGGAGAGCAAAAAAGAACAAAATCTTCGGAGAAAACTCAAGACCGGTCTTCACCCAAAAGATGGGTAGGAAAATACAGTAGAGAGAGCCCAAAAGAAAGAGGCTCACCCGGTCCAGGGCTTCCCTGGGATTCTTCATGGCCCAAAAAAGTACGGCAAGGAGAAGACCATACCAACCCAGAGCTTTCTCCCCTTCTCCTATCCAGAGAGAAGCGTACGTCCAGAAGAGCACCACCCCGGAGAGGACAAGGACCACGGGCTTTGTCTCTCCGGTGGCGATTCTCCAGTACTCCTGAAATGCCAGAAAGGAAAGGGCCACAAAGAGTGCTATGAGGGTCCATCGACTCAAAAAGACAAGAATGATAAATAAAGGAAGAAAAAGAGCAATGGTTATCATTCGGGTTCTAAGGTCACTCCTTACCTCTTCTTCCTTCAAAGAAGACCTCCAAATTTTCTCCTTCGTTGAATAAAATCCTCGAGGGCTTTGTGAAACTCGATTGCCGTGAAGTCCGGCCAGAGGACGTCCGTAAACCAGAGTTCAGTATAGGCAACCTGCCAGAGCAGGAAGTTGCTGATTCGCTTCTCCCCACCGGTACGGATGAGGAGATCTGGGTCGGGTTGATCTCTGGTGTCAAGGAAAAGGCGGAATTTCTCCTCGTTGAGGGAGGAGAAATTTTCGTCCTTTTCTGCAACACGTTGTATCGCTCGCAGAATCTCGTCTCTCCCCCCATAGTTCAGGGCGAGGTTCAGAGTAAGGCCCTTGTTGTTTGCAGTCTCCTTCTCAAGGTTCTCCATGGCTTCCCTGAGCTTCCCCGGTATCCCCTCTCTTCGCCCTATAAAAATGACCCGCACGTTGTTCTTTTTAAGCTCCTCTTTATAGTGATTAATGGCCTCTTCAAAGAGTTCCATGAGTCCCTGAATCTCTGCAAGCGGCCTTTTCCAGTTTTCGGTGGAGAAAGAGTACAGGGTGAGAAAAGAAATACCTAAGCGGCCACTCTCTTCTACGATGACCCGTACTGTTTCAACGCCCTTTCTGTGTCCTTCAAGGCGTGGAAGTCCTCTTTGCTCTGCCCATCGCCCGTTGCCATCCATGATGATGGCAACGTGTTTGAGGGCCGAGCCTATACGCTCATAATCTCCCTTTCTTTCTTCTCCCATAGACCGTCAAGTTCGTTGATGTGCTCGTCGGTCACTTTCTGAATCTCTGCCTGAGCCCACTTCCCCTCGTCCTCGGAGATCTTGCCCTCCTTTTCCATTTTTCGCACTTCTTCGTTAGCCTCCCGGCGAAGATTCCTCACCGCCACTTTCCCTTCCTCTACAATCTTCTTCGCCATCTTTGCGATTTCCCTTCTTCGCTCCTCGGTAAGGGGCGGCAAATTCACTCGGATGACGGTGGCATCGACCGCAGGGTTAAAACCGAGGTCCGACTTCCATATGGCTTTCTCGATGAGAGGAATGACATTCCTGTCCCAGGGCTGGATGAGAATTGTACGGGCATCGGGCGTGGTGATGGAAGCGATTTGTTTGAGCTGTACCATCGTCCCGTAATAATCCACTTCGAGATTCTCTACCAGGGCTGGAGAGGCTCGCCCGGTGCGCACGTGCGACAATTCGTCCCGAACGACATTCACGGCCTGTTTCATTCGCTTTTCGATGTCCCTCAGGAGCGGTTTTAAAAGTTCATTCATGCTTTTCCCTCCCCACGAGAGTTCCAATCTTTTGTCCGGTAACGATCCTGTACAGATTCCCTGCCTGGTTTATGTTAAAAATGACGATGGGAATGTGATTTTCCATGCAGAGAGAGACAGCAGTAGAATCCATAACCTTCAGTCCCTTGTTAAGTACTTCGAGGTAATCCAGGGTCTCGAATTTTGTTGCTTCTTTGTGGATGGTAGGATCGGCTTCATATACCCCGTCCACTTTTGTAGCCTTCAAGAGGGCTTCTGCCTTGATCTCTGCAGCCCGCAGGGCCGCAGCGGTATCCGTAGTGAAATAGGGGTTCCCCGTTCCTCCGGCAAAAATCACCACCCTGCCCTTCTCGAGATGCCGGATGGCCCTTCGGCGAATGTAGGGCTCTGCTATTTCTCGCATCTCAATGGCAGTTTGGACCCGAGTGGGGATACCGCGTTCCTCAAGAAAGTCCTGAAGAGCCAAGGCGTTGATAACGGTGGCAAGCATTCCCATGTAATCTGCAGTGACTCTGCTTATCCCCTTTTCCTGAGCATTTCTTCCCCGGAAGATATTCCCTCCCCCAACCACGATGGCCACTTCAACCCCCAGGACCCTGATGTTGGCGATCTCTTCGGCAAGATACGCCAGGACACTGGTGTCAATCCCTGAAGGGAGAGACCCCCGAAGAGCCTCTCCCGAAAGTTTCAGGAGCACCCTCTTGAAACGTAGTGAATCACTCGTCATCTCCTTCACCCAACTTGAAGCGGATAAACCGACGTACGACGATGTTCTCCCCAAGCTTTGCTATGGTCTCCACAAGGAGGTCTCTCACCCTTTTCTCCGGGTCACGGATATACTCTTGCTCGAGAAGACAATTCTCTTCGTAGAACTTCTTTATTTTTCCTTCCACAATTTTGCGCTTGATTTCTTCGGGTTTGTTGCTCTCTGCGAGTTCTTCCCAGAAGAAACGCTCTTCTCTTTCCCGGACCTCTTCAGGAACATCCTCCGGAGAAACCCAGCGGGGAGCCTGAGCTGCGATTTGGAGGGTGAGCTCCTTCACAAGGTACTTGAACTCTTCGGTACGGGCTACAAAGTCAGTTTCACAGTTAACCTCAACGAGCACTCCTATCTTTCCGTCGGTATGGACATAGGAACCGATGAGCCCTTCCCTGGCAACACGCTTCTGCTTTTTGGTTGCCGTCTCAATACCCTTACGGCGCAGAATCTCGCAGGCTCTCTCGAGATTGCCCTCGGCCTCGAGAAGAGCTTTCTTGCAGTCCATGACCCCTGCACCGGTACGACTGCGAAGTTCCATGATGTTCTTGACAGTAACGTCCATCACTTTTCCTCCTCTATTTCTTCAAGCTCTTCAAGTTCTTCAAGAATTGTTGTCGGTTCCGGCGGTTCTTCCTCTTTCAGGGCCTCTTCGGGTATTGCCACGCCGGTGGTAGGTACAAATTCGGCACCCTCGGTAGCCAAGCGTCGTCCTTCAATCACCGCATCGGCGATGATAGAGGCAAAGAGACGAATGGCCCGGATGGCATCATCATTCCCCGGGATGACATAATCGATTTCGTCCGGGTCGCAGTTTGTGTCCACAATGGCCACAGTAGGAATTCCCAGCCGGTGGGATTCGAGAACGGCGTTGCGTTCTCTGCGAGGGTCAACGATGAAGACGCAGTCGGGCAATCTCTCCATATCTCGTATGCCGCTTAGGTACTTCTCGAGGCGGGCCTTTCTTTTACGAATCTGCATGACTTCCTTTTTAGGAAGTCGCTCCAGAAGGCCCCTTGCCTCCATAGCCTCGATGGTTTTTAAACCCTCAACGCTCTTGCGAATGGTAGAAAAGTTTGTGAGCATACCTCCCAACCATCTCTGGTTCACATAGAACATGCCACACCGTAAGGCTTCCTGTTGTATGGCCTCCTGTGCCTGTTTTTTGGTTCCTACAAAGAGGACCGTGCCGCCTTGGCGGGCGAGCTCCTTCACAAAGCTGTAAGCTTTCTCCGTAAGTTCAACGGTCTTCTGAAGGTCGATGATGTAGATGTTGTTCCGCTCGGTGAAAATGTAGGGTTTCATTTTGGGGTTCCATCTTCTCGTTTGGTGACCGAAATGGACCCCTGCTTCAAGAAGCTGTTTCATCGTGACAACGGCCATGCCTTTTCCTCCTTCCGGTTTTTCCTCTGCGGGGAAGGCCCTTGTCGGGCACCGGACGGTCCCCGCATGCGTGCTTAAAACCCGGGTAAGTATACCATGAAAGAAAAAAAGAATGCAACCAATCAGAGAATGTATCGAGTAACATCTTCATCTTTGAGGATATCCTGAAGCTGCTTGCGGACGTAATCTCGGTCAATGGTTATGTGCTGTCCCTTAAGGCTGGGAGCGCTGAAAGAAATGTCCTGGAGAACTCTTTCCACTACCGTGTAGAGCCGGCGAGCTCCGATGTTCTCCATTCTCTCGTTAAGAGAATAGGCTATATGGGCAATCTCTCTCAGGGCGCCTTCGGCAAACTCGATGGACACTCCTTCAGTCAAAAGAAGGGCCTTGTATTGTTTCACCAGTGAGTTGTAAGGCTCAACCAGAATTCGATAGAGGTCCTCCTCGGAGAGGGGCGCAAGCTCTACTCGAATGGGGAAACGACCCTGGAGTTCCGGCAGGAGGTCAGAAGGTTTTGACTGGGAAAAGGCCCCAGCAGCAATAAAAAGGATGTGATTCGTCCGTACCGGACCGTGCTTGGTGAGCACTGTCGAACCCTCCACAATGGGGAGAAGGTCTCGTTGCACTCCGCCTCTTGAAACGTCCGGTCCATAGCTCCCGCCGGGAGGGGAAACAATCTTATCGATTTCATCGATGAACACGATACCAGTTTCTTCCACTCTTTTGATTGCTTCCTGAACTACTTCGTCCATGTCGATGGTCTTCTGTACTTCCTGGTTGAAGAGCACTTCCCGGGCATCTTTTACCTTTATTCTTTTGCGCTTTTTTCGCGGCGGGAAGAGACCCCCAAAGACTTCACGAAGGTCTATCCCTAAGCCTTCCATGCCACCTGCGGTGACGATTTCCATGGGGACGGAACTCTCTTCCACTTCTATTTCGATGAACCGTTCTTCGATCTCCCCCCTCTTGAGTTTTTCCCGCAACTTCTCCCGGGTGCGGGAGAGAGATGGGGAGACGGTCGGCCAAACGATGTCAACCCGGGGAGAATCTTCAGAAGACGTATCCTCCTCCTTAGGGGCGTCCCGCGAGAGAAGGGCGTCGAGAATCCGTTCTTCTACGATCTCCTGCATCTTCTCCTCCTGGGTTTTGATCCTCTCGTTCTTTACCATTCGAATGGCGAGCTCTGTAAGGTCCCGAATGATGGACTCCACGTCCTTTCCCACATATCCAACTTCGGTGAACTTTGTAGCCTCCACCTTAAGAAACGGTGCGTTGGTCAGCTTGGCGATACGACGGGCGATTTCGGTCTTGCCTACTCCGGTGGGGCCGATCATAATGATGTTTTTGGGAATGATCTCTTCTGCTATCTCCGGGGGAAGCATTCTCCGACGTATCCTGTTCCGCAGAGCTACAGCCACACACTTTTTAGCCTCTTTCTGACCCACGATATACTTGTCGAGTTCTTTCACAATTTCTTCAGGTGTAAGGCTATCTTCTATCATTTCTTTTCCTCCTGTAGGGTTTCAAGAAGAATGTTGCTGTTGGTGTAAATGCAGATTTCTGAAGCAATTTCCAGGGCAGTACGGGCCACACCGCTGGCACTGAGGTCTGTGTGACGCAGAAGGGCCTTTGCTGCTGCCAGGGCATAATTTCCCCCCGAACCGATGGCAGCCACCGGTTCGTCTGGTTCTATGACATCTCCCCGGCCGGAAATGATGAAGATGTGGGAAGAATCCATGGCCAAAAGGAGAGCGTCGAGTTGTCTCAGAATTTTATCCGTCCGCCACGTCTTGGCAAGCTCTATGGCTGCCCGGGGCAAATTCCCACCGTACATGTTGAGCTTCTCTTCAAGCCGCTCAAGGAGCGTCAGGCAGTCGGCCCCGCTTCCGGCAAAGCCGGCCAAGACCCGGTCCTGATAGAGACGCCTGATTTTCCGGGCACCATGCTTCAAAACGGCTTCATTCATGGTCACCTGGCCGTCACAGGCCATTGCCCCCTGACCGTCTTTAAGAACGGCGATCACCGTCGTTGCACGTATCATCTTCTCTTTTCACCTTCTTTACAGCGTGAGGATGAGTACTGTCATACACCTTTCTCATTTTATCCCAATCAAGATGCGTGTACATCTGCGTGGTGGAGAGACTGGAGTGCCCAAGGGCTTCCTGAATTACCCGTAATTCCCCTCCCCCTGAGAGAAAATGCGTGGCAAAACTGTGGCGGAAGATGTGCGGAAACACCTTTTTCCCCTCTATCCCGGCAAGGAGTGTGCTGTCATCGACAATTTTTCTTATCCCTCGAGGAGTGAGGGGGTTCCCCCTGGAGTTCAGGAAGAGGAAGGGGGACTCAGGAAAAACGGCACTGCGTACCTTGAGGTAAGCAAGGAGGGCTTCTTTACTCGCTTCGTTGAAGGGAACGAGGCGTTCTTTTCCTCCCTTACCCCTAACGCGAATCATCATCTTCGAGAAATCTACGTCTTTTACCTTAAGAGAAGCAATCTCGCTCACGCGCATCCCGCTGGCGTAGAGGGTCTCAAGGAGCGCCCAGTTTCGCAAGGCCTTAAAATCTTCAGGGTTTTCCCTTCCCTTCCCTTTGAGGGTTTCAAGAATCCGAAAAATCTCTTGAGAGGTCAGAAATTGAGGGAGTTTTTTTTCTACTCGCAATCGTCCAATGGTGTCACAGGGGCTGAGCGTGATGAAGCCCCGCCGGCGGAGGAAGCGATAGAAGCCTCGCAGGGCCGAGGCACGGTGAACCTGAGAAATCCTTTTGAGTTGACGGTGAACCTTGAGATACACGAAGAAATCCCTAACATCCTGCGAGGTAGCAAAAAGGAGGTCTTTCCCTTCCTTTTCCGTCCTCAGAAACTCTATAAACTGGACGATCACCCGGAAATAATTTTCGACAGTATGAGGGGATGAACGTCGTTCCTTCTCAAGATAATTCCAGTACGCCCTGAGGCACTCTTTCTCCTTTTCGTTGCAATTCGATTCGAAGGGGAACACCTTCCCAATCAATCTCCTCTCGTAGCACTTTCTCTACGATGCGGATACATTGTTCTTCTTCCTTTCTCTCCCTCACCCCTTCCACCACCACCAGAAAAAGAGGGGGAGCTATGCCTTTTTGCAGAATAGCAACCACTTGCCACTTCCTTTCTCCGGGAAGCGAAGAGAAGCGACGGTTTATCTTTTCCCGGATCTTCCCATTGAGCATGTTCTGGTATACGGTTTGGTGAAAACGGGTGATGACCCCGGCCATAAGGGGAAGGAGTGTCTCCCGCACTCCAAAGGTATCAAGGGCCGATCCGACAAGAAAAGCCGCATAGTGCAATGGGGGAAGGTCCATTTTTGCCCTCTCGCAGAGCTTCTCAAGGGGAAGAGACGGGTTTTTCTTTCGAACAAGATCCACTTTGTTCACAAAGACAATGCAGCACTTGCCAAAGCTCTGGATTTTTCGGGCGATTTTTTTGTCTTGTCTTGTGACCCCCTGAAGGGGGTCAACGACCAGAAGGCAGAGTTGTGCCTCCTCGATTTTCCCCTCCGTTCTCAGAGTAGCATAGAAAGCCACTCGGTCTTTGGTGTTCTTCCGTCGGGGCAAGCCGGCAGTATCCACAAGGAGGTAGTGCCCGTACGTGCTCCAAAGAGGACTCTCGATAGCATCTCGGGTGGTTTCGGGAATAGGACTGACTATGGCTCGTTCCTCGCCCAAGAGACTGTTGAAGAGAGTAGATTTCCCCACGTTTGGCTTTCCTACGATGACTACCGGAATACCACTCCAAGAGGAGTCTTTCAAGGGCAGGGCACTCTTCCACTCCCAGAGCTCCTGGACGATGGCTTCCTTGAGACAGGATATTCCGTCGCCATGTTTGGCCGAGATTTGAAAGGTTTTCTCTGCACCAATTCGAGTGATATCGGGTGGGAGGGATTCATGGGTTGCTCCCTCTCTTTTGTTCACCACGAGGAAGAAAGGGAGGTTTCTTTTGTGGAGAGTATGGGCTGTCTCAAGCTCTACCGCGGTGAGAGGGGCTTTCCCATCCACCAAAAAAAGAATCAGCTGGGCTTTCTCAAGGAGTTGCCATACCTTCTCTTCCACCTTTTTCTGGATGTCTCCACTTTTTCTGTCAAGAAGCAACCCCCCTGTGTCCACAAGGCGGACCTTAAGACCTTTTAGAGATACCACCCGCTCTATCCAGTCCCTTGTGACTCCTGGAGCCGAATCAACTATGGCCACCCGTTCCTTTGCCAGGGAGTTGAAGAGCGTAGATTTCCCCACGTTCGTCCTTCCTACGATGACACAAAGGGGGAGATGGTCTCTCACCGCTCTCGGCCTCCCTTCAGAGACTTAAGATATGCAGAAACCTCAAGAACGATGGCATCAGGAGTCGAGGTACCGCTTGTAACAAAGGCGTGCTCGAAGGCGGCAAGAGAAAGACCTTCAAGCTCTCCTGCATTTTCCACCCAGAGGGTGGGTACTCTTTTTTGGGCTATTTCAAAGAGAGAGCGGGTATTGGCACTGTGTTTCCCCCCCACAACCACCACAAGGTCCTGTGTCCCTTCCTCAATGGCTTTCTCGAGTTCCTTTTGGCGTGCTTCGGTTTCTCCACAGAGAGTTCGGAAAATGTGGACGTGGGGAAGTTTCTTTTCCCTCACCCACTCCACAAATCGCGTGAAGGCATGACTGGGGAAAGTCGTTTGAGCGAGGACGGCACAGGGAACAGAAGCATTGGAAAAGGGAGCGGTCGACCACTCCTCTGTCCCGGAGAGAACCCAGGCCTTGCCGGAAAGATAACTCAAAAGAGCCTGAATTTCGGGATGCTCTTCCTTTCCCAAAAGAAAGATTCTATAGCCCTCTCTTTCGAGACCCTGGGAGAGTATCTGCAACTTTTTAACCCGGGGACAGGTGGTGTCCACAACCTGAAGGTCCCTCATTTCCAGCTCTTCCCAAAGGTCCTTCTTGATTCCGTGGGATCGAGTTACGACCGTGGCCTCCCGGGAAATTTCTCGAGGATCCTCAACCACCCGGGCTCCTCGGGAAAGGAGCATGTTCATAGCCTCGTGGTTGTGGATGAGTTCCCCCAGAAGATATACCGATCCAGGATTCTCCTTTATGGCTTTTTCTGCCAGAGCAAAAGCTCTCTTTACTCCCTTACAGAAGCCCACCGAGGGGGCGATACTCACCCGCACAGTCTCCCTCCACCGCAAGCGCGTGAATTTTCCTCACTACTTCTTCAATGGTAAGAAAAGAAGAGTCGATGAGCACAGCGTCCTCTGCCTTCCTCAAAGGAGCATGTTCTCTCTGGGAATCGATGGTATCTCTCTCCAGAACATTCTTTAAAACCACCTTGTAGTCTACGTTGTTCCCCTTAAGCTTCATTTCTTTCCATCTTCTCTGAGCCCGAATCTCGGGGGAGGCGGTGAGGAAAATCTTGAGGTCTGCTTCGGGAAGGATAACTGTTCCGATGTCCCGTCCTTCCACCACCGAGGGATGGGAAAGGGCAATGCGCCTTTGTAAGTCCCGGAGAAAGGCTCGCACCTCCGGTATCCTGGCCACATAGGATACCAGAGCGTCAACTTGGGGTTTACGGATGTCTTCGGTGACGTCTCTGCCGTTGACAAAGACGTGCATCCTTTCTCCTCCCCTGACGGCTATCCTCACACCCTTCAAGAATTCCAAAATCCTCTTTTCTATATCCTCCTTGGCAATACCGAGTTCTATAAAATACAAAGTCACGGCCCGATAGAGGGAACCGGTGTCAAGATAGAGGTAACTGAGTCTTTTGGCCACGATTCGGGCAACCGTACTTTTCCCAGATCCTGCTGGTCCGTCAATGGCTATGTGCTTTTTCACGACTCCTCAAACACCATGCCTGGAATACCGAGTTTTTTAAGGTCAGAGAAAAAGGTAGGATAGCTCACATCCACACAATCGACATCCTCGACTACGATTCCTTCTTCGCTCAAAAGTCCAGCTACAACGAAGCTCATGGCAATACGGTGATCCCCAAAGCTTTGCACCACTCCCCGCCGAAAGGCGGAGGGTCCATGGATGATGAGACCGTCTTCCTTTTCTTCTACCTTCACGCCCAAAGCGGTTAGTCCTCGGGCAACGGCCTGGAGTCTATCGCTTTCTTTCACCCGAAGCTCCCCTGCCCCTGATATGGTGGTTGTTCCCCGAGCTCGGGCAGCAAGAATAGAGAGTATAGGAATTTCATCAATGAGTAGGGGTACTTCCTCTGGCCCGATGGAGGTAGCAGAGAGTTCTGAAGCCTCTACCTCGATGTCCCCCCGAGGTTCTCCAAAGGTCTCCCACCGGGAGAGAATACGGTACTTCCCCCCCATCCGTTCGAGACACACAAGGAAACCGGTGCGCGTGGGGTTGAGTCCTACATCCTTGATGACAAGGTGTGCACGGGGGAGACAGAGCGCAAGACTCATGAGGAATGCGGCCGAGGACATGTCTCCAGGGAGATGGAAAGGAAGGGCTTTGAGTTTCTGCGAGGGTTCGACCACGATGCTCTTCTCCTCTCTGTGGAGGGTAACCCCCACGTAGCGAAGCATGTTTTCAGTGTGATCCCGAGAGGGAAGTGGCTCGACGATTACCGATTTGCCTTCCCCCCAGAGGGCAGCGAAAATAAGAGCAGACTTGACCTGAGCGCTCGGAACCTCAAGTACATGATACAGAGGAGAAATCTTTCCTCTTCCCCTGATGAAAAGGGGTGGGAAACGGTCGCCATCTCTTCCCCCGATTTCCACCCCGGCTTTTTTGAGAGGTTCAATAACCCGCCTCATCGGCCTTCTCCGGAGGCTCTCGTCCCCGGTGAGAATCGTTAAGCCTTCAATGCCGGAGGCAATCCCCGCCATGAGGCGGATCGTGGTACCGGAGTTCTCGGCGTTGAGAACGTCTTTCGGCTCTCTGAGACCCGAAAGGCCCTCGCTTCGGATAACGACCTTTTCCTCCTCAGGAAAAGGAAAGACCTCAGGACCCAAGGCCTTGATGCACGAGAGGGTTGCCAGACAGTCACGGCAGAAGGAAAATCCGGTGATGATTGTCTCTCCTTTACTCAGAGCTCCGATAAAGGCAGCACGGTGGCTTAGTGACTTATCCCGAGGACAGTAAATGGTACCCTCAAGTTCATCCCGGAAGGGGTAAACGAAGACCCTCTTCATCCTTCTTCCCCTCCCATCAAATCCCTGCGAAGAGATTGCGCTCCCCGCAGGTATACATGATGGATTTCCTTGGGTCTCTGCATGGTATAGGCCAAAATGAGCATCCTTATGCATCTTGCTGGAGCCCCTTCGACCTCCATTTCCTGGGCACAGAGAATGGGAATATAGCGGAAATCTTCCCTCTCCCGTATTACCTCGGCAGGGAAGGTGGAGCGGATGTCCGGTGTGGCCGTGATGAGGACTCCGGCAATGTCATCGGGAGAGAGGTCGTTTTCGGAGAGCATTCGGGTGAAGAGTTCAAAGCTTGCGTTTCGTACCTCTTCCCTTTCATCCCGTTCTACAGTCGTGGCACCGCGGATACCGCGCAGTATTCTCATCAATATTCAAACCCCTTTCGGGCAGGAATTCCTTTCTCAAAGGGATGCTTCACATTTCGAATTTCAGACACAAGATCGGCAAATTCAAGGAGTTCTTGAGGAGCCCTTCTCCCTGTGAAGATAACTTCTACCCAGGGTTTGCGTTGCATAAGAACTTCTTGGAGCTCTCTCCAAGGCAAAAGTCCCCAGAGGAGACCATAGGTGAACTCGTCAAGTATGACAAGATCGTACCTCCCCTCCAAGAGGGCGAAACAGGCAATATGCCATCCCAGGAGGAATTCTTTCCTTTGTGCGGCAGTGGTGGCCTCTCCTCTTGCAAAGTTCTCGGTTCCAAAGCGGTAACACTCTACCCCGGGGAGGAACTGCAAAGAAACAATTTCTCCAGTTAGTCTTCTCTTAAAGAACTGGAGGAAGAGCACTCTTTTTCCGTGCCCTACGGCCCGCAAGAGCACCCCTAAGGAGGCAGAAGTTTTTCCCTTCCCGTCTCCAAAGAAGACCTCAACCAGACCTTTCGCCTCATTCATGTTCTCTTCGTTCTGCAAGGTAAATCCTCAGTTTCTCTTTCTCTTCTTTCTTCAGGTATCTCCACTTCCCGGGAGGCAATTCCGGGTCAAGAACAACGGGACCCATGGCCATACGCACCAATCTTACCACGGGATGAACGATCGAATCAAACAAGATGCGGACTTCGTGCTTTTTCCCCTCGGTGAGAGTAACCTCCACCAGGGAACAATCCCAGAATACTTCGAGAACCCGACCGGAATTGATACGATAGAGTTCTCCCCGCCACAAAATGCCCTCCCTTAATCTAAGGAGTTCTTCTTCCCTTACCTGCCCCCTGGCATAAACGAGGTACCGCCTTTCAACCTGAAACCTGGGGTGAGTAAAGACGTAGGCGAAAACTCCGTCATTTGTCAAAAGTAAAAGCCCCTCACTTTCCCGGTCTAAACGACCAACCGGAAAGACCCGGGAGGGGATGTCACCCATGAGTTCGGCAATAGTCTTTCGTCCATAGGGGTCTTTCAGAGTGGTGATGTATCCCCGGGGTTTATGGAACATGATGTAGACGGACCCAGAGACACCTTGAACAGGGACATCGTCCACGAGGACAACGTCGCTCTCCAAAACGCGTGTAGCGGGATTGGTTACCACCACCCCATTGACCTTAACCCTTCCCTCGGCAATGAGTTGGTCACACTTCCTCCGGGAGGCTATCCCCGCTTGTGCCAGAAACTTATTCAATCGCTCCATGACTTCTCTCAGTGAAGAGACGCTTCAATTTTTCTAGTTCTTCTTCGCCCTCGAGCCCAAAGACCTCGAAGAACTTCCCTGTCACCCGATAGAGGAAAGGACGGCCGGGGGTATCACTCCGACCACAGACCGTTACAAGACCCATACCAAGGAGGGTTCGCAGAGCTTGAGCTGAATCCACCCCCCTCCTGAGGTCAATCTCTGCTTTCGTCACCGGCTGATACAAGGACACGAGTGCAAGGGTCTCAAGGGCGCTCCGGGAAATGACTTTAGAATTGCTGGAATGCAGACATTCCCGTAGAATTTCTCCATACTGGGGTCGTACGGCCATCTGCCATTTTCCATGGACCCGTCGAATGAAGAGTGCCCCTTCCCGCTCCTCGTATTCTCTTTTCAGGTCCTCAAGACGTTGGAGAATATCTTCTCCTTTTTGTCCGGTAACTTTTTCCATCTCTTCAAGACTCATTGGACGAGGAGAGGAAAAGAGGAGTCCTTCAAGAAGATTCTGAAGATACCTTTTGCTCTGCTCTTCCAAGGAGAATTTCTCCCTCCTCTCCCCTCTGCATGAAGAGGATATTTCTGAAGACAAGGTCAAGGAGCACAAGGAAGGTGGCAATTATCGCTCTTCGCGTTGAGCAATCACCGAAAAAATGCTGCATGGGTAGGGAGGTAGAGCCTTCGCAGAGATTGAGAATTCTTTTTCGCCTTTCCTCAAGAAGACGTTCAAATTCACGGTCGGGAATGATTGTTCTTGGGGTATTTCCCTGGAGATAGAAAGCATAGAGTTCAAGGAGACTCTCAAGACTCAGCTTCTCAATGTTCTCTTTCCTAATGGCCAGGGTTTTCTGCCGGATTTTCGGCGCTTTGAGAGTGTTCTCCTCTCTCCTCCTCAGTGCATCAAGGGCTTCTACGAAGAATTCAAAGAAATCGTCCTTTTCCTCTTCAATGTTCTCCTCTTCTTTTTGGGGATTCTCTTCCTCACCAAGAAGGGCAGAGAATTCCTCCTCGATGAAGGTTAAGAGTTCCCTCAAAACTGTCACCTTTTCTTCAAAGGAGGAGCATTGCAAAAAGAGGTTTTCCCAATATGCCTTATCGCGGGACTCCATAGTAAATTTTCATCACCTTCCGGGCCTCTTCAACGGTCTCTCGGGCAAGGGTACGGGCTTTCTTGCTGCCCTCAAAGAGAATATCTTGCACCAGCTTCCTCTTCCCTTCATAGGTCTCCCGGTAAGGAGTGATCGTCTCAAGGAATACAGCAAGCTTCCCGGCAAGCTCCCCCTTGCAGGACACGCAACCTAAGTACCCTGCTTTGCAATCCCTTTCGATTTCTGAAATCCTTTCATTCCCCACTTCTTTGTGGAAGGAGAAGACGTTGCAGCGCTCGGGATGCCCCGGGTCGCTTTTGCGGATTTTCTCCGGGTCTGTGAACATAGACATGACCTTGCGGTGAAGCTCCTCTTTTGGCTCGGAGAGGTTGATCTGGTTTCCAAGGCTTTTACTCATCTTCCGTCCATCTATTCCGAGAATTCTGGGAGACTCGGTGAGCAGGGCTTGGGGCTCCGGAAAGATAGAGTCATAGAGGGCATTAAACCTCCGAGCAATTTCCCGGGTGATTTCGATGTGAGGGACCTGGTCTTCTCCCACCGGAACCTTACTGGCTTTGTAGATGAGGATGTCTGAGGCCATGAGAACCGGGTATCCCAGGTGACCATACCCTACCGCTTCCTTTAAACCCATATCCTGCAATTGCTGTTTGAGAACCGGGTTGCGCTCCAGCCATCCGACGGGAGTAATCATGGAAAAGAGAAGGTGCAACTCGGCGTGCTCCGGAACCAGAGACTGAACTATCAAAAGGCACTTTCTGGGGTCAATCCCCACGCTCAACCAGTCGGTAACCATATCGATAATGTGATTTTCCAGGTCTTCAGTATCCTCAAAGGCTGTGGTCAGAGCATGCCAGTCGGCCACACCGAAAATACAGTCGTACTCGTCCTGGAGCTGAATCCAGTTTTTAAGAACCCCGAAGTAGTGCCCGACGTGCATTCTTCCTGTGGGGCGCATACCGCTAAATATTCTTTCCCTCATTGTTCATCCTCTCCATAAAAGAGCGTATCCATTGTACTCCCTCTTCTTTCGTCTTGACCTCTCCGTCGATTTGAGCAAGAAAGAGTTCATGGAGAATTCTACCATATACCGGCCCTTCAGGAATCCCAAGGGCCTGCAAAAAGGAACCGTCGAAGAGAGGCTTCGTTGCCCTCCATTCTTCAAGGTAACGCTGTATCCGCTCTCTTGGTGTGCCCTCCCAAGAAGCGTAGGAAAGAAGAAGGAACTCAAGGGGTATGACAGAGCAAAGAAGGTAGGCTTCCGAATTTTTGAGGTTCCTTTGGGATAGCTTCCTCAAAAGATTCTCCTTTTCCCTTACATAGGTGGCTATTTTCTGGACGGTCTTCCGGGAGAGAGCAAGCCTTTCTTTGAGCTGTTCGAGAAAGCGAGGGTCCATGAAACCAAAAAGGGGTGATAGCTTAAGGAGGAAAGGGTCACAAGAAGAAATATCGTATGTCTTAAGGGTTGCGAAGAGCTTACCATAGATCTCCTCAAACTCTCCTTTCCACACACATCCCGGGAGGATAGAGGGAAACATGTCAAGCTGGTACATACGGTAGAGGTAGCGGGGGAAATCGGGAAGGGCGAGGATAAGGTGTAACTCTTCCTTGAGGCGATCAGGTTTGATTTTTTGAAGGAAGCTCTCCCGCACGGTCTGCTTGAGGAGACTCATGGTGAAGGGCTCAATAGAAAACCTGTACTTTCCCTCAAAGCGTAAAGCCCGTATGGCCCGGGCGGGGTCCTCCACGAAACTCAAAGGATGAAGAACCCGAAGGACCTTCCTCTCCAGGTCTCGCAACCCTCCAAAGAAATCGAAGAGTTCCCCCCAGCTGTCTGGGTGGATGCTCACTGCCATGGCATTGACCGTGAAATCCCTCCGAAAAAGGTCCCGTCGGAGGTTGCTGTACTCTACCTGTGGTGCAGCTCCCGGGGAGGGGTAAAACTCATGTCGGGCCGAGGCCAAATCGATTCGCCTTCCATCCGACAAAAAGAGTATGGCCGTTCCAAAGGGGGGATAGGGAACTACCTTCCCCCGCAGGTGACGTCCGAGGGTGTGGGCAAACTCTATGGCGTCCCCCTCAACGACAACGTCGAGGTCCTCGTTGGGCACGCCAAGGATGATATCCCGCACTACCCCACCCACAAGGTATATCGAGACACCGGTCCGTTTTGCTGTTTCGGCAACAGCCTGGAGAAGGGAGAGGTTCTCAGGACCGAAGTGGAGATAGAGTTTCTCTGCCAGATTGAGGCGGGCCATCTTTTGCAAAAGGACGTTCTCCTTCTGATGAATGGCCCGCAGCACATCGCTACGGGTTATGATGCCAAGAATTCTCCCCCCCTTGACCACAGGGATTCTTCCCACGTCCTTCTCCACCATGAGGTTTCGCACCTTCACTATCGATTCATCGGGTTCCACCGTGATGGGTTGGGTAGACATAAAGCTTCGTACCGGGGCGTTCTTCAGTCCATGGCGCATGGCCTTTTCCACATCCCGTCGGGCAATGAGTCCCACAAGCTTTCCATCCCCATCCACCACCGGAAGCCCTGAAAAGCTGAAGCGCATGAGGAGAAGGGAAGCCTCCTCAACGGTTGCCTCAGGAGAGACCGTCTTCACAGGGTGAGACATAATTTCCCAGGCCCGGGTGAAGGAGATGGATTGGCGTAGAAGAACGCGGATTTCCTCCTTAACCTCCTCTGGGCTTCTGTTTCGAAAAGTAGCTGAGGCTGCACTCTTGTGGCCTCCGCCCCCCATCTTTCCCAATATGTCGTTAAGGTTGACCTCTTCGAGTCTACTCCGAGCGATGACATGCACCTTGTTCTCCATAGAGAATATACCGAAGAACACCTCTATGTCCTCCATCTCCATGAGCTTGTGCACGAGGAGCGATATTCCCTCCATGTACTCTGAAAAACGAAGCATACAGAAGTGTACCGGGACACCATTTATGTCCTCAACACTGAGGGCTTTGAGCATTTCCTTGAGGAGTGCTTCCTCCTCGGGGGAGAGAACGACCCGGGCAAAGCGGGGGACATAGTTCACCATACCCCCCTGAGAAAGTAAAAAGGAGGCGGCTTCAAGGTCAGAGGCAGTAGTAGTGGGGAAGGTGAAAAACCCGGTATCCTCGTAGAGACCAAGGAGAAGCAGCGTGGCCTCGAGGGAAGAAAGGGGGATGGCCAATTCCTTGATTTTTTCGACCAGGATGGTGGTACAGGCTCCGCAAACCTTTACCAGAGAATTGGGGAGAAGCTCCTCCTGAGGATGATGGTCAAAGATGAAGTACTCGACTCTCCCCTGCTTTATGAGATGTCCGGCTTTGCTCAGTCGCTCAAGGTACGAAGTATCGGCCACGTAGATTGTGGTTACGGCATTCCAATCAACATCTCTCTCGCTGAGGCAGGGAAAAAAACTGCCGTAGAGAGAGAGGAAATGCCGGACATTGTGGTTGACCGTTCCCCAGAGAACGACCTGTGTACCCGGGAATATCTTGGTCACTGCAAACATAGAGGCAAAGGCATCGAAATCTGTTCCCTCATGACTTACGACGATTTTCATCGAGTATTACCCTCACAAGGTCCTGCACAAAGTCTCGCAGGATCGGTTGTCGTTTCTGGGCAAGGAGAAGGACATCTTCGTGGGATAGAGGATAAGGAGAAAGGCCGGTTCCCCAGTTTGTGACCAGAGACAACCCCAAAACCCGCATGCCCAAATACGAGGCGCATTTTGCCTCCTTCACTGTAGACATCCCCACGGCATTTCCCCCTGAGAGGGCCAGCATTCGTATTTCCGCCTTTGTCTCGTAGGAGGGGCCAAGCACTCCCACGTATACCCCCCGAAGTGCTTCAAGGTTTTTCAAGGAAGCCAGAAATAAGGCAAGTTTCTGGAGCTCCTCGTCAAAAAGGAAGCGTTTGGGAGGAAAGACATCGGGAATAAAGGTCCAGTCAATCTGGTCGGCAAGCACAAGGATACTTCCCGGAGGAAGGAAGGGAGAAAGGCTCCCCGAGGCGTTGGTGAAGATGATGGTCTGAACCCCCAGAAGATGGGCCAAACCGACAGGAGCAAGAATCTGAGAGAGGTTGTATCCCTCATAGAGATGTAATCGCCCCTCCATGGCAAGGAGGTACTCTCCTCCAAGGCGCGTGATCTTTACGACACCCTTGTGCCCTGCCACTCCGCTTTTCAGCGATTCCTCAATTTCAGTAAAATGCACAACACGTTCCACTTCACCCTCTATACATCCGTTCCACCCTGAACCGGCCACGAAAGCAAGAGAAGGTTTTTGCGGGATAGAGAGGGCAACTTCCCGCAGGCATCTGAGAATTTTTTCAGGATACAATCTCTCGAGCAAAGCTCCTTCCTGGTCCATGCCATTCCACTCCAAAAAGTTCGGATAGGGTTGCGGCAATATCGGCAAATGTCTCCCGCTTTCCAAGGGAATAGCCACGACCGATCCTAGGAAAGAAGACGATGAGAAGTGCGTACTCTCGAGAGTGGTCGGTACTTGGAGTTGTGGGATCGCAACCATGGTCGCTGGTGATGATGAGGACGTCATCCTCGCGCAAGGCAAGTAAGAATGCCTCGAGTGTGTCGTCCCACTCTCTTAAGGCTCTGGCGAAGCCCTCGGGATCATTGCGATGACCATAGAGAGTATCGAAGTCGTTAAAGTTGGCCCATACAAGGTCCACATCTCTTTCGGTCATTGTCAGGAAGGTGGAGAAAGTCTCCCTGTTTCCCTTGGCAGGAACACTCTCCTGTATGCCCCGCCCGGCGAAAATATCATAGATCTTCCCCACTCCCACAATCTTTTTTCCCCTCTCGAGGAGCACGTCAAGAATGGTTGTGCGGGGAGGAGGAAGGGAAAAATCACGGCGATAGGGGGTGCGGTAGAAAGAGCCCGGTTCTCCTCTGAAGGGTCGAGCGATGACTCGAGCAACGGCGTGCTCCCCTGTCATCACCACTCGTATTTTTTCGCACATTTCGTAGAGCTTCTGAAGAGGTATGACTTCTTCGTGGGCAGCGACCTGAAGAACACTATCTGCGGAAGTGTACACAATGGGAAATCCAGTTTCAAGGTGCTTTTTTCCCAACTCTTCAATGATAATTGTTCCTGAAGCCGGCTTGTTCCCCAAAATTGGTCGACCGATGGCCTGCTCGATTTTTTTTACAATCTCTTGCGGAAACCCCTGAGGATAGAGGGGAAAAGGCTTTTCGAGGATAAGGCCAGCGATCTCCCAGTGACCGCTGGTTGTGTCCTTTCCTGGAGATTGCTCAGCCATTTTCCCATAGTGTCCAAGGGGCGCAGGCACTTCTGCCACTCCGGGTATGTCATCTATAAGGCCAAGACCCAGACGCTCAAGGTTTGGAAGGTCAAGACCCCCCGTAAAACGTGCCGTGTTTCCCAGGGTGTGACTTCCCTCATCTCCAAAGATATAGGCGTCAGGGAGTTCTCCCACCCCCACCCCGTCAAGGAGCGCAATGAAGACCCTCATTATCTCCTCTCCTCAAGCCAATACTGTATGCCGATTATGGTTTTAGCATCTTTGACAGTACCCTCCCTGAGCATGGTCAGTGCCTCGGTTTTCTCCACAGCGAGGTAGTATATGAGTTCATCGGCATCACCCTCTTTTGCATTTCCACTGATGGGTTGCACGTTCTTGGCCCGGAAAAAGTGGATGACTTCACTGCTGTACCCCGGGGCAAGACAGACCGGGAAAAGGTACGACCACTCCCCTGAGGTAAACCCTGTTTCCTCCTCGAGTTCTCGCTGGGCACAGAGGAGAGGATCTTCATTCTTCTCAAGGGTTCCGGCGGGTATCTCCCAGAGCCACTCCCCTATCGGAGCCCGAAATTGCTTGACGAGGAGAAGTCGGTCTTGAGGAGTGGTGGCAACTACCGTCACTGCTCCTCGGTGCTGCACGAAAATCCTCTCCATGCCACCCCGGTATACCTTTCGCACGACCCTAAAGATGCTGGTTTCAAGGAGAATACTTTCCCTTTCTACCTTGGGTTCTTCAAACTGTGTATTTTCTCCGTCATATGGAAAGAACATGGCCGTCTTCTCCCTCCGGTGCCACCCAAACGTGCGTCACCGTCACGCCCCTTTCCCTAAGCTTTGTCACGATCTCCGAAGGATTGAGGGTATTGATCCGTACCACCACGTAGCGGTACCCCGGTTTCCCCTCCTCGTAGAAGGTCGCCAGGCTCAGGATGTTGATGCCGTACTCCTTGATGACCTCGGTCACCTCGTGGAGTACCCCCGGCTTTTGAGGAAGTTCGAGAGTAATTCTTGTCCCTCCCTCTCTCACTCCCAGAGTTTCAACGAACACTTCAAAAATGTCCGACTCAGTTATGATTCCTACTACTCTCCCCTCCTTCATAACCGGCAAGCCTCCAATCTGGTTCCTCTGCATGATTAAGGCTGCCTCTTCGATGGGAACGTCGGGAGAAACGGTGATGACCTCTCGGGTCATGATTTCGGCTACCGTCATCTTGCTCAAAAGATAGGTGAGTTCAAAGCGACTTAAGGTCGTAGCCTTTGATGGAGAAGCCTCAAGAAGATCATTGTAAGTGACAATACCCACGAGTTTCCCTTCGTCGACCACGGGGAGCCTTCGTACCCGGCTCTCCCTCATGATCCTTTGCGCTTCGAGGATTGTGGTGGAACTTGGAATGGTCACAACCTCCTTACTCATTCGGTCTCTCACAAGCATAGCTTTCCGCCCCTTTCTCAATGAATTCCCTCCCCACCTCGAGTGCCCTGAAGTTGAGAGTAAGAATGTGCGCTTTTTTGCCTCGCAGACACTCTGAAAGGGCTTTTTGAACATTCTCTTCACGAACGATGGGCTTCCGGGCCAGGAGAGCGCCAAGAACGATGGTGTTCGCAACCTCAGCACCCTCAAGGTGAATCCGGGCAAGATCGTTGGCCGGGACAGAGAGCACTTCTACATCCTTTCGTCCGCATTGCGGACGAACCAGAGAGGCATTCACCACAAGAAGACCCCCAGAACGAACAACGGGGGTAAAGCGGTGAAAGGAGGGTTCGTTCATAACAATGCAAATATCGGGATAGTCAGAAATCGTAGCACCGATTTCTTCCTCCGAGACGATGACCGTACAGTTAGCCGTTCCCCCCCGCATCTCCGGCCCATAGGATGGATACCAGCTCACCTCATACCCCTCAAACATTCCTGCAATGGCCAAGACCCTCCCCAGAAAAAGAATCCCCTGTCCTCCAAAACCGGCAACAAGTATTTCATGGTGTTTCACAGAATACACCTTCTTTCACCTTGAGCTCTCCAAGGGGGAAGTAGGGAATCATCATCTTCTCAAGCCATTCCACCGCCTCCCTTGGGGAGAGGCCCCAGTTTGTGGGACAGGGAGAGAGGACTTCGATAAGGGAGAATCCCTTCTTATCCATCTGGGTAAGGAAGGCCTTCTTAAAACATTCCTTGGCCTGTTGGACCAAGAAAGGCTTTGTGAGGGCAACTCTGGCGATATAGGCGCTGCCCTCGGCAACACTCAAGAACTCTCCCAGACGAAAGGGAAATCCATGAACCTGTGGAATTCTTCCTTGAGGAGTGGTTTTGGTCTTCTGTCCCAGCAGGGTTGTGGGAGCCATCTGTCCTCCTGTCATCCCAAAAACCGCATTGTTGACAAAAAAAGCAGTAATGCATTCTCCACGGTTCGCGGCGTGAACGATTTCGGAAGTACCAATGGCAGCAATATCCCCATCTCCCTGATAGGAGAAAACAACACAATCTGGTAGGGATCTCTTTATCCCTGTAGCTACGGCTGGCGCTCTCCCGTGGGAGGCCACTACAAAATCTACGTCAAGGAACTCGTAAATATACACAGCACACCCGATGGGTCCCACACCGATGGTCTGGTTGGCAATCCCAAGCTCGTCAATCACTTCGGCGATGAGACGCTGCACCAGACCGTGATGGCACCCTGGACAATAGGTAAAGGGCTTGCTCAAAAGCGTTCTAGGTCTCTCAAAGACCGCCTTCATACCCTCACTTCCTTTCGGAGGAACTGGTGGACATACCCTATGATTTCCTCCACCGTGGGTATGACCCCCCCGGTATGGCCCAGGAAAAACACCGGCACTCTTCCTTCAAGGGCAAGCTGCACATCCTCGAGCATCTGTCCCAGGTTCATCTCCACTACGAGAACTCCCCGTGCGTTTAGTGCCGCTTCCCTGAGTGCTTCTTTGGGAAAGGGGAAGAGAGTCACCGGCCGAAAGAGGGCCAACTTCCAGCCCCTCTTTGCTGCCTCCCGGACAACGCTTTTCAATATGCGTCCTGTAGTTCCAAAACCCACGAGGAGAAACTCCGGCTCGGTATGGCCGAAAAAGTCGTACATTGCTTCCTGTTCTTCCAAAAGGCGATACTTTTTCTGGAGTTTCAGGTTGAACTCCTCAAGGCCTCTGGGATCAAGGTCAAAGCACACAATCCACTTTCTTGGGTTATCTCCTTTCCCTCGGACAGCCCAGTCTTTGGGAGGCAAAGGAGGAAGCTCCGGCTCTCTGAAGACTACCGGCTCCATCATCTGCCCAAGCATCCCGTCTCCCAGGATTTCTACCGGGTTTCGGTATTTATCCGCCAGATAGAAAGCCCGATAGGTAAGGTCCACAAGCTCCTGTACCGAAGACGGAGCAAGAACAATGAGCTTGTAATCCCCGTGCCCTCCACCCTTAACTGCTTGAAAGTAATCACTCTGAGCAGGTTGGATATTCCCCACCCCGGGGCCCCCTCGGCTCATATTTACTACGACGCAAGGGAGTTCTGCCGCTGCAAGGGAGGACAGCCCTTCCTGCATGAGACTTATACCTGGACCAGAGGAAGAGGTCATAACTCGGACACCGGTTGCAGCTGCCCCGTACACCATGTGTATGGCTGCCACCTCGCTCTCTGCCTGCAAGAACACTCCTCCCACCTGAGGGAGACGAAAAGAGAGATACTCACTAACCTCATTCTGGGGAGTTATGGGGTAACCAAAATACAGGCGACACCCTGCTCGGACAGCTGCCTCTGCCACTGCTTCGTTGCCTCTCGCGAGAACTTTCTCCATGATTCTCACTCCCTGTAGACAGCGATTGCTACGTCCGGACAAACCTGGGCGCAAAATCCACAGCCTATGCACTCCTCTTCGTTGTACACTTCTACCGGGTAATACCCCCGGGAATTAAAACAGGAAGAGACTCTGAGGATTCCCTTCGGACAAACATAGGTGCAGAGAGTACATCCTTTACAGAACTCCCGATCGATCACAACTTTAGCCTTAACCATTTCAGTCCTCCTCTCTCCAAGGAAGCCTGGCAAATCTCGAAATGCTTACTACGGTGTTCCTGCCCCAGTTGATGAAGGGATACAGGGCTTTTTTCTTTTCCCAGAGGCTTGCAAAAAGCACCGGGACCCTCAGCTCTCTTTCAAGACATTGCGTTTTTTTCAAGCTCTCGGCAAGGAGAGCTTGGTCTGTTTCGTGCATGAGATGGGTGTTGGCCACCAAAGAGGAAAAACTAATTCCAAAGCGCTCCTCTATTTCCTGGAAAAATGTCATGTAATCCTTGGGGCTCTCAAAGAAAGGGCGAGCAAAGTTGACCACGAGAGCCATCTCTACCTTTTTTCCCTCCCAGAAAGGTTTGAGACTGCGGAAGACTCGAAGCCCTTTTTGATCTCCCCCGAGATCGACGACAAGGCGAAATTGACTCCCCACTTCCCGGAAAAGGGTAACGAGCCCTCTTTCCACAATTGGTGCTTCGCTGAAAGGGGTCTTCTTCTGAGGAAAGAAGAATTCCTCGAGGGCGAAACGCTGGCTCCGGAGGGTGAAATCGGATTTTCCAAAATCAAGGTCGATAACGGCACAGGGAATGTCTTGGGCACGAAGAAAGGCAGCGGTATTCGCTGCAATTTCGCTTTTTCCCGTTCCCCCCGGCCCAGAAAAAACAAAGATTTCGCTCTCTTCTATAGTCCGGCTGAAGGTATCACTGAGCTGTAAAATCTCCATTGCGGGCTCTCCTCATAAGGATTTCTGCATATTCGAGGGTTGGAGCTTCCTCCTTTTCGTCTCCCATCATTCGGGCGATTTCCTTCACCCGTTCCTCCCGGGACAGAAGAGGGACTACCCTTGCCCAAACCCGATCCTCGGTGTAGCGCTTCTCCACCTTAAGGTGGTGGTCGGCAAAACTTGCAATCTGGGGAAGATGGGTGATGCAGATAACCTGGTGTGTTCGGGCAAGCCTCTTCAGCTTGTCTCCAACTCCCAAAGCGGTGACACCTCCGATGCCCTGGTCAATTTCGTCAAAAACGAGAACCGGTGTTCCCAGAAGGGCAGAGGCAATACTCTTGAGGGCCAAAACAATTCGAGACAATTCTCCTCCCGAGGCAGTTTCTTCTACAGGAAGAAGAGACATTCCGGGGTTCAAAGATACGAGAAACGAGGCTTCTTCAAGTCCCTGAGGACCAGGGTCCGGTCGCCTCCTCAAGAGAAGGTCAAAAACCACACTCGGGAAGGCCAGTGTTTCCAGCTCTTTCTCTATTTTCTCTTTCAGAATCTGAAAGGCCTCTTTGCGCTCTTTAGAGAGCGCTTCACCCAAGGACATGAGCTCCTTCTTGAGACTTTCTGTACGTTCCTTCACCTGTTCCTTCCTCCGTATTTCCTCTTCCAGGATCTTCTTTCTTCCTTCCAGACCCTTAAGGAAGGATACAAATTCACGGGTAGTAAGGAAATGATACTTCCTTTTGAGGCGCTCTATCTCGGCAACTTTTCCTTCAATTTCTTCCACCCTTTCAGGAGAAAAGGAGAAAGCCTCTTCGACCCTGTGTACCAAAAGTGCAGCCTCCTCGAGTTCAAGCTCTGCCCTTTCCAGGGCCTCAACGATAGGCAAGACTGAGGGAATACTGTCACCTTCTCCCAGCTCTCGGAAGAGCATCTTGAGGCGGGAAATTTTTCGGCGTATGCTCTCTTCGCCCGTCGTACACTCATAGAATGCTTGGATCACTTTAAGGTATTGCTGGGCCTGAGAGATCCTGCCGAATTCTTCTTCAAAGCAAAGGATGTTCTCAGGGGTTAAGCCGGCAAACTTTGTTTCTTCGAGGACCTCCCGGATATCCTCTACTTCTTTCTCCTGTCCACGTTCGAGAGAAAGAAGTTCTTCTTTCAAAGCCTTTGCAGCCTCGAAACAGCGACGATACTCTTCTTTGATTTTCCTTCCTTCGGGAGAGAGGAAGTAATCGAGAATCTGGAGGATGTTCTCCGAAGTGAAGAAAGCGGAGTGCTCCCTCTGCCCACAAATGTCAAGGAGGCTTGTTGCCACATCCTTCAGAAGAGACAGAGAAACATTTCTTCCATTAATCCGGGCCTTGCTCCTACCTCCTCTGACCAATTCTCGCGAAAGAACAACCAGGTTTCCCCTCTCAGGGGGCACACCGAGTTTTGTAACTCGCTCTCTGAGCTCTGGCAGTCCCTCTAAGGAGAAAAGTCCTTCGACAAGGGTTCTTGGACTTCCCGGCCGGATCCACTCCTCCTTCCCTTTGAGGCCGAAGAGAAAAGAAAGGGCATTGACCAGGAGAGACTTTCCCGTCCCTGTTTCTCCGGTGATAACGTTAAAACCCGGGGCGAAAGAGATCTCCTGATAGTCCACAATGATGAAGTCACGGATAACGAGCGTCTTTAGCATTCCCTTTCCACTCTCTTTCGGATGTCCATTCCCCAGGAGAGCTTGCTCCGCAGAAGGGCATAGAACGGCCGTTCCGGGGAGAGACGGACCAAAAAGGCTGAAAAGGGCGATCGATAAACCATGATGTATTCCCCCCTCTTGAGGACATACCCCCGCTGTCCGTCAAGGGTCACCATGGTTCCTTCCTTCACCGACTCAAGCACCACTCGGATACAGGAGGAGGGCGGAACCACGATGGAACGAGCATACAGGGTGTGAGCACATATTGGGGTAACGATAAAGAGTTCAAGCCCAGGGAAAACCACCGGTCCCCCGGCAGAGAGGGAATAGGCACTCGATCCGGTGGGTGTGGCCACAATGAGACCGTCAGCGGGGAAAGAAGCCAGGAATTCTTCATCGATGTAGGTAGAGAGGCGAATCATCTGGGCAAATGGACCGCGATAAATCACAACATCGTTGAGGGCAAAGTCCTCTTCTTCTCTTCCATCTTCGTGTACCACCCGGCAATGGGCCATCATCCGTTCCTCAACGGTGAAACTCCCCTCTGCGACCCTCTGTATTGTTTCTTCTACCTCATCCACGTTGACTTCGGCAAGAAACCCCAGCCCCCCCATGTCTACTCCAAGAAGAGGCACCCGAAGAGGGGCATAGAGGTGACAGGCAGAAAGGAAGGTGCCGTCTCCTCCCACCACGAAAACAAGGTCAGGGGGAAAGCCTTTGTCCCCACCTTCGTCTATGATACGGGTCTTGACTCCCCTCAAAGTAAGAAGCGTCACGATTCTCTGAGCTTCCGCAAGAACCGCGCCGTTTCCTTTCTTCACAAAAATGTGGACGTCCTTTATAGGCCTTTGCTCCATCGTCCCACCACGAATCCCAGGAGAAACAAGAGAGCCCACACCCAACGGTCCTTCAGGGAAGCCACCCTGGGGAAGCGCACTTCATACACTCTCTGCTTTTCCCCGTCGACCAGGAGTACCGGCCACGGAGCAAAAAGCAAAGCATACTCAAGGAGTTGCCTCCGAACGTTAGGGTTTTCAGGGCTTTCGCTTTGTTTCCCCGTCTTTATCTCAACGATATACTTTCTTCCCCGTCGCTTAAGAAGGTAATCAGCCCGAACCCGGAATGGTACCCTCTTCCCGTTAAGGAAAAAGAAAGAGGCTCGCTCCACCTGTTCCCCCAGATACTGAAAACCCTTCTCTTCAAGGAATCCTAAGGCTCTCTTTTCCAAAAGGCGTGCCCGACGCATTACACTCTTGAATTTTCTCTTCCTCAGCCATGTCCAAACAGAAAGAGTGACTAAGACGGTAACCGCAGCAACAACGGCAAGAAGCACAAGAATCATCCCTTAGCTCTCTCTCCAATCCCTAAAAAACTCGTGAGCCCTTTCCACCACTCTAAGTATTATACTTCTTCTTTCCATCTCCGTTAAGGATGGCCCTCGCCTCCCAAGATAAGCGAAGAACTCCGTATTGCCTTCCGGGCCAAGGAGGGGTGAAAAAGTGAGTCCCAAGAGCGCAAATCCTTTTCTTTCGGCAGCCTTGAGAACTCCCTCAAGGACTTCCTCATGAACCTTAGGGTCCTTAACTACACCCTTTTTCACCTTTTCTCTTCCGGCCTCGAATTGGGGCTTTACCAGAGCGATGACCTTCCCCTCCTCTTTCAGAATTCCAAAGATTGCTTCCCAGAGGAGTTTGAGAGATATGAAAGAAACATCCACTGTTACTCCGTCAACCTGCTCTCCGAGTTGCGCAGAGGAAAGATAGCGGGCGTTGACCTTTTCCATCACTACAACCTGAGGGGAGGAACGAAGCTTCTCATGGAGCTGTCCTCTCCCCACGTCGATGGCATAGACCTTTGAAGCTCCATGCTTGAGGAGACAGTCGGTAAATCCCCCGGTGGAGGCTCCAATATCAGCAAAGACAAGACCCGAGGGGTTGAAGGAGAATTCTCGGAGGGCCCACTCCAGTTTCTCTCCACCCCGACTCACATACTTAGGGAGCTCAAGGATGGAGAGGTTAGCATCCCGGGGAAGAAGGAGAGAGGGCTTGAGAATGTTTTGAACCCCCTCAACTCTGACCCTGCCTTCAAGAATGAGGCGTTGAGCCTTTTCTCTGCTTTCGCAGAGTCCCCTTTCTACCAAAAGGATATCGAGGCGGATTCTTTTCATCCTCAATATTCTCGAGTCACCACAAAGTGAGAAAGGGCAAGAAGAAGGGAGAAGTCCCGAGAGAGGGACTCAAGAATACGGTAGGCTGTCTGAAACTTATCCTGCATGATCTTTTCCGCTTCTTGTGTTCCCCTCACCCGAACGAGAGTAGCCTTGCCCTGAGCAAGGTCCTTCCCGGCAGTCTTTCCCAAGCGGGTGCTCTCTTGAATCACATCGAGGATGTCGTCTTTGATCTGGAAGCACTCTCCAACCAGGAGACCAAACTGAGCCAGGACTTTTTGTTCCTTCTTCGAAGCATCGCCCAGAATACTTCCGCAGAGGATGGGAGCCTGGATGAAAAAGGCGGTTTTTCGACGGTACATGTCCAGGATGTCCTCCTCTTGTACTCCTTCTTTTCCCTGATACAGAAGATCGAGGACCTGTCCCCCCACCATGCCCTGGTTTCCTAAGGCCCTAAGGAGTACTTGCATAACAGCGACAGTCTTTCGCCAGCCAAAGTTTCTCAGGAATTCCTCATTTTCCACAAACATTCGCAATCCTTCGACAAGAAGGGCATCTCCAGCCAAAACACCCATAGCCTCTCCAAAGGCGCGGTGAAGACTTGGCTTCCCCCTCCGGAAGTCGTCGTTGTCTATGCAAGGGAGGTCATCGTGCACCAGAGAGAAGGAATGTATCATTTCAATGCCTGCCGCCAGAGGAAGAACGCGTTCTTCCTCTATACGGTATGCTCCTGCAGTGGCGAAAAGGAGAGAAGCCCGGAGCTTTTTCCCTCCCATGGCCCCATAGATTACGGATTCCCAGAGAATGGGTGGTACTCCCTCTTTGGTGAGGTGGTTTACCATGAAATTTTCAATGAGTTGGGCATTTTTCTCAAGAATTTCCTCAACGAACATCCTTTTGAGCCTCCTCAAGATTTCCTTGCTTCTCGAGATATCGCAGAAGCCGTCCCAGAACCCCGTTTATGAACCGCCCCGATTCCTCTGTACCGTATTTTTTCCCCAGCTCCACCGCTTCGTTGATAGAGACACTTGCTGGCACCTCGGGAAGGAAGACGATCTCGTATGCCGCTATACGAAGGATGTTGCGGTCTATATTGGCCATGCGGTGAAGTGTCCATCCCTCGGCTACTTCCGTAATCAAGCGATCCACAATCTCTTCCTTTTCTTCCACCCCTCTCACAAGGGTAAAAAAGAAGTTCCGGGTGTCTTCATCCCAGAGGGTAGGTGAAGAGACAAGGGTAAGGATATCGTCTACCCTTTTTCGCCGAAGGTCTTTCTGAAAGAGAACCTGCAGGGCCAATTCCCGAGCCTTTCTTCTCATATCTTTCCTGCTTCTTGCAATGAGAGAGAAGGAATGTTTCCTATCTGAAAGCCCTGGACGTAAATATTGACTTGCTCCACCTTCAAGGACAATTCTCGCTCAATTTTCTCTTTAACCTTTTTTTGAAGCTCCCACGCTGTCTCCGGGACTCTTCGCTCCAAGGTGAGAATAAGAAAGACGTTTAAAGACACGACGTCCTTCCGACCATCAAGGCGGATGCCCTCTCCCTTACTCTTTTCAAGAGAGCCGATCCCTGGAACGCCTTTTATGAGGCGTTCCACGATTCTTTGTATTACCCTGGGTGAATAAAGAACTTTCCCTCCCTCCAGAGCAACTTCGCAGTACCTCAAGGCTCGAACTCCTTACACTCGTTCAAGGTATTCTCGCGTTCTGGTATCAATGCGGACCTTATCCCCCCGATTAACGAAGAGGGGAACTTGGATGGTGAGGCCGGTCTCAAGGGTGGCCGGCTTAGACCCTCCCGAGGCTGTATCTCCCCGTATCCCCGGAGGGGTATCAACCACCTCAAGATCGACAAAGGGAGGGATGGTAATGGTGATGTACCTCCCTTCGTACGTCAGAAGCTCCACCTCGAGGTTCTCCACCAGAAAATCCTGACTGTCCCCTATGACTTCTTCCGGAAGAACTATCTCTTCGTAGGTCTCCAGATTCAGGAAATGGAAGTCAGAACCGGACCGATACATGAACTGCGCCCTTTTCCCTTCAAGGACTGCCCGCGCCACTTTCTCTCCAGCTCTGAAGCTTTTTTCTACCACAAGACCGGTGTTGAGGTCCTTGAGTTTGGCTTTAATGATAGCTCCCCATTTTCCAAACTTGGTATGCTGGAAGGCGGTAACCACATAGAGTGTCCCATCCACTTCAATGCATGTTCCCACGCGGAGATCATTGCTTGAAATGAAATCGGGCACGTTCTTTGCCTCCTTTCTCAAAAAGTTTCTGGAAGAGAGTCAAGTACCGTACACCCTCTCTCTCCAACAAGTACCATATGTTCAAGACGCAGTCCTCCCCATCCAGGGAGATACACCCCCGGCTCTACCGTCACCACCATGCCACGCTGTAAAACAGTCTCCCCCTGGGAACTCAGCCTTGGCTCTTCGTGCACCTCTATACCCACCCCATGGCCAAGGCCATGGGTAAAATACTTTGCCAATCCCCGTTTTTTCAGGAGTTCTCTGGCAGCAAAATCTACTTCCTGAGCCTTTACTCCTTCCCGGATATGCTCTTGAGCCACATTTTGCGTTTCCCTAAGAATGCCCAAAAATTCTCTAAAGCGAGGGTCTTTGATCTCTCCCACCGGGATAACCCTTGTGAGGTCAGCACAGTACCCTTCTACTTTTGCACCCCAATCGATCAAGACCCATTCCCCTCTCTGGGCCTCATGGTAACCTGGACGGGCATGAGGAAGAGCGCTTCGCTCCCCCGCTGCCACAATGGTGGGGAAAGCCACAGCCTCTCCCCCCAGCTGCCGCATGGAGTATTCAAGCTCTATGGCAATGTCCCTCTCTTTTGCCCCTTGAACCACAAGAGGAAGAGTGTCTCGAAAAGCTTCCTCGGTCACAGTGATAGCCTTCTTAAGGAGGGTGATTTCCTCCTCATCCTTCACCATTCGCAGAACATTCACCGGAGAAGGACATGGTACAATCGAACACCCCTTCTCCTCGAGGCGCCGAACAAGGCCCGCGCTTGCCACATCCTCCACCAGAAGGCGGTCTCCACAGACATCAAAGAATACCTTGCAAATAGAACCCACAGCGTCCTGATCGAATTCCACAATCTCTGCCTCTATGGAGAGTTCCTCCCGACTTTGAAGAGTATACCGTCCATCGCAAAAGAAAAAGGGCTCTCTTTCGGGAAAAACAAGGAGAAAGCCCAGGGACCCCCTGAATCCCGAGAGATAGAAAAGGTTACTCTGCGAGACTACAAGGAGGGGGCCTTCGAGTTGCCGTTTCAGCTTCTCCAGACGTTCCTTAAAATTCATTTTCTTTCCCCCTCAGGACGAAGGCTTGAAGCGCAAGAAGGTATCCCAAGTATCCGAGGCCCGAAATCTGCCCCCAGCAAACCGGAGCAATGACCGAGCGGTGGCGGAACTCTTCCCGGGCATAAATATTGGACATATGGACTTCGATAGTGGGAATACCCACCGCTTTCAGGGCATCCCTTATGGCAATGCTGTAGTGCGTATAGGCTCCCGGATTTATGATGATACCGTCGTACCTGCCCCTTGCTTCATGGATTGTGTCGATTATAGCGCCTTCGTGGTTTGACTGAAACGTTTCAAGAAGAATTCCTTGCTTTTGTGCCTCTTCGCAGAGGAGCCCTCGAATCTCTTCAAAAGTCAGTGTCCCATAAATGTCCTTCTCCCGTTCCCCAAGGAGGTTCAAATTTGGCCCGAAAATGCAGAGAATTCTCATGCTTCTTCCACCTCACAGATTTCCCCAAGCACCCTGGATATCTCTTCCTCCCCCACTTCCACCCCTATGATCGGCCGACCCAGGTCCTCAAGGAAGACGAAACGAATTCTCCCAGCCTGTTTCTTCTTGTCCTTGTAAAGAGCGGGAAAAAATTCAGAGAGCTTCACCCTTTGGGAAATCGAAAGAGGAAGGCCGAATTTGCTCAGAAGCTCCCTCTGTACTTGCACGACCCTCTCTTTGCTCATCCCCAGTTTCTTTCCAAGGAGAGCCTCGCCCATCATCCCCATGCTCACCGCCTCTCCATGGCGCAAAACACCATACCCCAGAGCCCGCTCCAGGGCATGGCCAATGGTGTGCCCGTAGTTGAGGATACCTCGCAGGTTTTCTTCCTTTTCGTCTCTCTCCACGATTCCCTTCTTGAAAAGGATGGCCCGAGCAACAATCTCCTCAAGAACGTCTTTCTTTCTCTGCAGGATTTCTGAGGTGTGTTCAAGAAGGAAGTTCACAAATGTTTCTCCTTCGAGGAAAGCAGCTTTTGCCACCTCGGCCAGCCCCTCGCAGTACTCCCGCGCGGGAAGGGTGTCGAGAAAGCCCAGGTCTATAAAGACCCCAGAGGGTTGATAGAAAGTCCCCACCAGATTTTTCCCTTCTTCGAGATTCACCCCCGTTTTCCCTCCAATAGAACTATCAACCTGGGCAAGAAGGCTTGTGGGAATCTGGTAGTAGGCAATGCCCCGCAGAAAGGTCGATGCCACAAAGCCGGCAAGGTCTGTGATCACTCCTCCTCCCAGGGCGAGGAGGAAAGATTTGCGGTCAAGATCAAGGGCAAGGAGTTTGTGGTACACTTCCTCTACGGTTTTTATATTCTTGTACTCTTCTCCATCAGGAACAAGGACAATCCCCAAAAAGTAGCCTTGTTTTTCGAAAAACTGGCGTACCCTCTCGGCGTACAACTCTCCCACTCGATCATTGGTGAGGATGGCCCCACGGCAAGACGGGAAGTCTACTTTCTCAAGCCACCCTTCCTGCAGAAAAAGATCGCCTGCCAGAAAAACGGGATAGGACCTTCCACTACGGAATGACACCGCAATCGCGCGCATGACGCAGGATCTCCTCGGCAACCTCCCTTTCGGTTAAAAAATCCGCATCAATTATAACATGGGCTCTCGAGTAGTAGGGAATCCTTGACTCGTAAAGGGCCTTAAGTTCGGAGAAGCTCGGGTATTTCTTGAGAAGTGGGCGGCTTGTACTCTTCTCCAGGCGCTCGAAAAGGATGGGGAAGGAGACACGAAGAAAAACGGTCAGAAAATGCTCCTTGAGGATGACCCAGTTCTCTTCTCTGGTGGGCAACCCTCCCCCGGTGGCAAGAACAATGTGAGTTTCCTGCGACAGCTCAAGAAGCGTCCTCGTTTCAAGAAGCCGGAAATATTCCTCTCCAAAACGGGAGAAAATCTCAGAAATGGTGAGACCCGTTTTGCGCTCGATGAGCTCGTCGCTGTCTATAAAACGCCAGCCAACCCTCCGGGCTACTCTCTGCCCAGCAGTACTCTTCCCACACCCCATGAAGCCGAGAAGGGCAAGGTTTGAAAACCCCACACCTTTAGCGGCAGGAGTAACTGGGAGCGCAGGTGCCACCCGTCGTGCCGATAGTACTTACGTTGATACTCTCGATCTCTACCTCCGGAAGGTACACTGAAATAGGTACGGATGTCTTGAAGGCCATGTAGTGACCAGCATAATCTGTTCCCTCAAACTTCACCACTGCATAACCGGAAATGAGGTTGTGACTGAGGTAGTGATCCTCGACTCCCTTGTCAAAAATTTCAAGAGTTACCGTAGCGCTTTTTGAGATATCTGCCGGAATTTCCACAAAAATAGCAAGAACCTTTTTAAGCGTGGGAATGAGGCTCCCCTGATCGTCATAGTACTCGATGGTGCACTTCTCAATCTGTCCTCCTACGGCATTCCGGGGGTTGAAGGTGAACTTTACAGAACGGGCAAAGGTGATGTTTGTGTCAGTATCAACAGTATCCTCAGAAGAATAGGTGTTTGTGACAGTTAGACTTTGTATGTACTGAGTCTCTGTGATAGTTTCTGAAGCGGTCTGCGAAGTAATTTGAACTATGGTAGTTTCTTGAACTGTATCTTGCACTATGTTTGTGGAGCCACTCTCTGAGCTGCTCTGGTTTATCTCCGTAACAGGCAGGATACCCAGTTGATTTGTAGGAACTGCCTCACCACCCTCACTTAAAACCTGAAATGTAATGGCCACTTTTGCCGTGGGAAACATGGGGTTATCGGCAAACCATCGGCAGCATCCGGCAAAAGGAAAAAGACATACTGTCCCCAAGGCCGCCACCCATAAAAATTTTGTTTTCATTCCTCTCCCTCCTCAGTACTCGACAACATAGGGGGTAAGAAAGACAATAAGCTCTGTCTCCTTGTGGGTTCTGCTCCGGAGTGTAAAAAGTTCACCCAAGATAGGAATTTCACTCAAAATCGGAATCCTGGTGATATTCTCGATATCCTCACTCCGTATCAGCCCCCCAATGACCAGGGTTTCTCCAGGACGAAGACGAGCGGTAGTATCGGCTTTCTTCTCCGAGGTTTGAGGAACACTCCAACTTAAACCCTCAGCTTTAATTTCGACCACCTTGCCAGTGCTCACACTCGGTACTACGTGCACCAACACTTCACCATCGGCAGTCAAAACCGGGGTAACAGTCAGCGTTACACCCACTTCCTTTTCAGATACTCCATAGGTGTACTGAACCTGGCCCTTTTCATCGACAGTTGAGCGAGCTTCAATGTAAGGGATTTTATCAGTAACTTTTATCTCTGCTTTTTTGCCACTTAGGGTCAAAATTCTCGGATTGCCCACCAATCGGGCAAGGTTCTTTGTCTCCAAAGCTTTAATCGTCATCTCTACAAGACTCTGGCGCTCTAAGGTTCCCCCAAGAGAGAGTTCTCCGAAGGTGATTCCCCCTTCTTTTCCTCCTACGGTCCATTTGACTCCCAGGTCTTTGACTTTTTCCCGGTTGACCTCCACAAACTTTGCATCCACCATAATCTGTGGCAATTTTCGATCAAGGTTAGAGATGAGTTGCCCCACTGCTTCCATTTCTTCCTTTGTTCCCCGAACCACAAAAGCCTTTTGGGTAAAGTCATAGTTCACCCGTTCTTCTTCAGGGATGACGATCTTCAAAAGTTCTCGGAATTTTGCTAACTGTTCATCTTTCTCATAAATATTGTTAGAAAGGTAAAAGGTTTTTGTTTCCAAGGTTATGTCTGTTTTCTTGAGAATCTCTTCAACCTTTTGAAATTCCTCTTCCCTCCCCCGAACGACAAGAGCACGTCCTGCACTATCTGTGGCAATCCTTTCAGGGGGGATGACAAGGCTCACGATTTCCTTCGCCTTGTCGGGGGAAATATTCTTGAGGGGGAAGCGCCGAATATCCAGAAGACCGAAATTCTCCTCCAATTTCCCCTTCTCTGCCACGATGATGTTGTTGGCCATGCGTATGTACCCCAGCCCCCTCATTTTGAGGATATACCCCAGGGCCTGGTCAAAGGTGAGATTTTCAAAAGAGAACGTGATGGTCCCCTGAACAGAATCATCCACCACAATGTTTACACCTCTGGCCCTGGCCAGGGCCAGAAGAACATCCCTTATATCTGCCTCATAAAACTCAAACGAGAGAAGCTCTTCCCCTCCTTCCCCCTTCTTTCCTTCTATGGCGAAAGGCCCCTTGAGAATAACGCTTACCAAGCGACCTCCGGCCTCATCGTAGACTTCGTAAGACACCGGGCTTTTGAGTTCAATCCCTATACGAAGAGCTCCTTCCTCCTCTCGGAAAGAGATTCTTTGCACCGGTCCAACGTTCATTGAGCGCTCCTCGTAAGGAAGGATTCGGGTAGCACCCGGGACATCGAGAACAATGTGTTGAGAATCCGGAGAGACGTCCTCCCAAGTGCATGGAGCGTCGAATTTAAAAGTGAGCTTTATCCGCAGATTATCGGCTCGAAAGAAGAAGTCCTTGAGTCCAAGGGCAAAGACCGGGGTAGCAAGCACACCGAAAAGAAGGAGGAAAATACAAATCCCTACCTTTTTTCGAGCGGAAATGTGAGTTCCCTCCCCTCGTATGCAATTATCACTTCTTTTTTGCCTACTTTAACCAATTTAAGCTTTCCTAACAAGGGTTTTTGTGGGGTGAGGAAATAAATTTTGCCATCCACTTCAACGACCACAACCTGCTTCGTGGCAGAAGTCACTACACCCTTTAGGGTTATCGAGGGTGAAACTTCCTTTTGCACTGGTATCGGTGCCTCCTTAGGGGGTGTTTCTTTGGAGGGAGGGGATGCCTGTGCCACAGGAACCGGAGGCGGTTTCACAAAGGCAAAGACGTCTCGCAACCTTCCGATGTCCCCCTCTCCAAGAGGAGTGAGAAAGACATCTTCCTTCGGGGGAACTTCACTGCGTTCATTGCTTTGCCTTAGAACAGGAAAGCGCAAGCCCTGTTCCTGGGGTGTGGAAGCAAAGGATGAAGAAGCAACGTGCTCAAAAATATCCATGCTCAGAAAGGCCAGGAGTGCCAAGGACAAAGCCAGAAGGAAAATGAGAACCGTATCTGCTTGTTTCATTTCTTCTTTTCACTCCCAAGGAGATAGGTAGAAAGGGAAAAATCAACCCGGAAGAGTTTCTGCTCTTCCCGCAAGGAAAAGCCCTGGACCTGGATGAGTCGGGGAGACTGGCGAAGATAATTGAGAAAAGAGAGAAAGCTCCGAAAGGAGGTGCGAACCGAGCCGGCGAAGGGGATTTCGGCATACCCTTCCTGAGGTTTGAGACCCTCGGGCTTCAAGGACAAGAGCTCAAGACGAGAGAGAAACGCCGCATCTTCGATGGTGATGAGCAGATCAGGAACGTCTTTTTCCTCGGGGAGACGTCTGGAGAGAGTTTGGGAGAGGTCCTCCAGCTCTTTGAGGCGTTCTTCAAGCTTCTTTAAGTCTGCCACCTTTTTTTGAAGAACGGTGATCTCCTGCCCAAGTCTCTCCTTCTCCTTTTCGAGTGACTCGATTTTCTGAAGAGTCGGAGAGAGTACAAAGAAGAAGAGAGTGAAGAGGCATCCTGCCCACAAAAAAAGATACATCGACCAGTGTTTCTCAGACTTCATGAGCTCCTCAACTCCAGAAGAAGTCCAAATTCGTAGAGGTTATCTGCCCCAAGGGCTAGGGAGGTAAAATCCACGGAATTAAAGAGTTCATTGTACTGGGAGAGATTACCAATGAACTCGGCGATGCTTGTGACACTTCCTGCCTTTCCTCGACACTCAATCTTCTCCGGAGAACAGCGCATGTCAAGGAGTGCAAGGTCCTGCGGCATGTTTTCTCCAAAGACAACAAAAACTCGAAGCCAATCCTTTTCTTTTTGAATCAGTGACTTCAAAAGGGTCACTCTTTTCTCAATCTTTGCTACTTCGTTCTGTATCCCCTTGAGCCTTCTCTCCTCCTCTCGCAGACGGTCAACCTGAAGTTTGAGATTAGCCACCTCCTGAGTCAAAGACCTCGTCTTGAAGTTCAGGACACTGTAGGAGAAAAAGTAGAGAACCGAGAAACCCAAGAGCAGGACAAGGAAGAGAAGACGTATCCAGTTTGGGGTTCTCCTGGCAATGTACTTTCGGGGTAGAAGGTTGATGGCAACTCGATAGGGAACTTTCACTTCCATAAGGATGCCCCCACCGCAGCCAAAAACCTTTCTGAGGGGAGAGACTCCCGCTTCCTCAAAACAAGGGGACTGGTGTTCTCGGGAGAGATGGAAAGGCTCTGGGATATATACGACCTGAGAGGCTGGCAGAGCGCTCCCCCACCAGAAAAAAAAATTTTCTCAAGCACTCGAGGACCGAATTCGGTCTGAAAGAAAGTGAAAGAACGTTTGAGCTCAAGGACAAGGTCCTGAGAAATGGAGAGAACTGCTTCCTCGAGTTGATTCGGAAACCCTTCCCTATTTTCTCCCCGTTTCACAACTTCAATTGCCTCAGGAAGAGAAAGACGAAATTTTTCCTGGAGAACGCCCTGTACTCTTTTCATTCCCCAGCTTAGATGCCGGGAGAGGAAAACATTGCGGTTTCCAAAGCAGATCACGACTGTCTTCTCAAAGCCGATGTCAACCAGCGTGAAAGAGGCTTCAAAAAGTTCTGGATGTAGGCTCAAAAAACCCCGCATAAGGCTTATTGGGTGTGGCTCCACGGCCTCTATCCATATCCCGGTCTGGTCAAAAGTTTCAACGAATTCCTCTATCACCGGTGAGGGAACCGCCGAAAAAAGGACATCCATCTTCTCTCCATTTTTCTCAAGGATGCTCCAGCCGACCTGGAAGCTTTCTTCCCCAGGAATGAGAGAATGAGCTTCCCACTGGAGAGCATTGCCAAGCTCCTCTTGGGACATTTCGGGGAGGTTGATTCGCTGGAACACTATCTGAGGGTGTGAGAAGGAGAGCACTGCTTCCTTGGGAAGTCGATTTCGCTGAAGGAAGAGGCGGAGATTCTCCTGAAGTGTGGTCATTCTCTTGGGAAGATTTTCTTCCCTGACAAGAACAAGTTCTCCCACTCTCAGGATGGCAAATGATTCTCCTCTTTTTTCGCTCAAGCAAAACTTCAAGGCATAAGAACCTGCGTCAATGCCCAGCATGGCCTCTCACTGAACAAAGGGTTTCACGAAGTCATTTTCTGCAGACACCACAACTACTCTTTCGCCCTCCCACCCAATTTTGGCCTTCAGCATAGTCTTTCCGTCCTTTGTCAAGGTAATTGTATCATTAGTTATGGTGAATGCATAGGAGGGGGAAAAGGAAGAACCCGCATTGGTTATTGTATATCCTCTTCCTTTCTCCTCTAGGAGAACAACGGCCTCTGCCAGAACTCCTTCCATCTCGTACTCTCTCTGAAGCTCTTGAAAATAAGCCTCCACTAAGCGTGCATGAGTGAGTACCCCTTCGGAGAGGATGAACATAAGAAAGGCAATGACTCCAATGATTCCAATGAAAACACAAAGAAACAATCCAGTACTTCCCTGTTCTTCTCTCCTTTTACTCTTTAAGCATCTCAAAATAGCTGGGAACAACCTTAAGGACATGCTCCCTTTCTCCAAAAGAAAAGGTGAGTGTAACCAGATTCTGGGAACGAGAAAAGGACACTCTTGTGCATCCCTCAGCAATAGGATTTGCCGTTCCCTTGTGGGCTAAGAGAAGGGAATTGTTCTGAGCGTAGAGGGCAAGGGTATTATTACCGAGGGAAAAGTTGAGTCTCGTGTTGTCCTTGGCAGGACTCACATTCCTGCCGTAATGGACTAAGTGAAAAGCAGAATGCCATGCACAGAGAGCCTGTTCTGTACGCTCAATGGATTGGATGGTTTGAGAGTAGAGCTTTGCATAGGAGGCAAATGTGCTCAGTATCCCCAAGCTAATGCATGCCCCCACCATTACACTCAAAAGCGCTTCAAGGAGAAAGAACCCTCTGTTTCCTGAGTGTTCTGAGGACAAGGATTTCCTGCCCATCATCCTTGGTAACCGATACTTCAAGAAGAAATAGAGAGGGTTTAAACTCCTCTGCATGCCAGGAAATGATTAAGCCTTCTCTTTCCTCCCTGGGAGGAGGACTTTCTCCTCCCCTTATGGACTCCATAGTGTTTACAGCAAGGGAGAGGGCCTGAGCTTTGAGGTTTGCCGTATCACGCAGGGTACGCACAGCCTGCATTCCTCCTGCGACGAGCACAAGAAAGAATGGAAAAAGACTCAAAACCGTGATCACCTCTATGAGCACCGCCCCCGAGTCTTTCTCAAGGTGGAGAGTCACTGATCCGCACCCTTCCCGTAACTGGAGCAACGATGACATACCGAAATCTTTCGGAGGTTCTCAGGGCTATTGTTCCTCCGCGGCTTGGCGTCCCCTGAGGGTAGAAAGAGAGTGTGTGAGAGGGAAAGTTAGTGGTGTAAAGAGTAACCCTCGCAGGCAGAGAATAAATCTTGGTTTTGCCATCCTTCCCCCGGAAAAGAATACGATTTGCAGCCACGTCAAATATGATGCGGGTATTGACACTTCCTTCTATAGCCTCTATGCGAGCCAGGCGAACAGTGCTGGCTACTTTCTGAGCAACTCCAGGGAGGGCCAGGTTTGACTGACAACGGGTAAAAGAAGGGAAAGCAAAAGCACACAAAAGAGCAACGAACGAAAGCACCAATATAAGTTCGAGCAGTAAAAATCCTGAAGTTTTTTCTTTCCTTTCTACCATCCTTCTCTTTCGAACCCTTCAAAAGCTTCCTTGGCCAATCCTCCAGCCATATAACGCCTTTCCCTTTCTTGTCCTCTCCTTTTATCCCTCCCTCAAGATATCGAAGCACCCACCCGCTCAGGCTCCGCTTTCAAGGAAAGTACCAAGGTCCACTGTCCTGTCTTCAGCGTCATCAGGGGGCAGGAGTTCCCTTCTCAAGCTTCGAAAAAGAATAAAGAGCTTCCCAAACGAGACCCCTTCTCCATCTTTACGGTACTTGCTCTATGCCTCGGTCTCAGCCCAATTTTACCCAGAAGGGCCTCAGGAAGGCAAGAGAAGAGCATGTAAAAATTTTTGTATCAGTTCCCCAAAGCCTCAATCGGCGCCTCTTCTGATCAAATCCTTGCACCGTGTTCCTCGCTTCTGATTTATGGTGAAGGTGAAGGACTAAAGACTCTTCAAGAGTTTAAAGAGTGGAAAATGATGACAAGAAAGGGGGAATTTGCGTATATCATTACTGATTGGACGGGAACCACTCAAAAGGAGGGTGAACGATGCGTAAGGCTTTGCTCATCTTCGGCATGCTGTGGGTGCTCATTTGGTGTTTAGTAGGACTTCTCATGGGTATGGGTTCTGGGTCGTATACTCAGACGATCAACCAGGCGATTTAAGGGGGAATTTAGAAAAATTTTGGGAGGTGTGGCAAGGCTGGAAAAGGGAAAGTGTCGCTCATTCCCACGCTCTATGCTTTGCTTTCCTTATTCTTTCGGCCACATTACTTCTGCCATACGACAAGTTCGGTCCACGAGCAGAACAAAGAACAAACCCTGGGATGGCTTTTGATCGTGGGAGCGATTCCGAGCGGGATTTTCGGATGGATCCACTTCGTCCCTCTGATGGCAATAGGAGAGGTGATACTCATAGTAGCGGTGATCTTTGCCTTATTCGGACTCTCCAGGGGATGGAAGACTCAGGGTTAACTTTTTCCGAGAGAGTCAGCCAAAGTTCTTTAAACCCCGAGCTACAAAGTGGCTGGAGGTGGAGGGGATTCAAATGTTGCTAAGGGGGGTGAAAGGTAAAGAAAGGCAGGCGAACTCCGAGACAACCGAATAACGGTAAAGAGACAAGGGAGGCACAATACTTGGGTTTTCACTTTTTCAATCTGGTAATTTCCCAACCTGCCTT